>OGWQ01001289.1_pt1 | contig 14827 bp, 19 predicted proteins | sample 1576091 | NCBI WGS metagenome assembly OGWQ01 (sample SAMEA3541584, study PRJEB24748) | human gut metagenome | biome: human gut; feature: human-associated habitat; material: faeces | place: China | collected 2012
GCGGCATGTGTCCAATCTCCTGAAAGAGCAAGATTCTTATTCTTCCCGTTATGTGCACGTTTCCCCTTGAACGTGTTAAAATACATCAAGAATTATATATAAAAATGTTAATTTTACCACTTGTATTTGGCACGTTAACGGTTTATAATATAGGTACAAGGTAAGGGAAGGGAAGTTAATAACCATTCAGGTTGCCTAATCTTGTAACTTCCATACAGAAGATGAAAAGCCCCTGACGAGTCTTTGAGAATTAAGACGAAACGCAGCTAAAGGTGTGTTGGGTAAATCTCTTAAGAAAGGAGTCATGTATATGAATTATAAAATACTTTATTCTCACCTATCAGAGTCTGAAATAAAATATTATGAAGATATTAACCCTGGATGGACGGTTAAAACAACCAACTGTTTATTAGTCACTTTTGAAGATGGTACTTCCATGACTTATATTATCTTCGAAGGTCCTTGGACAAAAGCTAATATGTGCAGAGATTGTGGGTCATACTATGAAATTTCAATAGGCAATAATATCCAGAAAGTTTATTACTTTGATATCTAACATTTCTCCTACTACCAATATCAGATGCCCTATAATTTCATAATATAAGGAGGTAAAAAACGTGAGTAGAGTTGAAAACGAAAACCGTGTATATAAGGTCATGTTTGTTAGGCAGAAGTCTGGTAGTTTTACACCTAGGCTTACAGTTCCTGCAACAATGTTACGTGATCTTAATATTCACCCCGGGGATAAGGTAAAATATATTCCTGTGGAGGGAGGTTTTAAGGTGGTAAAGTATGAGGAAGAAGACTAGGCGACGTGTTAATAAGAACACAAAATCTTATAAGTTAAGACAAGAATATAACAAAGCTTACCGCAATTATATGCGTAGAGTGTCTACACAGACGAAAAAGGGTTATATTGTTCAAACAATACAAAAAGTCAAGAATCCAACAGAAGCAAGTATAAGGCGTATAAAGTCAATGACTGCTAAAGAAATTATCTCTAGGTCTGAAATATACGATATATTAAATGATAGATACCTAAGCCCAGGGGAATCTGGTAGAGGAAAAGCTTTAAAAGATAATAAAGCTTTTTTCAAACTTTCGCCTTTTGAGCAGGAAATAGCTCTGTCTATCAAGTCATTAGATAGGGATGTGATAGCTAACATTACAGTTGAAACACCTGATGAACCAGCTGATGAGATAGACTCTTTAATAGAAAAGTGGTATGAAACTATTGAAGAATTTATCCCAAAAGTTCAGCCACTCTTACGTGAACGTACAGATGAGTTAATACGTAAGGATAGGATAGCTTTTGCGAATGTGATTAAGAATCACGGTGGATTATTTCCACCTACCACTGAATATAAAGCTCAAGTTATTAGTGCCGCTTTTAATACTATATCTGACGTGATGGATTGGAGTCGTTCCTCTGGAGAATTAGAAAGGTTTATGGACTCATACGGGATAGTCGAAAATGAGTAGACGAAAACAGGTTACATACTGGGCTTGCGATTTTGAGACTACTGCATGGGGACATAAGCTTGAGGAAGAAAAAGGACGGGTTCAGGATAAGACTGAAGTATGGGGAGCTGCAGACGTTGCGTTATATGATGACACAGAAACTGTAACTATCACTCACAGCGTTAGGGATTTTATATATCGTTTTTTGCGGATGGATGGGCACAACGTTCTTTACTTCCACAATCTTTCGTTTGATGGAAGCTTTATAGTGGATTTTTTATTGAATGAAGGATGGTCATTCACACGAAATAAGGAGAAGGATATGCGTTCTAAAACATTTAATGCCTCCATTTCTGATATGGGGCAATGGTATTGGCTACGACTAAAATATAATAAGACTGTATTGGAAATACGTGACTCATTAAAGCTTATGCCGTCTAGTTTAGCTATAATAGGTGAAAGCTTTCAAACAAAACATCAAAAACTTGAAATGAACTATAACGGTGAGAGGTACGCTTATTGTGAGATAACCCCGAGTGAAAAAGAATATATCAAGAATGATGTTCTAGTCTTAAAAGAAGCTCTTGAAATGATGTTTAACCAGAAACATAATAAGCTTACAATAGGATCATGCTGCATTAGTGAGTATAAGGAATTCTTCTCTAAACAAGAGTGGAACTCATACTTTCCTGATATAAGGGAAGATGATGCAGACGGTAGCTACACTGGCGTGTGGAATCACTGGGATTACGTTCATAGGGCGTATCAAGGCGGGTGGTGCTACGTTAACCCAAAATATACACGTAGGCTTATACAGTGGGGGGTTGTTTATGACGTAAACTCATTGTATCCATCAGTTATGCACAGTATTAGCGATTCACGATATCCGATAGGACATGGAACTTATTGTTATGGAAAAATACCAGAAAATATATTATATGATAAGAAAAAATATTCTTTTATCCGGTTAAGATGTAGATTCAAATTAAAAGAAAAATGTTTTCCATGGTTACATATTAGAGGCTCAATATATTACAAAGCCAATGAAAACCTTTACACATCAGATGTAAGATGGAAGGGAAAGTATTATCGGTATCATATAAATAAAGATGGTGAAGTATTAGACACAATACAGGAGCTTACGTTAACTATGACGGATTACTTACTGTTATTAGACACTTATGATTTATATGACGTTGAATATTTAGACTATATATGGTTTAATGCAGTTACAGGGATATTTGATGAATATATTAATAAGTACGCAAAAATAAAGATGAATAGTAGTGGGTTTATGAGGGAGCTTGCAAAGTTGTTTCTTAACAATCTTTATGGTAAGTTTGCAACGAGTGATAATAGCTCCTACAAAATACCGTATTTAGGCGAAGATAATGTTGTTCACTTTGAGTTAGTAGAAGAGCATGAAAAGAAGGTAGGATACATTCCAGTAGGGGCTGCTATTACATCTTATGCACGTAACTTTACAATACGTCATGCTATGGCTAATTATGACAGGTTCATATATGCAGACACAGACAGTATTCACCTTATCGGCATTGACGCTCCTAACATGATAGAAGAGCATCCCACCGCCTTATGTAAGTGGAAGTGCGAAGGTAAATTTGACATTGCATTTTATGAAAGGCAAAAAATGTATTGTGAGCGAATGGTCGAAAAGAAACACAAACCATGTGAACCTGATTTGCAGATAAAAGCCGCAGGAATGTCTCCTAGTGCTAAGAAGAAATTTATTGACGATGGTTATAACATTACGCAGCTAACAGTAGGATTGCACCTAGATGATTGTAACCTTAAAGCAACAAGAGTTCCGGGAGGGGTAATATTGAGAGAAAAAGCATTTAATCCACGAGAAAGTATTGACAAAAAAATTACACCTGTATACAATATATGCAGTGTAATATAAAAGCTAAACAGAAAGGAGAATGTAAAAATGGCAAATGTAACAAGAACAATCAAAAAGGCGTATGTATCTTATGAAAGAGTTTTCAAGGAAGACGGAAAGGTAGAGACAGATTATGGTGATATCACACTTTTCAAGTGTGACACCAGAGAAAAAGCAGAAATAATGCTTCAAAAGGAGTTTAAGGATTCAGTTGTATCTATTCTGGCAATAAAGTTTGTTCAGGAAACAAGAGGGATGAACGAACAAACATTTCTTGAACACTCAGAAGTTATTAAGCGTGAAGAGGTGTCTGAGAAAGAAATGACGGGTAAAGCTGAGTCAAGAAACAATTAATATAAAAGGAAAAGGAGAATAAACAATGGGAAATAAAGCAAATTATAAAGCACAGGTTATTGAAGCATCAAAGGAACTCACGGGAAAAGAGAAAGTTGCAGTTAAGAACTTTGCGGACATGATTCAGATTGATGAAGCCACAAAGGAGACAGACGCAGGCTTACTAATCAATATTGCATGGACGGCACAGGTTTCTGTGCATAATGAGAAGGCTGATAACCAGGATTACATAAAATACGTATACGTTGATAAGGACGGCACAATGTACATTTCCGGATCTGAACCGCTCTATCGTCAGTATTGTGATATCGCAGAAGATATGAAAGGTGAAGAGGAAGAGTGGGGTATAAAGATTATCCGTAAAGAATCCTCTAACTATAAGGGTAAAGACTTCCTCACCTGTGTGATTGTGTAAGCCCGATAACAGAATAACTATAAGTCGGGTGTTAAAGCATCCGACTTTTTATTTGGAGGTATAACATGATAAATATTAATACATTTAATAGGTCAGTTGTAACGTGTAGAACATTGCAGCATATTTATAATGACGATAATGTTAAGGAGATATCATGTATACGAGTTAATAAGGAGCTTTATGTGTATAGAGTGACTGACACTAAAGGAAATAAATATATTGTATATTCACCTAAATATAAGGAGGGAAGTTATGAGTGACGGTTATTATTCTTGTCAGTATCTTTTAACCTTAAAGGACGCTAAAGGTAACCACCCAGATATATATATTTCAGACGGCAATCGAACTGCCGGAAAATCCGTGTCATGGAAGAAGAAATTAGTGGATGACTTTTTCAAGGTTAAAGATGTTAATCAATTCTTTTACCTTTATAGGTATAAAACAGATATGCAAAACGTAAGCGAGGCTTTCTTTAATGATATAGGAAGGATATTCTATAAAGGTCATGTTATGACTGAAAAGAAACTTTTTGACGGTGCTATCATTCAGCTATTTATTGATCAGTCACCTTGCGGGTTCGCCTTACCATTAAGTATGGCATCAAAGATAAAGAGAGCGTCAGCACTTTTCATCAAAGTCCGTCATGGATTCTTTGATGAATATCAATCAGAGGACAACAACTATCTTCCAAACGAGATTGAGAAGTTAATGTCTATTCACACGACGATCGCAAGGGGAGACGGTCAGCAGAGCAGAAGAGTACCCTTATATATGGCATCAAATACGGTGACAATTCTAAACCCTTATTACTCTGCTTTAGGTATTTCCAAGAAACTGAAACGTAACACTAAAATTTTACGAGGTGATGGGTGGGTATTTGAGAGAACTTATAACGAGAATGCGAAAAAAGCATTCCAGTCAGCCGGTTTCAACAGAGCTTTCTCTAAAAGTTCTTATTATGAATATGCTAGTCAGAATGTTTATCTTAATGATAATACAGCTCTGATAAACAGACCATCGGGGTACTCACAGTATATGCTTTCTGTCAAGTATAACGGAGAGTGGTACAATGTGCGTAAATATGATTCATGCGTGTACGTGTCAGAGGGAGCAGACCAGACGTTCCCAACAAGAATATGTTTTAATGTTAATGACGTTACAGACGATAGAGCTGTCAGAGTTACTGCGAGTAACTACATAGTCATATTATTGAGAGATTATTTTAATAGGGGTGTTGTTAGGTTTCAGAATCTAAATTGCAAAAACATGACCTTAGATTTACTTTCCTATTGATAAGCGTTTTTATTTAGTGTTATAATATAATCGTTCCCCGGATTTAATGAACTGCTGGACAATCTCGGTTCACACATAAGCAGGTAGCTTGCGAGATTGCGTGGAGTTGTGATCCCTTCACGTTCTTATTTTCGGTCACGGACAAGAAGAGAGACGGTTTGCCCGTCTCTTTTTTTGCAAAATGCATTGACAATGTTTACAACTGGTGTATGATATTAGATAAGGAGGTGAGATAATGGTAGAAACAATCGTTCAGATCGTACAGAGCGTAGGTTTTCCTATTGCTATGTGTGTAGCAATGGGTGCTTATGTTAAGTACACAGAAGACAAGTCAAGAGAAGAACGTGTTGAGCTTCAGGCACAGCACGTAGAAGAAATGGAGAGTGTAAAGGCAGCGTTGAACAATAATACTCTGGCTTTACAAAAACTTGTTGATGAATTCAATAAAGGAGGTGATAAAAGTGGTGAGATTTAAAAAGTTTATAGCTGTATGTATTGCAATTATTTTGACGCTTACACCTGTGACAGTGTCAGCACAGATGAATGGTATTGACATTTCTAACTGGCAGTCCAATATCAATGTTACAAAAATGGACGTTGATTTTGTTGTTGTAAAAGCGACAGAGGGTACAGGATACACTTCCCCGTCATTTACAAAACAAGCAAATGACACGTTAAACAGTGGTAAGAAGTTAGGCGTTTACCATTATATGTCTTATACACCGTCTGCTAAGCAGCAAGCTGAGTACTTTGTAAGAACAGTAAAACCGTACATTAACAAAGCTGTGCTTGTTCTTGACTTTGAGAATGCAGCAGTTAATAAGGGTGTATCATTCGCACTGGAGTTTTTGCAGACAGTAGAAAATTTGACAGGCATTAAACCTATGATTTACATGAGTCAAAGCGTTGCATATTCTCATGATTGGACAAGCGTTATTAACAATGATTATGGATTGTGGGTAGCACGTTACCCGCTAGGTAATACAAGCACAGGTTTTAGAAATGAGTTGTCATACGGTAATTTAGGAAACTGGGATTCAGCGGCAATGTTTCAGTACACTTCACACGGTACACTTTACGGTTATTCAGGGTACTTAGATTTAGACATATTCTACGGTGATGAATCACAGTGGGATAAATACGCAAAATGTGATGAAAGCGTAAGTATTCCAGACACAGGTTCAGATGGAACAGTTCATACAACCTACACAGTAAAGGCAGGAGATTGCCTAAGCACTATTGCTCAGAGGTTAGGTGTTTCATGGGGTAGTATAGCAAGTGCAAATGGTATTTACTCTCCGTACATAATCTACCCCGGTCAGATTTTAAACATTCCAAGTAGTTCAGATTATGTAGATCAAAGCAGGACTTACACAGTGAAGACAGGAGATTGCCTAAGCACTATCGCTCAGAGGTTCGCTGTGTCGTGGGATAGTATTGCTAGAAATAACGGTATCTATTCGCCTTACATTATTTACCCTGGGGAGGTGTTACAGATTGCCTAGTATTAATACAGCATATCAATGGTGTATTAATGCATGTAATGCTCCTAACATTGGATATTCGCAGATATATCGTAGAGGGCAGACTGTTAATGGCATTACTTACTATGACTGTTCATCATTCATCAGTCAAGCTCTAACGATATCAGGTTTTTACTCCATTAACCCGTGGTTCACAACATTCACCATGAGAAACTACTTGACACAAGCTGGATTTACGGAGTATAACCCTAGAGAGATAGCATGGGCACCCGGTGATATTCTATTAACTGTGTCAGGTGAACATACAGAAATGTGCTATACAGGGGGAGCAGTTGGTAAAGGTGGTATAACAATGGGGGCACACACAGACAGTGTTCCTCTTAGTGAACAAGTAAGCATTAATATTTCACCAACATCCGCTAGTTACTATGAATATCTATATAGATACGGTAACACTCCTGCGATCCCTGTTGAATGGGTTTCATCAAACGCTTATTTAGGTGAAACTGATATGCAAAACAATGCATATGTGTTTTATTCCATAATGGCAAATAAAGGGTATACTCTAAATGCTATCTCAGGTATGCTAGGTAATATGCAAAGGGAGTCAACAATAAATCCTGGCATATGGCAGAATTTAGACGAGGGAAATTATTCACTAGGTTTTGGTCTTGTACAATGGACACCAGCCACTAACTACACAAACTGGGCAACAGTTAATGGTTATGAAATAGGAGACGGTGATGGGCAATGCGTATGGCTTGATACTATGACGGTATCAAGTGGTCAGTGGATAGTAACATCCGATTATAACATGAGTTGGGACGAGTTCAAAGTCTCAACAGAGTCTCCTGAATATTTAGCATCAGCTTTTCTCAAGAACTTTGAAAGAGCGGGTGCTGAGTATGAAGAAGAGAGACGAGCGAACGCAAGAAAGTGGTATAACTATCTTAAAAACATGACACCGTTCCCACCTACACCTGATACACCAAAAAGAAAAATGCCTTTATGGATGTATCTTACATTTTAAAAAAGGAGGTTAAATTATGGATTTATCAACGGCATTACAGATGATTCTCGATGCGTTAGGCGATTCAGTTGCGGAACTTGATGAACCTTTAGGCATTATCAGAGAAGCGTGTATGGAAGAGTCCGCAGAAGATGCGGAAGAGTGGAAAAGCAAGTATGAAGACTTGCTCAAAAAGTACAAAGAACGCTTTGTGAATTTAGTAACAGGAGATAACAAAGGAAATACATCTGGCGAAGGGACAGTTTTGCCAGAACACAACTCATTAACATTTGATGACATCGACATGTTTGATGGCAGCACAGAATAAAGGAGGTTAAAATATGGCTGAAAAAGTTCAGGCAACAAATGGCAATCTGTTATCAGCGGCTAGAAGTATGCTTTCTGCGGAAATGCAGAATGCTATTCCTGAGCCTACACAGAACAATCTTAACGATGTATACAATGCAATCATGAATTATCAGAGCGCAAGGAACGTAATCGTTCCGGCATTGATAGAAAGAATCGGTATGCAGACCGTGGACACACTGGCGTGGAAAAACCCGCTTGCCAGATATAAGAAGAATCCGATGAGGTACGGTTCAACCGATGAAGAAACATTTATCAATATGTGTAAAGCAAAAGCATATAACCCTAAAGAAGGGTTTGAAGCGGCATTTCAGGTGTACGAGAGTTACATCATGTCAGCATTCCACAAAATCAATGTTGAGGTTCAGTTCCCGGTAACTATCACTTATCAGAACATGCGGAACGCATTCCTGTCAGAAACAGGCATCAGAGACTTGATATCTGGTAAATTTCAGTCCGCTGTAACGGCTGCTAACTGGAATGAATATCTGGCAATGAGAGGACTTATCGACACAGGGTACACAGAAAAACTACTTCCCGCTGTAAATGTTCCGGTTGTAATGGATGAGGAATCCGCTAAAGAACTGCTTGCACAGATTAAGGCAGCGGCTGATGAGTTCACTTTCCCTAATCCAGAAAACAATATTGCTGGAGCAACAAGCGCAAGCGATAAGCTGAATCTTGTATGGATTACTACTCCTAAAGTCAATGCCCGCATAAGTGTGAACGCACTAGCGTATGCTTTCAATATGGATGAAGCAGACGTAAAGGTACAGACCGTAATTGTGGATAAGTTCACAAACAGTGCAATTCAGGGAGTCCTTGCGGACATTCGTTTCTTCCGTGTAAGAGATCAGTTCCGTGAAATTTCTGATCAGAAACTTGCAAATATTCTGTCGTGGAACTATTTCTATACAATGGTGGAACAGGTGTCTCCTTCTCCGTTCTATCCGATTCGTGTCTTCACAACAGATACAGTTCCGGTAGAGAGTGATGCAGCAACAGTAACTTTCAACGATGGTACTTACACACCCGGAACTGAGCAGGAACTTACCGCCAGTGTAACGGTTTCAGGTAAAACATATGTTCCTGATCTTATCGATTTTGAGATTACAGGTGGAGCAACGTCTAAGGACACGCTTATCATTCCGGGAACAAATATCTTGAAAACCGGAGCAGATGAAACCGGAACACTTACTATTAATGCAGCGTACAGATTGTTCGATGGGAAGAACAAAAAATCCGCAAATTACACAAAAGCCGCACAATAAGGAGGTGATGGGGCGGGTAGAGCCGCCCCCAACATAAATGATTAATTTACCTAATCAGGGAAATGTCAATTCAGTTCCACCACAAACAGAATTGAGGTTGTACAGTGGCGTACCTTGGGATAATAGTTATAACCACGTTAGACTTTATGACTCAACATTAGATTTACTTTCACATCTTGAACAGTGGAGAATTTACCCTAGTGTACAATTAGACGAACTTACACCTATAAGAGTTGGTTCATATGAGCTAAAAGTTCCATTTAATGAAATGGAAGGTATGAACATTAATTATCTGGCTTTTAGAAATTTACCTTATTCGACAGAATGGACATTCTGCTTTGTTACTGGTGTGCTGTACAAGTCTCCGTACACAACTCAAATGAAGTTTGAACTTGATATTTTTCAGAACAATTTCTATAAATGCAATGTTAAACCATGCTTCATTGAGTACCAGCATATTAATAGGAGTGACGATGTCATAGGTGGTAATTTAATTCCTGTAAATATTGAAACAGGTGAGCCTATTGTGGCAGATTACTCAGCTTATCAGTTAAATAATTGGCATATTTGTGTGTATGTTACAGAAGGCACAACAGGAAAAGACTTTGACGGTAAAGTTGTGAATAACGTTTATAGAGCCGCTTCATTAGGGCATAAGTCGATAGACGATAACGGTGAAAAATGGGCTAATGAACTTATAAAAGCCTATAACGATGTGGGAAAAGTTGATGCTATACTAGCTTTGTTCATGTCTCCAGAATTATGTGTAAATGCAATAAATGGTAAGGACAACGAGGACGATAAGTTTATTGGCATAACAGGTAATTTTTTTGAAGGGTATGTGCCTAAAAATAAAAAATTATATTCTTACCCTTGGTGCTATGTCTTAGCAGATAACAATGAAGGTCAGACAGCTATTTACCGTTTTGAATTATCAAACCGTAATGATAAATCAATAGACTTTCATATAATGGGATGTATAAATACTTTACCTCAAACAATTATGTTTCCTATTAATTACAAGGGTAACTTATTAAATTATACAGACGGAATGGTAAATAGTGCTTTCCCTATATGCGCATGGAGTTCAGACACGTTCAGGGCTTGGATTGCACAAAATAAATCAACGTTAGGATTGTCAGCAATGTCTGGTGCTATGAGTATAATGTCGGGGTTCATGAATGGTACTATCAGTGCGGCAGCCGCCCCATTTACAGGAGGGGGTAGTTTGATGAACTTACCTAGTGCCAATCAACAAATTAATAGTGGGATACAAAATACACTTGGTCTACTAGCAGAAGTTTCAGATAAATCACGTCAACCAGCTACAGCTCATGGTAAAGTTTTGTCAGAAAATATTAATGCGGGTTTTAACATTACAGGTATATCATTTTACACAATGACCTGTAAAAGAGAGTTTGCTGAAATTGCAGACAGCTTTTTTGAAACTTACGGTTACCCTATAAACAAAATAACTACACCTTTACTTAATTCACGCAGTTCATGGAACTATATAAAAACGCAGAATTGTGGTTTCTCAGGTGCTATTGAAATGTCGCAATTATCAGGTTTAAGAAGTATTTTCGATAAAGGCGTAACTTTATGGCATACAGATGATGTAGGTAATTACAATTTATCTAATAACTAGGAGGTGGAAATAATGGGAAGTAAGAACCCTTTCAGGGTATTTGAAGATCTTAGGAAGAAGTCAGGCACGTTTGAATTTTCTAATATATACGAAACACATTACTTTTACAAGATAAAAAATCTGTTCTGCATAAGGTTTGAATGGGAAAATTTACCTAAAGAGATACCACCTATGTTCGTAGAAGAAGTACTCTTCTGGCGTGGTATGGGTATATTTATCTATGACGATATTTTAAATAGTTATGCATTCATGAGGGGAAACCTAACAGGTATGCCTGATATCTATGACGTTCCTAATATCAGAGAAGCATACACCTCTAATGGTTATATTGACAACTACGGCAAAGATAACTCAGTTATTTGCTGGGATTCTCCGTCAAGATTACCTTACTGCATATCAGCAAGAATGTATGCTCATGCAATGGCAACAACATGGAGAACTAAAGACCTTAATATGTTTGCACAAAGAACTCCAGTAACGTTGGTTTCTACTGATGAAGAGAAGCTAACGTTTGAAGTAATAGGTGAACAATATGAAAATTTTACACCTATTATAAAATTAAAAGATAGTATTAATCTGGATAAGATTAAATCCATAAATCTTAATGCACCATATATTGTAGATAAGTGTGAACTTGAATTACGCGACCTAAAGAGTCAAGTTCTTACTGATTTAGGTTATGAATCTAACCCTATAGAAAAACGTGAACGCCTTGTTGTTGGTGAAACTCAGGGTAACAATGGAGAGATTGAAGCTATGCGAAATTCTGCTCTTGTTATGAGACAAAGATGCGCTGATGCTATGAATAAAATGTGGGGTCTTAATATTAACGTTAAATTCAGGTCAATATTGCCATCAATGGTTGAGGAGTTTATTCCTGGCACGTTTACAACTTCTAAACAAATAGGTAAAGAAGGTGGTGGTGGGAATGAGTAAATACACTACTACTCTTAAAGAAATAGGTGAGTCATTCCTTACACATGATGAACTATACGCTGACCTTCCAGTTACTGAGATCATCACACGTGTCAAAGATAAGATTTTTAACTTTGAGTATGAGTGGTACGGAGACGGGGATTCTAAGAATATATTTGAAAGAGACTTTCTTCTAAGATATTGGAATGAGTATATAGGGTTTGAAACTCTAGGTATGTGGAAGACATATTTTATAGCTAAGATGAATATATCAATGCCGTACTACTCTAAACTATATGCAGCTGTGATGGAAGGTGACTCTCCATTCATCACACACGATATGAACTACAACACAGGTGAAAACACTGTTACGAGTTCAGACGGGTACTTTAACAGTACGGAAAATCGAAGTGCTAGTAACAAAACTGATACTCAGGGTATTAATTCTGATAATCCACAGGTTACAGTCAATACTAATGACTATGCTTCCGGTATGAGTAGAGGTGAAGAAGTTACCAGTGGAAATAGTGAGACTGAATCAACTCAGCGTAACAATGACAGCAGCAGTTCACAAAAGGGGGTGAAAACTCATGCGTATGGTTTACAAGGTAAGAGCAGAGCCGAGCTTATTGACAAGTATCGTCAACAAATTGTAAATATAAACCGGGAAATTATCGAAAATTGTAGAACGTTATTTCTTGGTGTATGGTAGGAGGTGAGAAAATGTCTATAATTGAGCCTGCTTTGAAATTGGCTTGCTGTGATGTACCAACCGTATATAGTAATAAGCAGTCATATTATGAATGTTTATGCTATTTAGGATATAAGATTAACGAGTGCATCGAAGCACTTAATAATTATGGTGACGAATGGAAGGGGTACGTGGACGAGCAGATCGGAAAGATGAGAACATATGTCGATACCCAAATATCGGAAACTAAAACTTACGCCACCGGGTACACAGACACGGCAATAGCACAGGTGAATAAAGACATCGCAGACAAGTACACGGAATTAAGTCAGTTGATTAATTCACTTGATAGTAAGATTGACGATGTAAATGAGTCACTGCTTACTGGAATGTCCGCTATGGAGAAGCGTCTAATTGAAATGATGAAGACGTATTTAGTCGACAACATTGAAATATATGACCCTGTCACAGGTATGTATTTGCCTATAGCTCAAGTAATAGAAAATATCTATGGAGTGTTAAGGTACTGGGGTATTGATTGCAATGAGTTTGATTCTTTAGGGTTCACGTGTGACTCTTTTGATGCTCTGAATATATCAGCAAATGACTTCGATATATACGCAGGGTTGAGAATTGGTAAAAATTCTCTCTTCTGGATGAGTAACCCGTTTACAGGGGAAAAGGATTTTTACCAGAATATTATTTATACTCTGGCTGACTATCATAGAAGTAATCCACTTACAGCGACAGAGTATGACGCTTTACAGCTTACAGCTACAGTGTATGACAGTAAACAGATCACAGCATATCAGTATGATTTTAATGGTAAATCGTTGTTAAGTTAGGAGGTGTGCGTATGAGCGCTACAGGTAGCACCACAAATTATAAACTTCCTCAATTTGAGGAAAATGACATTCCTTCATGGCTCACTGACTTCAACACTGCTATGGAGAAGATAGATGCTGCCATTCACAATGCAGCCGATTCAAGCAGTGAACCGTCTGATTATCAGCAACTTAAAACAAGTGTTTCAGAGTTGACACAGAAAATGGAGACAGTTGTTACAGTTCTTAAAACACTGAATAATGCTGTCGTTGTGGGAACGACATCCGGTGGTATTACAGCCACAGAATATAGTAAACTTAAAGTTGTACCTATCTCAACTTTAGATTAATCAAGGAGGTAATATATTATGAGTTCAACAAACAAAACAACTAACTATGACCTTTCACAGTATATTGGCACAGATAAGCCTACCTATCTCGGAGATTATAACTCCGACATGAATAAGATTGACGCCCAGATGAAGAAAAATGGCGATGCAGTTGCATCCGCTATGTCAACTGCCGGAACTGCTAACAACAATGCAACGCAGGCTAAAAGTCAGGCAGAAACCGCTCTTAAAACGGCAACTCAGGCTCAGAACACTGCTGAAACTGCACAGAATACAGCGTCAACGGCTTCACAGAATGCAACTACAGCATTAAACACTGCGTCGGCAGCTAATAATAAGGCTAACGCCGCTAAGGATGCAGTTGATAAAAATGTATGGGTGACTTCCGGTAACATAGTGAAAACCGCATACATGTCAGGTAATATTATTGTGAAATACAATGCATTTCTTAAATCACTAGTTTTTCACTGTAAGGCAACAATAGGCGGGAGCGACATTCCTAGTGGCACGCCATTCGCAACTATTCCGAGTAACATTATGAGTGCGCTTGATATTTCATCAGCACGAACTCTAGATGCTGTGTTTGTATATGTTGGCTCGAAAAACGACTTTGTGTCTTACCCGACATACAAGCTCGACGTAAATGGCGATATCAGCTGTAATTACACTATGTTTAAAGCCCAGAATATTCTGGCACAAAGCTTTGTCCCAGTTGATGACTGGAGCTAATACGCTAATGTAATTATCGGAGGGTGACTTTCTTGTCACTCTCCTTTTTTCTGTGTGTATATATATAATTCTTGATGTATTTTAACACGTTCAAGGGGAAACGTGCACATAACG
>OGWQ01001301.1_pt1 | contig 14684 bp, 18 predicted proteins | sample 1576091 | NCBI WGS metagenome assembly OGWQ01 (sample SAMEA3541584, study PRJEB24748) | human gut metagenome | biome: human gut; feature: human-associated habitat; material: faeces | place: China | collected 2012
ACTGAAGCCCGTGAGCTGTTCATCATCGAACAAGCCTTAATGAAAATAGCATCATCATACCGCCTCCGGCACCGATAAATCCACAAATAAATCCGATCATGACACCACAGATTAACGACTGCACCGCACGTTTCTTCGGCGATACTTTTTCCATGGCTTCTTTTGTTGTCATGACAGGTTTTACGATGAACTTAATGCCGAGCAAGAATGTCATAAATACCGAGAAATTTCCCATCGTTGTAGATGGTACCAGACTGGACACATAACTTCCTACAACGGTAAAGGCAAGTACACTGACCATCATGATCAGACCATTCTTCACATCCAGATTCTTATTCTTTCCATATGTATAGGCAGATACTGCGCTTGCAAGTACATCTGATGAAAGTGCAATTCCGACTGCCATATATGGATCCATTCCAAGAAATGTGATCAGCATCGGACTGATCACTGCCGCCGCACTCATTCCTGCAAATCCGGTTCCGAGTCCAGCTCCCATCCCCGCGAAAAATGTTACGATAATCATTAATATTGTATTCATCTAGTTCTTTTCCTCCAACATCTTCTCTATATTCGCTTCCATATGCGCCATTCCTTTTTGAAGTGCTTTTCTTGTATCTTCATCCATTCCTTCAAATAGTTTTTCAACGAACGACTGCTGAAGTTTCTGTCCTTCTTGGATAATCTCTTTTGACTTTTCTGTACAGATCAGATTGACTTTTCTTCGGTCACCTTCTACACTTTTCCGCTCCAGATAGCCTTCATTCACAAGTTTATCCACATTTACCGATACAAGATTGGCTTTAATTTTTCGTATTTCTACGATGTCTCTGGCAGTTTTGTATTCTGAGTTGTTCGCCAGGAAAAGTAAGATGTCAAATGCGGTCTGTGGAATATTCAGTTCATGGCATAACGGTTTGCAGGTCTCACTGTATGCCTTTGACAGCTTTTCTGCAAATTCGATTCCTGTGTTCATATATGTAGGTCTCCTTTTTATTTCATTTTTGAACTATTCATTTTTGTATTAATATAACACTTAGAAATAATTTTGTAAAGTACTATCTGATATGCACTTATATGCCAGTGCAAAGCAAAAGCCTTCCGAGTACCGACTCAGAAGGCTTTCCTGCTCTTTTAAAAATGAGCTGTTTTATTTCGATTACTATATTTCCATCATTCCGGACATAATACATCCTCCAACTGCTCCACATTTTTTCATATCATTCCACTGTTCTTCATCGAACTTTATTCCGCCGATTCCATATACCGAAATATTAACTTCCTTACACACTTCTTCTAAAAATTCCAGTCCTCTTGGCAGTAATCCCTTTTTACAGTCCGTTGCATAAATATGTCCTGCAGTAAGATAAGATGCACCTAATCGCTCTGCTTCTTTCGCTTCTTCTACAGAATGTATAGAAATTCCAATCTTTGTAAATTTTTTCTTTTCTTCATCAGTTATTTTTTGCAAAATCGGAAGTGGCAGATGTACAGATGTACATCCCAGTTCTAGTGCAGTCTTCCAGAAATTATGAAGAATACAAGACACCTGATAACGGCTACAAATATTCATTACTTCTTTTGCCAATGTCCCATATTCCTCTTCTGTCAGATCTTTTTCTCTTAAGATCACAGCTTCCGGATGTATCTTGCAGACTCTTTCTATCTGCTCTAAAAACGGGCGGTTGCATAATTTCCGATTGCTGACTGCAATGATTTTAAAGTTCTGATTGTTTACAGATTTTATCACTGACAACTCCTTTCAGCTGTATGCGGCATGTTTTTAACACAAGATGCTCCCTGTTACACATAGATATAATCACTCATCACCGGTTGAAGATTGTGTTTCAGAAGTGCCTGATAGACCTCATCCACCGAACGTCCATCCGAGATTTCAAACTGATCGTCACCCTTGTCTTCGATATCTTCTACATGACTTCCGATACCGGTACTTACACCAGCAGATATCTTCGTTGCTGCAATACTTACCAGATTATCGCGGACTCTTTCACACTCTCGTGTCGAAACCGTGATGCTTGCAAATGGCATAAACAGGCGGTATGCACACACTACCTGCAGAAGCTGCGGCTCATGCACATCCATCGGATTGATCCGGTCATTATTGATGATCGGACGAAGTCTCGGACAGGAAAATGCGATCTCTGCATGTGGATATTTTCTCTGTAATAAGTAAGCATGATATCCGGTCGCAAATGCATCTTTTCTGAAATCATCCAACCCCAGAAGTGCACCGAATCCGACTCCGCGCATGCCGCCTTTCAATGCTCTTTCCTGTGCATTGACACGATATGGATAGATTCTCTTATGTCCGGCAAGATGAAGTGTCTCATATTTATCTGAGTTATATGTCTCCTGGAATACCGTTACATAATCTGCCCCACATTCATGCAGATATGCGTATTCGTCTGAATTTACCGGATAAACCTCCAGACCAATAACTTTAAAATATTTTCTGGCGATCTTACATGCTTCACCGATGTATTCTACTGTAGATTTGTTACGGCTTTCTCCTGTCAGAATCAGGATTTCCTGCAGACCTGTCTCAGCGATCGCCGCCATCTCTTTTTCGATCTCTTCCGCATTTAACTGTGCACGGTTGATTTTGTTATGGCAATTAAAACCACAGTAAATGCAATAGTTCTCGCAATAATTTGCGATATAGATTGGTGTGAACATATAAACACTGTTACCAAAATGTTTTCTCGTCTCGATCTGCGCTGCCTGCGCTATTTCCTCCAGAAATGGCAGTGCTGCCGGTGACAATAACGCCTGAAAATCTTCCGGTGTGCGCTCTGCATGTGCCAGTGCACGTTTTACATCTTCTGCTGTATATGTATTATAATCATAAGCCTCCATGGCTGCCACGACCTGGTCGAGTATTTCTGATCCGATATCCTCCATGCCTGGAAGATAGGTCATGTGATCGATCCGGTTCTTCTTCTGGTCTTCCAGAATCTCCTCGCTTAAAATACTTTCATTAATATGTGTATCTTCATGATTTGTTTCCATTAGTCATTCCTCCTAATCCTGCAAAAATCCTGTCAGAGGTGACGAAGCACTTGCACCGCGCTCGATCGTTCTTCCAAGTCCGGAAAGGTATGCACTTCTGCCCGCTTCGATTGCTTTCTTAAATGCTTCTGCCATCGCCGGTACATCTCCTGCTGTTGCGATTGCCGTATTTGCCATCACTGCGGCTGCCCCCATCTCCATTGCCTCGCATGCCTGGGACGGACGTCCGATTCCGGCATCTACGATGATCGGCAGATCAATCTCATCGATCAGGATCTGAATAAAGTCTTTTGTGCTAAGCCCTTTATTTGATCCGATCGGTGCGCCAAGCGGCATAATACATGCTGCTCCGGCATTTGCAAGATCTCTTGCAACATTCAGATCCGGATACATATATGGCATAACTACGAATCCTTCTTTTGCAAGAATTTCTGTAGCTTTGATCGTCTCATAATTATCCGGAAGGAGATATTTCGAATCTCTTACTACTTCTACTTTGACGAAATTGCCACATCCGACTTCTCTGGAAAGTCTGGCGATACGTACCGCTTCTTCTGCATTTCTGGCTCCTGATGTATTCGGAAGAAGTGTCACATCTTCCGGAATATAATCCAGAATATTTGCCAGACCGCCTTCATTTGCACGACGGAGTGCCAGTGTGATAATCTGTGCCCCTGCTTTTTCCACACATGCTTTCACCAGATCCAATGAAAATTTTCCTGAACCAAGTATAAAACGGGACGTAAATTCTTTTCCTCCAAGGGTAAATGTATCCGCTTTCTTTATTTCTGTGTTGTCCATAATCCAATCCTTCTTTCTTATTATTTGTCTTTTCTATATGTTTTTTTACACATCCTCTTCCCCAAGAATCAGACGTGTGATCATATTTGCTTCATGCGCTGCACAGATGGCCACTCTTGGTGCCATCAGGCCATTTCCATACGTTGGTGCCGTCTCGCGGTCTCCGCACAGGTAAAAGTTCTTCATTAACTTCTGTGTGCGAATCGTATTACTGCTTCCGTATCCTGCCATACCGGTTGCCGATACCAGTTTCTTTTCCGGAAAATGTTCCAGTATTCCATTTACCAGCATTGCTTTCGCTTCTGGATTATCGAATGCTTCACACACAATCAGGTCGTCACAAAATAATTTCGCAAGATTTTTTTCTGTGACTTTTACGCAATCTGTATCGATATCCAGATATGGATTGATCTTTAACAATAATGATTTCAGCGCATCTGTCTTATACATCCCGATATGCTCCATAAAATACTGCTGCCGGTTCAGATTCGTGATATCCACCACATCAAAATCAATCAGATGCAGATGGCCGACTCCGATTCTTGCAAGTGCATATGCCACGTTTGACCCCAATCCGCCAAGCCCGGCGATTGCAACCCTCCCCGCTGACAGAAGTTTCTGTTTCTCCGGAGAATGTCTCTCATTTAATGCTGCCACAATCGCTTCTTTACTAAGTACTTTTTCTTTCTCTGTATTCTCCGTCATATTTTCTAATCCGGTTTCTTCCATGAATGTTAGCCTCCTCCCACGAATGTCACAACTTCCAGACGGTCGCCGTCTTTTAACATGGTATCGGAATAGCTGTATTTCGGAAGAATATCTCCATTTAACTCTACAGCGATTCTTTTTACCTGATACTGATTCTGTTCCAGATATTCTGCAACAGTCGTATCCTCTGTCAAATTGATTTCTTTTCCATTTACGATAATCATGCGTTCTCCTTTCCCGGATCATACTTTCAAAAGTACTTGTCAGATAAAAAAAAGAGTTCACGAAGTAAATACACCCGTGGTGGTGCACCCCTTCGTGAACTCTCGTTCACTCTCAACTTATCCGATATTCTATTGTTCCTGATTTACGTCACATAGCAACAAAAAAGAGAGATACCAACTCAATGCATCTCTCCTAAAATCTACGTCATACATTCCTACGTTGGCATTATCCAAATCAGGTATATGGGTCGAAGTTCTTAACTTCCTCTCAGCCTGGTACACAAGCTCCCCGTGTTTTATCCACATGTTTAAGTATAGAAACACCTGCACGAAATGTCAACTCATTTTTTCTGATTTCTGACTTTTTTCGAAACAACTATTTTTATTCATTCTATTTATTATCAAAAGTAATATTCCGTACCATATTTCTGTTAATCAGCTGTGTTCCCTTCTTGGTATCAACCTTTACCCACTGTATATCTGCGTCCATGAGCTTTCCTTTGATTGCTCCTACTTCATTGAACAGACTTACCGTACAATCTTTTCCCATATACTGATCTAACATTGAACCATCCATATCTTCTTCCATCCTTTCTCCATTTACGATCGTGATTACATTATTTGCCGCCTGTACTGCCATCACCGTAACCATATTCAGGTTATTAATCGCTACCATCGTTGCAACATCCATGTAGTCCACCTCCATCTTTTTTTGCAGGTCTTGTTATCAGTATATCATACTTCCAGATGACAGAACGATTTTTATTGTCTCCATAACGAATTGTACGTTTATGGCATCAGACCTTCTGTTCTGATAAATTCTAGAAATTTTCCTGCCGGCGGAACCTTCACCGGTACTTATAACGGACTTGGGAAAATGCTTCTGACGTTAGCCGGAAGTACGCTCCAGATTGCACTTCGCGTAATCTTAACCTGGTTCTTCTTCCCTCATTTCTGGCTGGCAGCCCTTGCCATTGCTACCGGTATCGGCTGGCTTATGGCCAATCTGTTCTGGCTTATCTGTCTGACCAGACTTCGTCGGCAATCTCTTTTACAAGCTTAAGCTTTGCCCACTGTTCTTCTTCTGTCAGCTTATTACCGATCTCGCAGGATGCAAATCCGCACTGCGGGCTTAAGTATAAGCGGTCAAGCGGAACATATTTTGCTGCTTCATGGATTCTTGCGATTACTTTTTCTTTGTCTTCCAGTTCCGGTGTCTTGGTTGTTATAAGTCCAAGTACGACCTTCTTATCGCCGGATACCTTTACAAGTGGTGCAAATCCGCCGGATCTCTTGTCGTCATATTCCAGATAATATGCATTTACATTTTCTTCTCCGAATAACAAATCCGCTACGGAATCATATGCTCCGGAACTGAAGAATGTAGAATGATAATTTCCACGACATACATGTGTATTGATCACCAGATCTTCCGGTGCCTGTGCTACTACCTGGTTATTCAGTTCCAGAAGGAGTTTCTTGTAATCTTCCAGTCTCTGTCCTGTTCTTCCGGTCAATGCAACTGCCATCTTCGCATCTACCATTCCGCCCCATACGCAGTCATCAAACTGAAGGTTACGGCAGCCTGCTGCATAGATTTCCTGCACGAATTCACCGTATGCCTTAATCACATCCTCGGCAAATGCCTCTTCCGATCCATAGATTTCCAATGTTGTATTCAGAAGCTGTGCCCCGGTAAAGTATGCATAGAACTGTCCCGGTGACGGGATAGTCTGTTTTGCGACAGTATTTTCATCTTCTAATGCTTTGATGAATTTGAAATGCTCTACGAAAGGATGATTCTTTACTGAAATCTTTCCCGTCATGTATGTATCATCAATCATTGCAGCTTCTGCATCAAATGTTGTATTCCCCTCTGCTGTCTTCTGATGCTCGATACCTTCAAATCCCCACATGAAATCCAGATGCCATGTCGATCTTCTGAATTCTCCGTCTGTAATCACATGATATCCAAGTTCCTTAATCTTTGCCACCAGTTCCAGAATGCATTCATCTTCTACTGCGGTCAGTTTTTCCTGTGAGATTGTCCCTTCTTCGAAATTCTTTCTTGCGTCTTTTAATTTCTGTGGGCGTAAAAAACTTCCTACAAAGTCGTAACGAAATGGTGTGTTCATGATTATTTCCTCCTTGCCGGCAGGGACTTAGGTTTTCTGTCTTTCTTGTTGTCCCTGATGGCTTTCTTTTATATTTTTTATATTTTTCATATTCTTGATGATGTTCTCGATCGATGGATTTATTATAATTTGTTTTGATAAACTTGTATAATACAAAAAAATGTGTATTTGTCATAGTTTTAAACTATATCAAATATCCCTTTCAAATCATCAACCGACTATCTACAGAAGCTGCCACCGATAACTTCTCCGGCATACCATAATCATATATCCATTATATCAATTATAGTTTTCACTTATTTTTATCACAGTTGTATAATTTATTCGGATGAAAATATGAAAGGAAGCGCTTTATTATGGAGGAAAAAACACTTTTTCCCAGAGAAGAAAAATCAGAAATCTTATTTAAGAAAATATCCGAAGATAAATGGGCATGTGAAAAACTGATGGAAACATTCTGCAGTTATCTGTTCAGTAATGATGGTGTCGATCTTCCCGATTCTCCGTCTTCTACAGAATTTGCACAGGCTCTTTTTAATTCTTATCGCAATCGGGATTTATCTGCGTTTCTGATGGCTATCTGTCAGAATACAGTCTTTGATCTTTTAAGAAATGCATTCCTGATTCCCTATCGGTTCAATGCGGACGGAAAACAGAATCCGATGATCATGACAGATGAAAACGGAATGTTACTTCCTGAATATAAGAGATCGATTCATGAACGGGAATACCGTCATTTCCATGAGGTATATACAGATCTCGGAGCTCCAAAGAATATTTTTCTGGCACAGGCATACCGCTACAGCCATTCTTATACATCCGACGATATGGAACCGGAACAAAACATTCTGGAAAAGAATAACGGTGTACTGTTGATCCGTGAATTACCGGATACCGTAAAATTAAAAGAAACCGAAGCAGAAGCTTATTCTGCTATTCTGGATATTGTCATAAAACTTCAGAAAGAGCTTCCTATGTCCTATGTATTCTATGGACAGGATTCTCTTGTTGAAGATAATACCCGTTATGATGAGATCGGAGTTTTCCTTCCGAATTCACATTTCTTAAAAAATCTGGAACGCCACGTTTCCAAAGCAGAGGCGATCATTTATGCAGACAACTAATTCTGACTTTATTGATATTATGGAAAAAAATCATATGGAGATTCCATGGCATGACTATGCCAATGATGACAGTAATGTGCTGATTGCAGAAGCCGGACTGATCGAGAAAGCTTCCGTCATCGGCCGTGTTGGGTTAATCATGCTCTCCTGTGGAACCGGTGCATGGCGTGTACGGACTTCCATGAACCGGCTTTCCAAAGAGCTTGGTGTAACCTGTACGGTAGACGTGGGATTGATGTCCATTGTATTTAACTGTTTCGATGGAAACGATTGTATTTCCCAGTCGTTGAGTATTGCCAATACGGGAGTGAATACCTCCAAGCTTTACCGCATGGAACAGTTTGTAGATCATTTTCCGGAAGAAGAAGCACATATGACCGGTGAAGATATCCATAAACGACTGGATGAAATTGAAGAAATCCATGCTCTTTATTCACCTGCAAAGCTGGGGCTTGCCGCAGCTCTTGCCTGCTGCGGTTTTACTTTTTTACTCGGAGGCGGACCGGTTGAGATGGCTCTTGCTTTTATTGCCGCCGGGATTGGTAATTTGATCCGGACGAAACTGATCAAACACCATTACACACTGTTTTTGAATATAGCAGTCTCTGTTTCAGCAGCATGTTTTACCTATGCAGTCTTTCTGAAACTTGCGGAACTTGTCTTTCACATTCCAGAATTTCATGAAGCTGGTTATATCTGCTCGATGCTGTTCATCATCCCGGGATTTCCATTTATTACAAGCGGGATCGACCTTGCAAAGCTGGATCTGCGTTCGGGACTGGAGCGGCTTACTTATGCAATCATTATCGTTATGGTTGCCACTTTATTTGCATGGATCATGGCTTTACTTCTGCATCTGGAACCGGCCAATTTTACGGCACTGCATCTAAGTGCTGCTGCCCGTCTGATTTTCCGTGTGATTGCAAGCTTTTGCGGAGTATTCGGTTTCTCGATCATGTTCAACAGTTCTCATTCGATGGCGGCAACGGCTGCATTTATTGGTGCCATTGCCAATACACTCCGGCTTGAACTTGTTGATTTCACACATATGCCTCCGGCCGCCGCCGCATTTATCGGGGCTCTGACTGCCGGATTGCTTGCTTCTTTTATTAAAAAGAGTAATGGATATCCAAGAATCTCGCTTACCGTGCCTTCTATCGTGATCATGGTTCCGGGACTTTACCTGTACCGTGCGATTTATAATTTCGGGATTATCTCCCTGACGGATGCGGTTTCATGGTTCACTTCTGCGATTATGATTATTGTGATGTTGCCGCTTGGACTGATATTTGCGAGAATTCTGACCGATCGTACGTTTCGGTATTGTACGTAAAAGCTCTCATTTTAGATAGCTTCTTTCTTTTACTAAAAGCACTCTCCGCCTTATCAAAACTTTACGAGGAATTTCACATTACATTTTCTTATGGAAATATTGTCAAAGACCCGCAAAATCATCATCCGTAGTTTCTACAAAATCAGGCACCGGAAACGAGTTTTCATTTCGCCTCCGATGCCTGATTTTTTTACTTCTGCTCCTTATATTCCATCACAATATTTATGTCTACTCGAAAATGTTGATTTTACGCTGTTTTTCGCTATCTATCTTATGATTTACTCCATTTTTACTCCAATTTTAAGCCAATATTTTCAGTTCGGCTACTTCTTCTTTTTTCTTTTCTTCTGAAACGTGCGTGTATAAATCGGTTGTCATTGCCAATGTGGAGTGACCTAAGAGTTTCTGCACTACCTGTTGGTCTACTCCATTTTCATAGCACCTTGTAGCGTATGTATGTCGTAGAGTGTGACAGGTAAATAGTTCAAATATCTTCGGCTCTCTCTTTTCTTCCTTTGCCAGTTCAATCTCTATTACATTGATTTTTGCCACATAGTCTTTGATTGCACTATTAACGTTGTAATAGTAAACTGGCGAACCGTCTGAACAGGTAAATACCAAATTTTGAAATTCTTTATGCTGTTTCCATATTGAGCGTTTCCACATCTTCTGTTCTGTCTGCTTTATCTTCTGATTTTGCAAAATCTCATATACTTCATCTGTCATAGGAATAACACGATTGCTTGATATGGTTTTGGCGGTTGTGTAGAAAAACTTTGAACCCTCGACGGGACTAGAAGCCTTTGAATAATGAATTGTCTTATTGATTGTAATTTCTCTTTTTTCAAAGTCACAATCTTCCCATTTCAGCCCAAGCACTTCTCCAATCCGACAACCTGTTGTCACAGCAAATTTCAAAACATTGATGTGTATGTAGGAAGAAGCAAATGTAAAGAATTTTTCCTGTTCCTCTCTTGTTAATACACGCCTTTCCTTTTTCACTTCTTTTGGCATTTCCACACCGATACATGGATTTTTTCTAATATATTCACTCAATACTGCTTTATCAAACATATCACTCAGCATAAATCTGATGTTCGACACCGTTCCATGTGCAAGACCGCTATCTATCAATTCATTTATGAATTTTTGAACATGATATGTTTTAATGTCCTGCAAATACATCTTTCCGATAGAGTTCTTCACTCTTGCGTTATAGTAACTGTGATTTTTATATATCGTAGTCATTTTAACTGTTTTCTTCTTATACAACTCCGTCCACGTTACATACCATGCGTTTAAAGTGATACTTTCGCCGTTGCCATTCAAACCATGTTCATCTTCATAAACCGCTTCTCGCAACTTCCGTTTTAATTCATTCAGTTTAAAATCATAAAGCGTTTTACGTTTTCCTGTTTTGCTTGTAAATCTTGCAATATAGCGTCCATCTGCTCTCTGTGAAATTCCCTTACCGAGTTCTTTTCCTTTTAAATCTTTACCCATACCAACTTTCCTTTCTTCTACTGAAAGAAATATGGTAAAGTAAATATTTCAATTTTCATTATATCCACACCCCATTTTCTTTTCAAGCCCTTTTGCATTGATATTCCAGCCATTCATCAAGTAATTTCTTATTTGCATACAACCGATTACCAATGCGTACTGTAAATCTATTTTTCGGATTGTTCAACAGTTCTCTTGCCTTTGTTTTCCCAATCCCCATATACTCACAAAATTCATTTATATTTAGTAATGCTTTATCGATACGATTACCCCCTTTCGCCTAATTTTCTTGCTTTTATGTAATCATCATACAACTGCTTCTGTGTGATATTCATTTCTCCATTTTTTACAAGATTACCGATATAATCTCTCTGCTCTATCTTCCCAACCTCTGCAAACAGTTTCAAAGACGGGGCAACATACTTTTCTAACCACTCCCACACCTTTTGCAAACTTTTCTTCTGTGGCTGTATGGTAAGTTTCACCTTGCCTATATCTTTCATCAGTTCCGCCCACGCTTGATAGGTTGGATAAAGCCTTTTTCGTGTTGTCGTGCTGTCTGTCGGCTTTTCTAAAAATCGTATTTTGCTGTTTAATACTTCCATTGCCAGTCCTGCCACATCTCTATATCTCAATAATGCCTGTACTACACTTACCGCCATTTCCTGCCGAAATCTCAACTCATATCTATTCCAATTTTCGTCTAATTCTGTTCCATACTTTTTATTCTGTTCATATCCCTTTTCATAAAATACCAATCTCAAATTACTGGCTGAACTGCCGAGATAAAGACTACCACCTTTACTCTGAAACACTTCTTCTTTCAGTTCCCCCGAGTCGTGAAAATCTATCTCCCTTAGTTTTGTGGAAAGCAATCCCTCTTTTGTCCGTACAATCAAATCGGGAATACTCAAATAAGGTTTTCTATCATCTATCGCCAAATCAATCCGAGGAAAGTTGATGTGATACTGACAAACTCTGTTTAAGAAATCAAACCATGTTTCCTCATTGAGTTGTAAAAAATTTTCATAGTTGCGACAACCTTTCCCACTCATTAAAATCTGAAAGCCTTGATACTGTGCATTTCCTGTCGGCTTTAGCACCTTGATATTAGCGAAGATAGCCACAACCTCATGTCCTGCAATCCCCTTTTCATAGCCTGTTACCGTCATAAGTTCCATAGGTATTCTCAACACATCTTCTATGACTGCTTCTAACGGAACTTCCTTAATCGTTATCTGACACCAATCTATCAAAGCACTTAATTCTTCTTTCTGTCGTATTACTCCCCTGTTAGTGTAGGGGAGTTCTGGAAGAAAACTTCCGCTTCTTTCTTCCAAATTTATCAAACCTCCTTATCTGCAACGGCGTTGCCATTGCCCTGCCCTCAACCTGCCGTTTGGTACGTCAGAACGAGGACAGGAACTTTGACCGCCTACATATTTTTGTTTGGAACAGGGCGGATACCCTTACAGGTAATCTTCTCCACTAATACAGGGAAATTTCCTCTCTGCACATAAGGGGCATAAACTGGTTCTTCCAGTTCCACCACAGCATAAGGCTCAATCTTCGGAAGTTCCGTTGCTTCCAAGCGAATATCCACGCTGTTTCCAAGTTTCATGCTTCCAAGATGAAGTTTTAAGGCTTCCACTTCCTCTGTTTTCTTCTTACTGTCTTTATCATAGCGGTAACAGTTATCCGCACCCATAAAGCGAAGTTCTCCAAATGCTTCTTTTACCTGTTCTTTTGTCAATGTAATCTGCATACACATTCCTTTCTCCCCGTTGAACCGATAGGTCAGTTTCTCATATTTTCATTTTCCTATTACGACGCCGTTCATTGTTCAGTTTTTTCTGAACTTAATTGTATATTAGCACAGGCATATTCGTTTTGCAATAGAAAGTTTAGTTTTTTATAAACTTTTTGTTTTCTTTTTTCTGAACTTGTGGTATAGTGTCCTTAGACGATAAGATATGAGAAGTTATAACGAGATATGGAAAGAGAGGGTTTTTCAGATGAATACAATCGCAGAACGGATTAAATTTGCCATGAGAGCAAAAAATAAAAAACAGGTGGACATAGTCAAAGATACAGGTATCAGCAAAGGGGCGTTCAGTTCCTATCTTTCGGGACAATACAATCCAAAAGCCGATAAAATGGAATTGATTGCCGACTCCTTAGATGTAGACTTGCGGTGGCTTTACGGAGAAAATGTACCTATGGAACATACAAGTAAGAATAACAATGCCCTGCAATATGTCTTTTATAACAACTCCTGCTCCGAGTATCTTCTTGATAATTTAGACGATATCTATATTGCCATGATGACCCAATATGCCGCCCTTATTCCACGCTTTTATGTTCTTGTCAATCGTGCTGGAAATGCAATGCACCTATTACCTTTATTTTTGAAAGAAGATAGTTCCGAGTTCTACGAATGTCCGTCTGATTTCTTCTATTCCGACAGGCATACTATTTTTACAAGAGATTTTGAAAGTATTCACATGGTATTAACAACCGCCACGATTTACTATTACGGAATTGATACAAAAACTTATGAACCGAAAGTTACCAAACTTGCCTACTCACAGACTGACGATTGCTTTTATATTGACAATGAAGTACATGATTGTCATATCAAAGCATTTGAAAAAGAAGTGGTAAAAGAAGCACTTTACTTAAAACACAACGCCCAGTAACAGACAAGAGGACTTGCAAGGTTTCTGACCTTTCAAGTCCTCTGCTGTATCATGGTTCTGTTGGCTGTGTCCGTTCCGTCAAGGACTGCCCTACGGCGTATCGGCTACGCCTTGTTCCTTGACCTCACTACATTTCTCTCAACTTTTTAGAAACTATAAAATTACACAGAAATGCTACTGCTACAATAATAAAACAAATGATTATACACCATGCAGGTACTCTCATATCTAATTGCACTCGTAACAAAATCGTGATTGCTAAAAATACAGCTCCCACAATTTGTATAAAGTCTAATATCTTTTTTTGAAGTGTCTGTAAATGCTTCTTGTCTTTTATTCTTTCAGATTTCCATATTCCATAATTTACTTGCATATCATTTACATCTTCATCTGATATAAGTTCATCCATACTTACATCTAGTTCTAATGCCAGTTTTTTTGCCGTAATCAAATCTGGACATCTTGAACCATTTTCCCAACGACAAACTGTCTGCCTTGAAACATATAACTTATCTGCCAGTTGTTGCTGAGTGAGATTTTTTTCTTCTCTGAATTTTTTGATGTTATCATTTAATGCCATACTCCATACCTCTCTTTCATTCACATCATATAACGATAGAACCCAAAATAAAAGTACCAGTATGTATTTCCTTTGTTTCCATTTTGGTAACATCTGTTTATTCCAAGTTTTCTACACCATAATACCGATATATCGCTGAACCAATGTATTTTGTAACCCCTTTTCCGTACTGTTTATCTGTGGCTTCTTCCAACTGAGAATGATTCAAATAATCTTTAGCCATTTCTAATAATAATACTCTTGCATTATCCATTTTAAAAAGATTTTTACAACTTTTCCCCAATCTTTTTACTGCTTTCATTGACATATCTTTCATCGTAAACCGTTACGCTACTAAAGAGTCAAGATGTTTTTTCTATTTTATCACAAATTCAATAAAACTGCCCCTAATTTTACAAATAAGAAATGACGCAGATAATGTTTCCACTACCTACGCCATTTCTCATTACATCTTTGAAATATTTACTCCATTTTCTTTCAATCTTTACTCCAATTTTACTCCATTTTAAAAATCTGTTACGATATTTTACGGTATTCTATGATACCT
>OGWQ01001302.1_pt1 | contig 14682 bp, 10 predicted proteins | sample 1576091 | NCBI WGS metagenome assembly OGWQ01 (sample SAMEA3541584, study PRJEB24748) | human gut metagenome | biome: human gut; feature: human-associated habitat; material: faeces | place: China | collected 2012
AACCGCCGTACACGGTTTTGCAGACCGCTGACTAAGCCACTCATCCAAGGAACCATTATCTCTCGTTTGCGGTTGCAAAGGTAGTACAAATTTTGAAACTACCAACTATCCGCAGCAATTTTTCTTTGTACTTTTTTTCTTTACATCACACTCTCTGCGTTTCTTCTCCATCATATCCTTTAGTTCACAGCCACTTACGCAGCTGTCACAAGGATTCTGATTTTCCCGCGTACGACGAAAAAAAAGAAATATTCCATATACGACACGGGTAATGCAGAGCACAACGAGTACTCCGACTACCCACTCTTGCCAATTATTCATACAAACAATCCTCCAATCTGATAAACAGCAAATGATACAAGCCAAGCTAATGCCGTTGTATAGCAGGCAGCAAAAAGCGCCCATTTCCAACTACCCGATTCCTGTTTGATAGCCGCCAACGCCGCAATGCACGGGAAGTAAATCAATACAAACAGCATATAACAAAAAGCGACCAATGGAGTAATCGGAATACGTTCTGCCAAACTCACCGAGTCAGCATCCGGATCATCTGCATACAAAACGCCTAACGTACTTACCACCAATTCTTTCGCCCCTACACCGGAAAGCAAGCCAATACCTAATTTCCAATCAAATCCCAATGGCTTTATTACCGGCTCTATTCCGCGCCCCAACTGACCGATATAAGAATTTTCCTGCTGTTCGGCAACCGTTTCATAAGCATCATGATTCGGATAATATCCCAGAAACCAGATAATAATAGAAGCAATCATAATAATTCCGCCCATCTTTTTCAGATACTGCGCTCCCTTTTCCCATGTATGACGGAAGATAGACTTCGCTGTCGGCATTCGGTAAGGAGGAAGCTCCATCACAAACGGCGTATCATCACCCTTTATCAGAAACTTGCTAAACAAGCGAGCCATTACCACGGCCAGCACAATACCAATCACATAGATACTTAACAGCACCAAACTTGCATTGTTCGGGAAGAAAGCACCCACCAACAATAAATAAATCGGCAGACGCGCACTACAAGACATCAATGGATTCACCAATATGGTAATGAGACGACTCTTCCGGTTCTCAATAGTACGGGACGCTATAATCGCAGGCACATTACATCCGAATCCCATAATCAGAGGAATAAACGACTTTCCGTGCAACCCCATTTTATGCATGATCTTATCCATGATAAAAGCCGCACGAGCCATATAACCAGAATCCTCCATGATAGAAATACAGAAATACAGAATCAGGATATTCGGTAAGAAAACAATGACAGCTCCTACCCCACCGATAATTCCATCAATCAGCAGATCTTTAAATGGACCTTCCGACATATTATTGCGCAACAATTCACCAAGCTGCTCTACCATCCATTCAATCCCCATCATCGGATATTCGCCAATGACAAATGTACCTTCAAACATCAGATACATAAAAAGAAAGAAAATAGGAAATCCCCAGACACGATGAGTTACAATCGAATCCAATACCTTTGTTGTCTGCGCCTGTTCCAGATGATTATCCGTGAACGTTTCTTTCAACGCACCACTGATAAATCCATATTTAGCATCAGTAATAGCCGATTCACAATCCTCATTCATTGTCTCCTGAACACGCTTCGACATCTTGTCGCGGACATGAAAAATTTCATCCGCATTCGGCAATGTGCGTACAATACGCTCAATGTCAGGATCATTCTCCAACAATTTAATGGAGAGGAAACGGGTAGAATATTTATGCCGGATAAACTCGTTCTTGGACACTTCACTTTTTACAGCCTCAATCGCTTTTTCTATATCAGGACCGTGGTTTATATGAATATGCCGGAAGACGCGCCCCGTCTTTTTATGTTCACGCACATAATCTTCCAGATGCTCTTCCTCATGGTTCTTACGGTCTTCCAAAGAGTCATGCCATTCAGTCAAGTCTTTGAGAACTTCCGGATTCATGTTTCCCTGTTTATCGAAGAAGTCTACTCCTTCATACAGATTGATAACTACATGAAACAACGTATCCAATCCACGATTTTTCTTACTGGCAGTAGGCAACATCGGCACCCCGAACAACTTGCTCAACAAATGGTAATCCAATGTATTTCCACTGGCTTCCAGTTCATCATAGATATTCAGAGCCACTACCATGCGGACATTCATGTCTATCAATTGAGTAGTCAGATATAAGTTTCGCTCCAGATTAGAAGAATCGACGACATTAATAATCACGTCAGGAGTTTCATCGATAATATGACGGCGAACATAGATTTCTTCCGGCGTATAAGCAGATAAAGAATAAGTTCCCGGCAGATCGACAATACGGAAATGATAACCTTCGAAGTCAAAATAACCTTCTTTGGCATCCACGGTCACACCGCTATAATTACCTACATGCTCATGAGCACCGGACGCAAGATTAAACAAAGAAGTCTTGCCACTGTTCGGGTTTCCGACCAAGGCAACATTGATGGTGCGACGTTTACCTAACGCCAACCGTTTCATATCTTCTTCTTTTACTGAAAGGTCTTCGGGTAATCCTTCATGATAAACAGTCTTTTCAGCCAGTTCTTTTGCCTCCTCCTCGCTGATTACTTCGATCATTTCAGCTTCCTGACGACGAAGAGATATTTCATAACCTAAGACTTTATATTTTATGGGATCTTTTAGGGGAGCGTTCAACAGCACTTCAACCGTTTTACCTTTAATGAAGCCCATCTCCACAATACGTTTACGAAAACCACCGTGCCCCAATACCTTTACAATAACACCTTTTTCTCCTGTTTTTAATTCGGACAAACGCATAACTCTCAAAATTTTCGGCAAAGATAATTCATAACTTCGGAGCACGCAAATTATTTAGAATGTTTTTAAATAGCAGCCATTTTCTTCCTCCAAAAGATTTAGGAAAAATAAAAAAACTTATTGATAAACTCGTATCTTTGCAGATATGATACAACAACGCGTTACAAAATATATAGAAAAAGAACATTTGTTCTCACTGGATGCCAAAGTCCTGATTGCATTGAGTGGCGGTGCCGACTCGGTGGCACTGCTATGTATTCTGCACACAGCAGGTTATCATTGCGAAGCCGCACACTGTAATTTCCACCTGCGAGGCGAAGAATCAGACCGGGATGAACTGTTTGTCCGCCAACTTTGCAAAAGAACCGGAATCCATTTGCATACAATTGATTTTAACACGACACAATACGCAAAGGAAAAACAGATTTCGATTGAAATGGCTGCACGGGAATTACGCTATGACTGGTTCGAGAAAACGAGAAAAGAATGCCAGGCAGATGTGATCGCCGTAGCACATCATCAGGATGATAGCGTAGAAACCATACTACTCAATCTGATTCGAGGTACAGGAATTACCGGTTTATTAGGAATCCGCCCCCGCAACGGAGCAATCGTGCGGCCTCTGCTTTGCGTCAATCGAGAAGATATCATTCATTATCTGGAGAGCATCGGACAAGATTATGTAACAGACAGTACCAATCTGGAAGACGAATATACCCGTAACAAAATCCGGCTCAATCTCCTTCCTCTTATACAGGAAATCAATCCGTCAGTCAAAAAGAATCTGATAGACACGAGCAATTATCTGAATGATGTAGCTACCATATATAATAAATGCATAGAGGAAAGCAAAAATAATATTGTAACGACAGAAGGTATCCGAATCAGTGAGTTAGTAAAGGAACCGGCACCCGAAGCTATTCTATTCGAAATCTTGCATCCTCTAGGCTTCAATTCTGCACAAATCAAAGATATTGCCTTTTCGCTTCACAGCCAACCGGGCAAACAATTTTGCAGTAAAAAATGGAGAGTGATAAAAGACAGAGAATTCTTATTAATAGAAGCTATTGAATCGGGAAATGAAATTCTTCCTCCTTTTCAAATCATCAAAGAAGAAAAAGAATACACCCCTGATTTCCTAATTCCACGCGACAAAGGAATAGCCTGTTTTGATGCCGACAAACTGAATGGAGATATTCATTACCGGAAATGGCAGACAGGAGACACTTTTATTCCTTTCGGAATGAAAGGAAAGAAAAAAATAAGCGATTATCTGACCGACCGCAAATTTTCTATCAGTCAAAAAGAACGCCAGTGGGTACTCTGCTGTGGTGAACACATTGCGTGGCTGATAGGCGAACGAACAGACAACCGCTTTCGTATTGATGAAACAACTAAGCGTGTCGTAATCTACAAAATAGTTTGAGGCAATTTCTGTTTCTTGAAGCAATCTGACAACAAAGCCGCAAAAGGAGTATCATACACCCGTGCTTTCTTAACGCAAGCTTTTACACAGGCACAACACTTGATACATTTAGCTTCATCTGTATGCAGTTCATCCCCTTTCGTTATAGCCCCTGCCGGGCAACGGACCACACACAATCCACAATGGGTGCACAAATTTTCATCCTCCACCCAAGGAGTGCGGGGAAGCGGTGTTCCACTTTTACGTAACTTGATAACTTTCCTCAAAAAGCGAAACAAAGGAAAAAATGGCTGGCTCGGACGTTTAATAGCACGTACGTCTACCGGATAAAGGGTATCCATGCTATCAGCAGCCTGTATTTTTTCCATGATTTTCTTCCCAAATTCCGTAGCAAAGGCTAAATCCGACTCATCGGGACGTCCCACCGCAATCGGATGTTTATCAGTACTATATGAATGTTCTCCAATAAAAGTTGCCCCAGCAATCACTTTCAATCCATGAGGAATAGCAAAAGCATCCAGTTCCATTAAAGCTTTTTCATAAGCACGGTTTCCATACACCACCACCAAAACGGTCGGAGTATCCACTCCCCGGATGTACTGCAAACGCTCCATTGCCAGAGGAGCGACATGACCTCCATACACAGGCACTACAATAATGGCCAAAGCAGATGCAGGAATCACGATTTCATCTGCAATTTGCTGCGTTACATTAATAGGAAGGATATTTTTTATGCCCGTACCGTGAACAATCGCTTCCGCAACTTGTTTAGATGTGTGTGTAGGCGAAAAATAAATTAAATGAGCTTCATTTACTGTCATACCATTTTCTTTTATGTAGCAAAGATACACTTTTACGTGGAAAAAAATGTTTGATTGTTCATGAAACCAAAAAAAATTATTATCTTTGCCCCGTTGAAACATTCTACGATTCAACATATACATCCCTAATTCAGAATAAAAAACAAAACGTATGCTTGCATATCTGTAGCCATAAGCTGTAGTAATGCTGTCCGTAATTCAGCAAAAAAAGAAATATTAATAACTTACCATACTATATGTATAACATTATCCAATTAAACGACAAAAATCTGTCGGAACTTCAAGTTATTGCCAAAGAGTTAGGCATAAAAAAAGCAGACTCATACAAAAAAGAAGACCTTGTTTATAAGATACTCGATGAACAGGCTATTGTAGGAGCTACTAAGAAAGTTGCCGCAGATAAGCTCAAAGAAGAACGCAAAAATGAAGAACAAAAGAAAAAGCGTTCACGGGTAGCTCCTACCAAAAAAGAAGACAAGGTAGTTTCCACACCAAAGAGTGGAGAGGTTAATAAAACAAAAGAAGCCACTCCTGTAAAAGCACCACAACCTTCCAAGAAAGAAGAAAGTACAAACAAAGAAAAAGAAGCTCCTGTTGTAGAAGCTAAAGCAGAAAACGCTACTACTGCTCCCAAGCGTAAAGTGGGACGTCCACGCAAGAGCGCTGACGCAGAAGAGAAAAAAGAAGTAGAAAATGTAACACCGGCTGCTCCCAAAGTGGTGGAAACTAAGCCTGTTGTTGCAGAGAAAACTACTGAAACAAAAGAAAAAGCTGCTCCAGCACAACAGCCGACTGCTGAAAAGAAAGCAAAAAGCAAACCGGCTGCAGAAACAAATAAACCAGCCGCAGAGCCAAACAAGCCTGTTGCAGAGAAAAAAGTTATAGATAAACCACAAAAGAAAGCCGCACCCGTTATCGACGAGGAAAGCAATATCTTATCCAGCGTTGACGATGATGATTTTATTCCAATCGAAGATCTGCCTTCTGAAAAAATAGAGCTTCCTACCGAACTCTTTGGCAAATTCGAGGCAACTAAAACAGAACCTGTGCAAACAGCACCTGAACAGCCATCTCATCCTCAACAGCAACAACAATCTCAACAGCAGCAAGCACAGCAGCAACGCCCGCGTATTGTCCGTCCACGCGACAATAACAACGGTAATAACAATGTGAACAATAATAGCAATAACGCTAATAACAACAATAATAATTTCCAGCGTAATAACAATAATCAGAATCAGGTTCAGAATCCAAATCAGAACCAACAACGCTTACCGATGCCACGTGCCACTCAGCAAAACCATGCGAACGAGAATCTTCCGGCACAACAGCAACAACAGCAGGAGCGCAAGGTTATTGAACGCGAAAAGCCTTACGAATTCGATGATATTCTCAACGGAGTAGGCGTTCTGGAAATCATGCAGGATGGATACGGATTCCTCCGTTCTTCCGATTACAATTACCTTTCTTCTCCGGACGACATTTATGTATCACAATCTCAAATCAAACTCTTTGGTTTGAAAACCGGTGATGTAGTGGAAGGTGTTATCCGTCCACCCAAAGAAGGAGAAAAATACTTCCCGTTGGTAAAAGTGTCGAAAATTAACGGACGTGACGCAGCTTTCGTTCGCGACCGTGTTCCTTTCGAACATCTGACACCTCTCTTCCCGGATGAAAAGTTCAAACTTTGCAAAGGCGGTTATTCAGACTCCATGTCTGCACGCGTTGTTGACCTTTTCGCTCCTATCGGTAAAGGACAACGTGCCTTGATCGTTGCCCAGCCAAAGACAGGTAAGACTATCTTAATGAAAGATATCGCTAACGCTATTGCAGCCAATCACCCGGAAGTTTACATGATTATGCTGCTGATTGACGAACGTCCGGAAGAAGTAACCGATATGGCACGCAGCGTTAATGCAGAAGTTATCGCTTCTACTTTCGACGAACCGGCAGAACGTCACGTAAAAATTGCAGGTATCGTATTGGAAAAGGCAAAACGTTTGGTAGAATGTGGTCACGACGTAGTGATCTTCCTTGATTCTATCACCCGTCTGGCTCGTGCATACAATACAGTATCTCCTGCATCCGGTAAAGTTCTTTCCGGTGGTGTGGATGCAAACGCACTTCACAAACCTAAACGTTTCTTCGGTGCTGCCCGTAATATTGAAAACGGCGGCTCGTTGACCATCATCGCTACCGCATTGATCGATACCGGTTCTAAAATGGACGAAGTTATCTTCGAAGAATTTAAGGGTACCGGCAACATGGAGTTGCAGCTCGACCGCAACCTGTCCAACAAACGTATCTTCCCGGCAGTCAACATTACTGCATCCAGCACTCGTCGCGACGACCTGTTGCTTGATAAGACAACTCTTGACCGCATGTGGATATTACGTAAATATCTTGCAGACATGAATCCGATCGAAGCAATGGACTTCGTTAAAGACCGTTTGGAAAAGACCAGAGATAACGATGAATTCCTGATGAGCATGAACAGCTAATTAGCGGTAAACGATAAATGATGAACGGTGAACAAACTGCGTCCTAATAATTGCAGTTTGTTCACCGTTCTCTTTTTTAGCCACCCCGTTAATCAATAACCACTTGCCGTTCATCCTTCACAATCCAACGTTCATCAGCAATAGTTCCCCCTAATCATCCATCACACATTACATTTTTGTACAAAATACTTTCACTTGCGTCCAAAACTACTACTTCACCCTTTTTTGCGTTTCCTTTTTTCCTACTTTTGTTTCAAAATCAACTATTACTTAATTCTAACCAGTAATGAAAACTATTTATCCATTCATGGGATTAGCCCTATGCGGCGTAGCAGCCCAAGCTCAAGAAAAGCCCAATTTCCTGATTATCCAGTGCGACCATTTGACACAACGCGTCGTCGGAGCTTACGGGCAAACACAAGGCTGCACCCTCCCTATTGACGAAGTCGCTTCACGAGGAGTTATCTTCTCCAATGCTTATGTAGGCTGCCCTCTCAGCCAACCTTCACGTGCAGCTTTATGGAGCGGCATGATGCCTCATCAAACGAATGTACGTTCGAACTCCAGCGAACCTATCAACCCACGTATTCCCGAAAATGTACCGACACTAGGAAGCCTTTTTTCCGAAAACGGTTACGAAGCCGTACACTTCGGAAAAACACACGACATGGGCTCCCTAAGAGGATTCAAACACAAAGAACCAGTAGCCAAACCATTCACTGATCCGGAGTTCCCGGTCAATAACGACAGCTTCCTGGACGTAGGAACCTGCGAAGACGCTGTTGCTTATTTAAGCAACCCTCCCAAAGAACCATTCATCTGTATTGCCGATTTTCAGAACCCTCACAACATTTGCGGATTCGTAGGAGCAAATGAAGGAGTACATACCGACCGCCCCATCAGCGGAACTCTTCCTGAACTACCAGCCAACTTCGACGTGGAAGACTGGAACAATATCCCCAAACCGGTGCAATACATCTGTTGCAGCCATCGCCGCATGACCCAGGCCTCTCATTGGAATGAAGAGAATTACCGTCATTACATTGCCGCTTTCCAGCACTATACTAAAATGGTGTCCAAGCAAGTAGACAGTGTATTAAAAGCTCTTTACTCCACTCCTGCCGGAAGAAACACCATCGTTGTTATCATGGCCGATCATGGCGACGGAATGGCTTCACACCGTATGGTGACCAAGCATATCAGTTTCTATGATGAAATGACAAACGTTCCGTTTATCTTTGCAGGTCCCGGCATCAAACAACAGAAAAAACCGGTAGATCAACTATTGACACAGCCTACGCTGGATCTTTTGCCTACCCTTTGTGATTTGGCAGGAATTTCCGTTCCGGTCGAAAAACAGGGAATCAGTCTCGCACCTACATTAAAAGGAGAGAAACAGAAAAAAACTCACCCTTATGTAGTTTCCGAATGGCACAGCGAATATGAATATGTCGTTACCCCCGGACGTATGGTACGCGGACCGAGATACAAATACACGCACTATCTGGAAGGCAATGGAGAAGAACTATATGATATGAAAAAAGATCCGGGAGAACGCAAGAATCTCGCCAAAGATCCGAAATACAGTAAAGTTCTGGCAGAACACCGTGCCATGCTTGATGATTACATCACCCGCACAAAAGATGACTACCGAAGCTTGAAAGTAGATGCTGATCCACGATGCAGAAACCATACTCCCGGCTACCCCAACCACGAAGGTCCTGGAGTTCGGGAAATACTCAAAAGAAAATAAATAATAAAAAAGAGTGAAGACGACACAGAAATCTTCACTCTTTTTAGTTTTTTCGCTGGCAAACTTACAAGCAAGCAGCGCACTAGTATAGCCCAAGAACACCGGCAAACACGAATCATCCGGTTCATATTAAGCCGTAAGGGAGACATGCTTCATTCCGAATCAACTAACGATAAAACTCCCGAAGGTCCGGAAATAGTTTTCATCTACCCCATCGCCTCCGAATCGAAATAAAGCACTATCTTTGCAAAGTGTAAACTTAAACGCTTAATTATGTATACCAACAAACAGATTTGGAGTGTCAGTTACCCGATACTACTAAGCTTGCTGGCACAAAATGTCATCAATGTCACCGACACAGCATTCCTCGGACACGTGAGTGAGGTAGCTCTTGGAGCATCGGCTATGGGCGGGTTATTTTATATATGTGTATTCACCATCGCATTCGGATTCAGTACCGGTTCGCAGATTGTCATAGCGCGACGCAATGGCGAAGGCCGCTATTCAGATGTCGGCCCTGTCATGATTCAGGGAGTCATGTTCCTGTTCGTGATGGCACTGCTGCTATTTGGATTCACCAAGGCATTCGGTGGAAACATCATGCGTTTGCTAGTTTCTTCAGAATCCATCTACGAAGGAACAATGGAGTTTCTGGACTGGCGTATTTACGGATTCTTTTTCTCTTTTATCAATGTCATGTTCCGGGCATTGTACATCGGCATTACACGCACTAAAGTGCTAACCATCAATGCCATTGTCATGGCATTAACCAATGTCGTACTGGACTATGCATTAATCTTCGGAAAGTTCGGTTTGCCGGAAATGGGTATCAAAGGGGCTGCTATTGCTTCCGTACTGGCAGAAGCCTCCTCCATTCTCTTTTTCGTCATCTATACGTATGCCACGGTCGATTTAAAGAAATACGGTATGAACCGCCTGCGCACATTCGACCCAGCATTGCTGATGCGGATCCTTAGTATCTCCTGCTTCACCATGCTGCAATATTTCCTGTCGATGGCTACCTGGTTTGTTTTCTTCGTAGCCGTAGAACGGTTGGGGCAACGGGAACTGGCGATTGCCAATATCGTCCGAAGTATTTATGTCGTATTGTTGATTCCGGTCAACGCACTGGCTACGACTACCAACAGTCTTGTCAGCAATGCTATTGGTGCAGGAGGCATCCAGCACGTGATGCCGCTCATTAATAAAATTGCGCGTTTCTCCTTTTTCATCATGCTGGGGTTAGTAGCGGTATCGGCACTGTTTCCGCAGTTCCTGCTCTCTATCTACACCAGTGAAGCCGCACTCATTACGGAATCCGTACCTTCGGTATATGTAATTTGTTGCGCCATGCTTATCGCATCCGTAGCCAATGTAGTGTTCAACGGTATCTCCGGAACAGGAAATACACAGGCAGCCCTGTTGCTCGAAACGATTACAATTATCATCTACGGATCATACATCATTTTCATCGGAATGTGGCTGAAAGCACCGATCGAAATTTGCTTTACGATTGAGATTGTGTATTATAGCTTGCTGTTGATAACAAGTTATATTTATCTCAAAAAAGCAAAATGGCAGAATAAAAAGATATAAATACAAGAGATTTTTGTACATTTGCAAGCTCAAATAAAGAGTAGACGGAAAAGTCCCTCTTTCGCCCAAGTAAATTGTAATTAGTAATTCGTAATTAAATAACTATGTTCGATAATTTAAGTGAAAGACTAGAACGGTCATTCAAGATTCTGAAAGGTGAAGGCAAAATCACCGAAATCAACGTGGCGGAGACGCTGAAAGACGTACGTAAAGCACTTCTCGACGCCGACGTAAACTACAAGGTGGCAAAGAATTTCACGGATACAGTGAAAGAAAAAGCTCTTGGCCAGAACGTGCTTACGGCTGTGAAGCCAAGCCAGTTGATGGTGAAAATCGTACATGATGAACTTACACAGTTGATGGGTGGAGAGACAGCCGAGATCAATATCGACGCCCGTCCGGCAGTCATCCTGATGTCAGGTTTGCAAGGTTCGGGTAAGACCACCTTCTCCGGTAAGTTGGCACGGATGCTGAAAACCAAGAAAAACCGTAAGCCATTACTGGTTGCTTGTGACGTTTACCGTCCGGCAGCTATCGAACAGTTGCGCGTATTGGCAGAACAAATCGAAGTACCGATGTACTGCGAACTGGACAGCAAGAATCCGGTAGAAATCGCACAACACGCTATTCAGGAAGCTAAAGCCAAAGGATATGACCTCGTTATCGTCGATACAGCCGGACGTCTGGCAGTAGACGAACAGATGATGAACGAGATCGCCGCTATCAAAGAAGCAATCAACCCGAACGAAATTCTGTTCGTGGTAGACTCCATGACCGGTCAGGATGCTGTAAACACGGCTAAAGAATTCAACGAACGTCTGGACTTCAACGGTGTGGTACTGACCAAACTCGATGGTGATACCCGCGGTGGTGCGGCTCTTTCTATCCGTTCGGTAGTGAACAAACCGATCAAATTTGTTGGTACAGGTGAAAAGCTGGAAGCAATCGACCAATTCCACCCTGCCCGTATGGCCGACCGTATTCTCGGTATGGGTGACATCGTTTCATTGGTAGAACGTGCACAGGAACAATATGATGAAGAAGAGGCTAAACGTTTACAGAAGAAAATTGCCAAGAACCAATTCGACTTCAATGACTTCCTTAGCCAGATTGCACAAATCAAGAAAATGGGTAATCTGAAAGACCTTGCCTCCATGATTCCGGGAGTAGGAAAGGCAATCAAAGATATTGATATTGACGACAATGCTTTCAAAAGCATCGAAGCTATCATCTATTCTATGACTCCGGCAGAACGTTCCAACCCGGAAATACTGAACGGATCACGTCGTACACGTATCGCAAAAGGTAGCGGAACGACTATTCAGGAAGTAAACCGCCTGCTGAAACAGTTCGACCAGACTCGCAAAATGATGAAGATGGTAACTAGCAGCAAGATGGGTAAGATGATGCCTAAAATGAAAAGATAATCATTCAATAGATCCAAACTGATTATAACAAAAAAGAGGAAGTTTCGACTTCCTCTTTTTTGTATCCGGAAGCCTACGGTAGAAAGTAGTTTCTCCACTAACAAACTGATAATATACTGCTCATCTCCTGACAAAAATTCCAATCCTTTTGGAGAGTTCAGTTATTTATTTTACTTTTGCCCATCACCAATAAATACCCTGAAAATATGACTCTGATAGACGGAAAAGCCATTTCCGAACAAGTGAAACAAGAGATTGCAGCCGAAGTAGCCGAAATTGTGGCTCGTGGCGGAAAACGCCCGCATCTGGCGGCTATCCTTGTTGGACACGATGGTGGTAGCGAAACGTATGTAGCTGCCAAAGTAAAAGCCTGTGAAGTATGTGGATTCAAGTCCTCCCTCATCCGTTATGAAAGTGACGTGACCGAAGAAGAACTGCTTGCCAAAGTACGCGAACTGAATGAAGACGACGATGTAGACGGCTTTATCGTACAACTTCCCTTACCTAAACATATCTCCGAACAGAAAGTAATCGAAACGATTGATTACCGTAAAGATGTAGACGGCTTCCACCCGATCAACGTAGGCCGTATGTCCATCGGACTTCCGTGCTATGTATCCGCTACTCCCAACGGTATCCTCGAATTGTTGAAACGTTACGAAATAGAGACTTCCGGCAAAAAATGTGTTGTACTCGGACGTAGCAATATCGTCGGCAAACCGATGGCTGCCCTGATGATGCAGAAAGCCTATCCGGGCGATGCCACGGTGACGGTATGCCACAGCCGCAGCAAAGACCTGATAAAAGAATGTCAGGAAGCTGATATTATCATCGCTGCCCTAGGACAACCCAACTTTGTAAAAGCCGAAATGGTGAAAGAAGGTGCGGTAGTTATCGATGTAGGTACTACGCGTGTGCCGGATGCAACCAAAAAATCAGGCTTCAAACTGACTGGTGACGTGAAGTTTGACGAAGTTGCCCCAAAATGTTCCTTTATCACTCCCGTACCGGGCGGTGTTGGACCGATGACGATTGTATCGTTAATGAAAAATACACTCTTAGCTGGCAAGAAAGCCATTTATCAATGAGACATAGCTTGTTTCTGATGATTTTACTTCTCTCTTTGTCCTGCACCTCCCGGTCGCAGGCAAAGAGAGATTCTATCATCGATACCCTGTCGGACAGCCTTTCCGCAACCGACAGTATTTCCCCCACTGATACCCTACGACTCCTTTTCGTAGGTGACCTCATGCAGCATCAAGGACAAATCAACGCTGCACGAACCTCAACCGGCTATGATTATTCCACCTGTTTTACGTACGTTAAAGAAGAAATAGGGAGAGCCGATCTCGCTATCGCCAATCTGGAAGTTACGTTAGGAGGCAAACCCTACAAAGGTTATCCTGCTTTCAGCGCACCGGACGAATTTCTGACCGCAATTCATGACGCAGGTTTCAATGTTTTAGTGACTGCCAACAATCATAGTCTCGACCGTGGCAAATCCGGACTGGAGCGTACCATTCAACTTATCGACTCGTTGAAAATTCCACATGCAGGCACGTATATCAACACTGAAGAACGCGACAAGAAATATCCTCTTTTATTGGAAAAGAACGGGTTCCGCATCGCCCTGCTCAACTATACGTATGGCACAAACGGTATCCCCGTTACTCCTCCCAATATCGTGAACTATATTGATACAACAGTTATCGCCAAAGATATTGAAGAGAGCAAAGCAATGAAACCGGACGCAATCATAGCTTGTATGCATTGGGGAATCGAATACCAGTCGCTTCCGGACAAAGAGCAGAAATTCCTTGCTGACTGGCTGATTCAAAAAGGAGTAAATCATGTCATCGGCTCCCATCCTCACGTAGTTCAACCCATTGAAGTTCGCACAGACAGCGTGACAAACGACAAACATCTCGTAGTCTATTCACTGGGAAATTATATTTCCAATATGTCCACCCGCCGCACCGATGGTGGACTGATGGTAAGAATGGAATTAGTAAAAGACAGCACAGTCCGTCTCAATAATTGCGAGTATAGTTTAGTCTGGACAGCCCGCCCCATTCAGTCCGGGAAAAAAAATCATCAATTACTCCCCGTCAACCTACCTGCTGATTCAATTCCTTTACAAGCACGTAACTCTCTGAAGATCTTCACAAATGATGCTCGAACCCTTTTCAACAAGCACAATCAGGGAATAAAAGAATACACTTTTTACAAAAAAAAGTAGTGAAATCTTTTGGAGATTAAAAGATAATATCTATCTTTGCACCGCGTTAGAGAAACGCAGACATGGTGGCTGTAGTTCAGTTGGTTAGAGCGTCAGATTGTGGTTCTGAATGTCG
>OGWQ01001332.1_pt1 | contig 14474 bp, 11 predicted proteins | sample 1576091 | NCBI WGS metagenome assembly OGWQ01 (sample SAMEA3541584, study PRJEB24748) | human gut metagenome | biome: human gut; feature: human-associated habitat; material: faeces | place: China | collected 2012
TCATGGAACTGCTTACCAGACAGAATTTTGAGAGCTGGATGCAAAAAGTCCTCGAACGGCTTGACCGCCAGGACGAGCTACTGCTCTCCATGAAGGCGAAAGAGAAGGAACCTTCCCTTTCCGAGAGTGTGAGGCTTTTCGACAACCAGGACTTGTGTATGCTGCTCCAAATCAGCAAGCGTTCTCTGCAACGCTACCGCAGCAAAGGCGCCGACGGTGCCCAGCGGACAGAGGTAGCCGCAGAAAAGTTTGCTGAACAGGATCACTCCCACGGCGAGCACGAGGCCCATCATGATCTGGAGCATAGACATCGAGCAGGCCAGCGAGTTGTTCACCAGATAGGTTCCGAAAGCCTGCAGACCGCCGAAGGGACAGTAAGCCTCGACATCGACGGGTTTTTCGCTGAAGTTGGCCCAGAGCACCGTGCCTGCAATGGCGGCCAGTACGCCCCACTGCAGGATGTGCTTCAGGTAATTGGGTTTGCGTTTCATGTATCGTTAAGTATTGTGTTTGTGTGTGCGGAGCGGGTTATTCCCTGTCCTTGATACAGCGGACGGGAGCGGCACAGTAACCGCCTTGGTATGCGACCGTTATACGGTTGAAACTCTTGTTGTAGGTGATCATGCCGGCATAATACTGAATGTTCTTAATGCCGCTGGCCGGGTCGTCGGCCGTATTGTAGGTAACCTTATAGCCGGTCGAACTGGGGAAATACCCCATGCCGAACGCCGAGGCGTCGGCAGCCGAGGCTGTCGCCATATAGGCCGGAGTCGCCGTGACGTTCGCCGCATTGACATAACCGCAGCCTGCGATGTTAAACCCGTCTTTATTGAGCTTAACGATCGAACCGCCGCTCTGCGTCTGTTCGAAATAGGGCGACGTCGGATCGGTGAGGTTGCCGCTGCCGACACCCGCCAGTTTGAGCCATTCGGCCATCGTCGGGATATGCCATCCTTCGGGGCAAATACCCCGCGCCCCTTCATACTGGTCGAAATTGTCACCCGTCATGTCGCCGGTCATCCCCAGCATCACCGGATAGCTATACAGCAGACCGTTGCTTTCGACGAGCGACGGATCGGCCGCTTTAGACAGATTGCACGGATACCATACGCCGCTGCCATCCTTCGGGTCACTCGATATGGTTTTGCCTTCGGGCACGTAGCGCAGGTTTTCGGCCATCCACGTACGGCCGTCCTTCAGGGTCACGATCTCGTACTTCACGCCGCCCCATTCGACGGTCGGGGTCTCGACCTCGCCTTCGCCGTCCGGCAGCAGGTCGTCGCCGTCCACCCAGCCCGTAATCGGACCGCTGAACTTCAACTCGATGTCGGCCGGCTGCACGTTGCACTCCATGCGGCGGTTCTCACCCGACTTGAAGTCGGCCGTACCGAGCGTCTGCGTACGTTTCTTGCCGTCGGCCGTGGTGACGGTAACCATCAGTTTGACACCGTTCTGCGGCACCAGAAGCGCATAGTAGACCTTGTTCGCAGTCGCCGTATTGGCGATCAGGTCGGAAGCCTCCGCGTCCGCTTTGGCCGTAAAGTTGCCCGTCGCGGGATCGAGTACGCCCGTCCCCACGGCGCCCTTGATGACGATATTCGTAATATCGAAACCCGATTCGTTCGTCACGTCGATAACGATGCGCGACATCTTGTGCTTGAAGGTCATCTGCGTGGACGACAGCGTCGGCTTGACGCCCGCCTTCACGGCCACGATCAGGTCCGAAGCCGTGTAGTTGTCGCCGCTCTGATCGGCCTTGACCGAGAATTCCGCGGGAATATCCCCGCCCTCCTGCCAAGGATAATAGGCGAAGAGCGTCGAGGTCGCATTGACGTCCTCGTACCAGAGGAACCCCTCGGCTTTGAAATCGGTGCCGTCGAAAGTCATCGGCTTGTTCGACACGAAGTCCTTGCCGTCGGCGGTCATCGTAACCTTCAGGCCGACCTTGTCGCCCAGTTCGAAATCGGTATCCGTGGCGCGCGTAGAGGCGGCAGTCATGGCCGCCGGAGTCAGCGAAGGATTGCCGATCGTCGGAGTGATACGCAGCGTCCGGTCGCCCGGAACGCCATCTTCGCTCTTCGAGCAGGCGGCCAGGCACACTGCCGCGGCTGCCGCGATCATCAAAATCTTTTTCATAGCTCTATCCGTTTAAGTTAAAAATTATATCCCGCACTCACCGTCGCCCGCACCCGGTTGGGCTGCGCGACGTATTGCAGATCGAACCCGTGTTCGTAGCGCGCGTACAGTTCGACGTAGAACCGCTTGATGTTGCGCCGTACGCCCAGTCCCGCACCCAGCCGTTTGGCCGTCAGGTATTCGGTTTCATAATTGTAGTATCCGGTCAGTTGTCCGGGATACTCGCCCGGCTGCTCGCCGGAGGTCTCGAACTGTTTTTCGCACTCCTCGAAGCCGCCCTGACGGTAGTCGGCGGCGAGGGTCAGTTCCCAGAACCCGAAGGCGCGGATCAGCTCGGCATAGACTTTCGTAAAGTGCAGCTTCTGCCCCTTGACATAGGGATACATCAGCGTCGATTCGCGGTTGAGCTGCGAATAGGCCACGCCGGCGCGCAGGTCCGTATGGCGGTTCGCAAATTCGTACTCGCCCCCCAGATCGAGTCCCTTGCGCCCGAAGATGGGCGTCGAGCCGTGAATGTAGGGCTTCGTCACACCGTTGACGGTCTCCGTCGTGATGATGTTCTCGTCGGTCTGGAGCGACCGCCAGTCGAGGTTCAGCCGCACGAAATGCCTGCGCTGCAGGTTTCCGAGCGAAAGGGCGGCGTTCGCCGTCACCTGATGCGTCCCGAACTCATGCCAGATCATACCGCGCTCGCCCGTCTCGCCCTGCCGGTTGCGATATGCGGCAGCGGCATAGACCGGTCCGTACTGCAGCTGCACGCCCGCGCCCTGCGTATTCTCCCGGACGGGAAATCCCGTGACGCCGCTGGTCGTGAGGTGCATGTCGCTGCTCTCCCAGAGCTGCAGCGAGCCGTACCCCAGACCGCGGTCGAAGAAAGCCTGATACGATTCGGGCGTGGAGCCGATCTCCTCGGCTTCGAGTTTTTCGCTGTTCGTGCCCACGATATAGACCGCGCCCGCGGCGAAACGGCCCGCATGGTACATCACGCCGGGCGAGAATTCGAAGTCGAGCCGCGTGTTCTTGTGACGCAGGTCCTTGCGCTTGGCATAGTTCTGCGCTTCGAACTCCACGCGCAGGCCGCCCGTCCAGCGCCTCCCCAGCACGGCCGAAACGCCGCCCGTGAAGGTATAGTCCTCGCGGATTTTGCGGCCCGGCGTAAATTCGAGAATATCCACGGGATAATAGCCCGGTTCGGTAAACATCGAACCGCACATGTTGCGGCCGTCGAAATAGTCGTATCCGAAGCCGCCCGCGAAAGAGACCTTTTTCAGATGGCGCACCGACTCGGTCCGCGCGCCGGCGTTCCAGCTGTCATCCGACGACGAATGGCCGGTCATCCCGCCGTTCTCCTTGGTGAAATAGATTTCGGCATAAGAGCGGCTCAGGCTGTCCTGCCGGATGCCCGCGGCGTTCGGGCCGCCGTTCCACGGATTGCGGCGAAAAACATAATCGAAACGCTCCTGTGCCGCGGCGCCTGAGACGGCAATTATCATCAGCAGTGTTAAAATCCGTCTCATAGGCTATTCACGCAAAGATTGTGTCTCACGCTCGTAAAAATCGTTCGACGAATTATTGGTATCCACATATCGGTCGAATCCGGCGCTCGCAGTGGCCTCTTCGTCCAGCCTGCGGTAGAGGCTGTGTCCCTGCGCCTTGGCCGAGAATCCGACGTATCCGGCGTCCACATCGGTATGCAGACGCTTGTTTCTGGTCGCTTCCGACAGGTTGCAGACCTCGACGCCGTCTACGATCCACTCCCACGGAATTTTCGAATAGACGACGCTGCCGCTGGCGATCGCCGATTCGAGATCGTTGGCCAGATAGGCGTCCAGATCGAAATCGCCGGGCGCCCGGAAAAGGATCACGGCAGGCGAATTCTGCGATATCACATAGACCACGGCCGTATTCGTTCCGGTTTTTTTCAGCACTTTCATATAGTGCGACTCGTCGATCTGATCGCCCGGAGTAGGCGTGGGGTGCAGCCGGTTGCCGGGATAATGCACCATGTCGTAAAGCACGAAGTAGCCTTTCCGGTTGAGATTCACCGACTGGGAGTAGGTCTGCGTGTGATCCACGCCGTAATAGGCCACGACGGCCTCTTCGCCCGGCTCCAACGGGAAATCCGTGCCCGTGCCGGGGAACATCCAGATACAGTCCGGCATGGCGGCGTAGTCGCGGAAAACGATGTTGCCTGAGGAATCCGTACTCGTCCACGGATTGTTGGCATTCGAGTTGTAGGGCGCGACCATACCCAGACAAAGGCCGTCGAGGTAGTAGGTGTCGAAACTGTTGTTGTGCAGGACGATATACTTGTCGTCGGCATACGAACCGGTCGCAGGCGGGTCCTGCGGACAGCCGCCCGAATAGATCTCCTTGATGAGGATCGTGCCCGGCTTGGCGTACTTCAACTCTACGCTCACATTCCGGTCCGCGCCGGCGAGGTCCACCTGTTCGACGGCGCCGTTGAAGACCGACGACGCATCGGGGCGGTCGAGCACCGAAAGCCGGTAATGCCCGGCGGCCACGTCGAAGGCCGCCACGCCGCGCGCATCGGTCAGCGCGGTGTAGACATTGCTCGAATTGCGGTCGGTGAGTTTCACCGGAACGCCCTCCCGCAGGAAGGAGGCGTACTCTTCGGGGTACACGACCTGCACGCTGAGCGACCGCAGCGTATCGCCGTAGGGATTGCCTTCGAACGACGTGCAGCCGGCGGCCAGCAGACAGGATAATATGCAAAATAGCTTTTTCATCGTTTTCAGAATTTAAGACGCACCGTCAGGCCGTAATAGAAATCGGGCGTAAAGACGACCTTGACTCCCGAAGCGTACGACGCGACGAAAGGCCGGGAATTGGTGAAGTTATTGGCATAAAACGAGATGGATACATGATCCCCGATCTCCTTGGTAATGCTCAGGTTGGCCGAGAAATAGGGATCGTACCCGTCGCCGTTGAACGAGTAGGCGTTGCCCGAACGAAGCAGCAGGGAGGAGAAGGCCGGATCGTTTTTCTGGGCGTCGGTAAAGGGATGGCGGTTGCCGTCGAGGTCGAGGTAGGCCACGGGCCAGATCGCCGTATAGCTGTTGCCGTCGTATATGCTGCCGCCCGTGGGATTGCGGTCCTCATCCACGTTGAAGGCGTATTCGCGGCCATCGTACTCCGAAAGATTCTGCGAACGCTTCACCAGCGAAGCTTCGAGCCGGAGGGTGACGATCATACGGATCGCGGGCACATGGGTCGTGGCCGTGAGGTTCGCATCCAGCGCATGGGTCTTGCGGCCGTTGTAGGTCACGACGGAGCTGCCCCCGTTGTCGGCGTAAATACCCACGTAGGGGAAGAATTCGCCGCCCGTCGTGATCGAAGGATAATAGGACGCCTCGCCCTTATTGACGTATTTGGTATAGCCGTAGGCGCCGTCCAGCCGCAGCTGCGTGCGGATGGGGTTGATCTGCGGGAAATCCACGACGAACTCCAGACCCATGCGGTCCACGGGCGAGCCGTTGTCTTGGTAGGTGTTCCTGACGAAGGTGCGCTTGGTGGAAGTCGTCTCCATGGCGATCCATCCGGCCGAGGGATCGTCCTTGTCGCGGACGAAAATCTCACCCGTCTGGCTGTCCACCCTGAAGAGCGGATTCGAAGGCATCTGGAACGAGGAGCCGTCGGGCATCTTCGAGGGCAGTCCCATCACCTTGTAGGAGAACGGCTCGTAGGAGGCGCTCAGTTCATAGGGGTATTTGGTACGGTTGAAATAGCCGACCAGCGAAACCGAAGTGCCGCCGATACGCAGATCGACGCCGACCTCGGCGTTGCGGTTGCGCTGCCAGCGGAGGTTGTCGTTGTAGAGTATCTGGTAAGGCTGCGTGTGATAGACGTACACGCTCCGGTTCGGGCTGTAGGTATTGCTGAACACCCGCGTATCGCGGTATTCGGGCAGCGGATAGAGGACGTTGAAGGACGGCAGTTTCTCGGTGATGCCCCAGCCGCCGCGGACGGTCACATGGTCGTTGATGCGGAACTTCAGGTTCAGGCGCGGCGAAAGACTCGACGTATTTTCATACTGCGTATTCTTGATAAAGGTCTTTTCGGCGCGCACACCCGCCATCAGCTGCAGCGAGGTCGTTCCCAGCGGCACGGTCAGCGTCTCTTCGAGGTAGGCCGCGAGGTTGTGCATGTAGGGAATATCGGTATAGGGGCGGGGGCGGTACCCGTCGGGTGCAAGGGGGGGGGCCGCATAATACTCTCCCTCCCCGACGTTGCCGTTGGCGCGCCACGACGCGCCGATCTTGGCATTGCTATGCACGTCGCCCCAGCTGCGGACCCAAGTGGCCTTGAGGTTCGCCGCATAGTCGAGCTGCTTGGAGTCGATATTGCGCGTGGTATAGAAAGTCGCCGGAAGCATTTCGGCGATATAATAGCCCTCGCTTTCGGCATGGACGGCCGGGGTCTCCGTGGCCGACGACTGGTAGGTGTGCCTGCGTGCGAGCTTGTCGGCATAGCTGAGCGAAGCATCGAAATCGACGCACGTGATCCACGGTTTGTTGAGCAGCCATTTGAGCGACGTATTGGCCCGCAGGGCGTTGTCGCGCACCTTCTCCCACTCGCCCAACTGCGCGTCGGGGTCGGCTTCGGTATTCATGCCGCCGATGTTGGCCGTCACGCCGAAGTTGAAACGCAGGACCTTGGCGAAGGTGTTCTGGTAATTGAGCGCAATGCCCGTGCGCGAATAGGAGCTGTAGGGCGACGTGGGGTTCTTCATGGCCCGCGTGTACTCCACGCTGCTGTTCAGCACGCCGCGGTCCGTACCCAGATCGAAACCCTTCGAGGCGGAGATTTGTTTGGTGCGGGGATTGGTCGAAAGCACCAGCGTATAGGGCGTCTTGCCCTTGCGGGTAGAAATCTTCACCACGCCCGACGAAATATCGCCGTACTCGGCCGAAGGCACGCCCGTCACCACCTCGACCGACTCGATATTCGTCGAAGCGATGTTGCGGGTGCTCGCGCCCGACATCTCGCCCAGCGAAGCGTTGGTCGAAATACGCACGCCGTCCACCTCGACGGCCGTGCCGAACGAGGCGTTTCCGGCCGCGGAACCGCCGCTGCGCAGCGAAAAGACGTTGTCTTTGGTCAGATCGGGATTTATCGTCTTGCCGCCCGGCAGCAGCGACGAAATATCCGAAGCGTTCACCATTTGCAGGTGGTCGATGGCGTTGCCGCCGATCGTCCGCGAGGTGGCCATGGCATTGGGCGCCTCCTTGGCCGTGACGACGACGCTTTCCAGTTTCAGATTGTCCTCAGGCGCATAGAGCAGGATACGCCCCATGCCGGCGCGGACGTCGAGTTCGGTTTCCGTGGTCGCATATCCCAGACACGACACCACGAAACGGGTCGCGCCTTTGGGCACGCCCTTCACGGTAAAATTGCCGTCGCCGTCGGCCACGGCCCACAGTCCGGCCTGCGGCAGCTCGACGACAGCCTGAGCGATCGGTTTGTCGGTGCCCTTGACCAGCACCCGCCCCGATAAATCGTAACGCTGCGCCCAAACTACGGCCGGAATTAGCGTGAATAACAGTAGCAGAAGTTTCCTCATATGATTGACCTAACGCAACAAATATAACTAAAATGAATATTTTTTGTGCATTTTCAAGTGTTTTTTTAACCATTTCAACAATTTTTTACAGCCGGGGATACGATTCCGTCCGGCCCGGCAACGACCGTTTCACACAATCTCACGCACACCCCTATACGGAAATCTCTGCATTACAGCAAGAAGGAGCAGTCCATTAATATAGGTCCGAAACATTAATCTTATTTTTACAGTACTATGTCGTACAAAGTATAAATATTTTACCTATATTTGCGCCTATCAACCGACGGTTTATTGGTGTTTAGTAATTTTTTATTGATTTTCGATAAAAATAAATTGTTTTTCAAGAATATTTTAATACCTTTGTTCCCGACGCCGTTTCCCTCGGCTTACAGATCGTAACTACGCAACCTTACAAAACCGCTTTACAACGGCAGACACAATATGATAAAGCTGGAAAACATCAACAAGACCTACGACAACGGGTCGCCCCTGCATGTGCTCAAGGGTATCGACCTCACGGTGGAAAAGGGCGAACTGGTCTCCATCATGGGCGCATCCGGATCGGGCAAATCGACGCTGCTCAACATCCTCGGCATCCTCGACGACTATGACAGCGGCAGCTACTATCTGGCCGGCCGCCTGATCAAGGATCTCAGCGAGACACAGGCCGCCGCGGCCCGCAACAACATGATCGGCTACATTTTCCAGTCCTTCAACCTGATCAACTACAAGAACGCCGTCGAAAACGTCGCCCTGCCGCTCTACTATCAGGGCGTCTCCCGCCGCAAGCGCAACGCCCTCGCCCTCGAATACCTCGACATGCTGGGCCTGAAGGAGTGGGCCGAACACATGCCCAACGAGATGTCGGGCGGTCAGAAACAGCGCGTGGCCATCGCGCGGGCGCTGATCAACAAACCGCAGATCATCCTCGCAGACGAACCCACGGGCGCACTGGACAGCGTCACCTCGCAGGAGGTGATGAACCTGCTGCGCAGCGTGAACGTCGACATGGGCATGACCATCATCTGCGTCACCCACGAACAGTCGATCGCCGACCAAACGGACAAAATCATCCGCCTGACGGACGGCGTCATCAGCAGTATCACCGAAACCGGACTGGCAACGCGATGAGAGAGCTGCTGCTGGAGATATGGACTTCGGTGCGCCGCAACAAACTGCGCACGTTCCTCACGGGATTTTCAGTCGCGTGGGGCATCTTCATGCTCGTCATCCTGCTGGGATCGGGCAACGGACTCAAGAACGGCGTGCTGTCGAATTTCGGCAACTACGCCACCAACTCGATCACCATCTCCGGCGGCTGGACCTCGAAGGCCTACGCCGGCTACAACAAATGGCGCAGCATCGACCTGAAAAACCGGGACCTCGAAATTCTGGTCAATGAATTCCCCGAAGTGGACGACGTCGCCGCCAAAGCGTGGTACCGCGGCTCCACGGCCACCTACCTCGACCGCTTCGCCGACATCAGCCTGCGCGGTTCGCTGCCCAAGATCCAGCAGATCGAAGGCGTCGAGATCGTCAAGGGACGTTTCATCAATCAGGCCGACATCCACAACTACCGCAAGGTGATCGTCATCGACGAGGCGCTCGAAAGAATACTCTTCCGCGGCGACGACCCGCTGGGCAAGCCGGTCAAAATCCACAACAACATCTACCGCGTGGCCGGCGTCTACAGAGGCGACGCCCAGCAGCGCAATTCGATGGGCTACATCCCGCTGACGACCGGCCAGCTGATCTTCAAGGCCAACGATCCGGTCGTGGACAACGCGATCATCACCGTACACGGACTCGACACCGACGCGCAGATGGAGGCGTTCGAACAGCGCATCCGCAAACGGCTGGCCGCCGAACACCACTACGATCCCGAAGACCAGAGCGCCCTGTGGATACGCAACACGATGGAGCAGTACAAGAGCATGATGATCGTCTTCGGCGGCATCAACCTCTTCGTCTGGATCATCGGTCTGGGCACCCTGCTGGCGGGCATCGTCGGCGTGAGCAACATCATGCTGGTGACCGTCACGGAGCGCACCTCCGAATTCGGCATCCGCAAGGCGCTGGGCGCCAAACCCGTGTCGATCATCCGCCTGATCCTGACCGAATCGGTGATGATAACGGCCATGTTCGGCTATATCGGCATGGTGCTGGGCGTTGCCGTCATGGAGGCGGTCAACTATGTCATCAACCAGACGCCGGCCCAGACCGGAAACTTCGGCGGCAGCATCTTCCTCAATCCGACGCTCGATCTGGGCGTGGCCGTCAGCGCCACGGTCGTACTGGTCATTGCGGGCCTGATCGCAGGATACGTCCCCGCCTACCGGGCCGCACAACTGAAAACGATCGACGCCCTGCGTTATAATAAATAAGGAGCCATGAGATTTTTCGATACGGACCGCTGGAACGAAATCTGGCAGACAATCAGCCGGAACCACAAGCGCAGCATCATGACGGCGCTGGGCGTATTCTGGGGTATCTTCATGCTCATCGTACTGCTGGGAGCCGGCATGGGGCTGGGACGCCTTTTCCGCGCCCAGCTGGGCGGCATGTCCACCAACACGGTGCTGCTGCAAAGCAGCCGCACGTCGGTCCCCTACAAGGGCATGCCCACGGGACGCTGGTGGAGAATGGACAACGACGATCTGGAAGCCGTCAGCAAACTCGAAGAGGTGGAGTACACCTCAGGCGTCATCTGGGGCAACGAACTCCACTGCAGCTACAAAGAGCGCAAGGGCGACTATCAGATGATGGGATACACGCCCGACTACCAGAGGATCAACCCGCAGAAGATCATCGCAGGCCGTTACATCAACGAGGTAGACATGGTGCACAAGCGCAAGGTCTGCGTCATCGGCACGCAGGTGCAGAAAGACCTCTTTCCGGGCGAACCCGACCCGACGGGCAAAGTCATCAAGGTCGGAGGAAGCTACTTCACCATCATCGGCGTCATGCGCCGCGAATCGTCGGCCATGTCGTTCAGCGACGTCGAACGCACGGTCGTCGTCCCGATCTCGCTGGCGCAGCAGATGTTCGGCTACGGCCGCACGATACACCTGCTGGCGCTGGCCGGCTACAAGGACGTTCCGAGCAAACAGGTCGAGAAAGCGGCCCGCGAAGCCGTCTTCGCCCGGCACATGATCTCGCCGGACGACGAAAAGGCCGCTTGGACCATGTCCGCCGGAGAGATGTTCGACAAGGTGATGAGCCTGTTCTGGGGCATCGGCCTGCTGACGTGGATCGTGGGACTAGGCACGCTGCTGGCCGGCATCGTCGGCGTGAGCAACATCATGCTGGTGCTCGTGAAGGAGCGCACGCAGGAGATCGGCATCCGCCGCGCGCTGGGCGCCCCGCCAACGGCCATCATCTCGCAGATACTTTCCGAGAGCTTCATCCTCACCTTCATCGCCGGAATACTGGGTCTCACGGCCGCCGTCGGCGTGCTGTCGGTCGTGGATTCGGTCTACTATCAGGCGGTCACCGTGGCGCAGGAAGGATTCGAAGTGTCGTGGCAGATCTCCTTCGGGACGGGCATGCTGGCCCTCTTCATCCTGATCGCAGGCAGCCTGCTGGCGGGCGTCATCCCCGCATACCGGGCCTTGAGCATCAAGGCGGTGGATGCAATACGCGAAGAATAAACGATTAAACAAACAGATTACGGCTATGAAAAAATTTCTGAAAATCTTTCTGGGAGTGCTCTTTGCGGCGCTGCTTCTCGGAACGTTCTGGTTCCTGTGGCAGAAGACCCGCCCCGTAAAGGTCGTCTACACGATCGTGCAGCCCAAACTCGACACGCTCAAACAGTACGTGGTCGCCACAGGCAAGGTCGAGCCGCGCGACGAGGTGCTCATCAAGCCCCAGATTTCGGGCATCGTCTCCGACGTCTATAAGGAGGCCGGGCAGATGGTCCGCAAGGGCGAGGTGATCGCCACGGTGAAGGTCGTCCCCGAAATGGGTCAGCTGTCGAGCGCCGAATCGCGCGTCTCGGTGGCCGAAATATCGCTGGACCAGACCCGCCGCGAATTCGACCGCACGGAAGCCCTGCACAAGAAGGGCGGGGTGTCGGACGAGGGGTACGAGCAGGGCCGCACCGCGCTTCGGAAAGCGCAGGAGGAGCTGCAGAACGCCAAGGAGAACATGGAGATCGTCAAGAACGGCATCACCAGCCGTTACAAGGAGCTGAGCAACACCCAGATCCGTTCGACGATCGACGGCATGATCCTCGACGTCCCGGTCAAGGTCGGAAACTCGGTGATCCAGTCCAACACCTTCAACGACGGCACGACCATCGCCACGGTTGCCGACATGTCGAACATGCTCTTCCGGGGCAACGTCGACGAGACCGACGTGGGCAAGCTCCACGAGACGATGCCCGTCAAGCTGACCATCGGCGCCCTGCAGAACGTCGAGCTGGACGCCCTGCTGGAGTACGTTTCACCCAAAGCGACCGAAGACAACGGCGTCATCATGTTCGAAGTGAAGGCGGCCGTGAAGATTCCCGAAAACGTCTTCGTGCGCGCCGGATACAGCGCCAACGCCAGCATCGTGATCCAGAGCCGCGAAGGGGTGCTGACCCTGCCGGAAAGCACCGTCGAATTCGAGGGCGACAAAACCTACGTCTACCTGCTCACCAGCGCCGACGGAGCCGAGGAGCAGACCTTCGACAAGCACGAGGTCAAGATCGGGCTGTCGGACGGTATCAACATCGAACTGACCGAGGGCGTGACCGCCGAGAGCAAAGTCCGCGGCGCACGGGAAGAGAAGAAGAAATAACCAATAAATTATTTCATAGAGATTGCCTGCCTTCATTTTGAAGGTAGGCATTTTTTTATATCTTTGCGAGCAAAATATTAAAAATGAATAACCATAAACTTCACCTTCTGCCTTTATTTATATTGATTACGGGACTTGTCACTCTTACTGCCGGCTGCAAAAAGAAAGATATGTCTCTCAAACTGAACGAGCCCCGCAACATCCGTGGTGTAGTCAGTTACAAACGTTCTTTCCCGGATTTGAATGATAAACATCTCGCCGTGGCCCAAGCCGTCGGCATCTGCCCGCCGGAGGACAGGGACGCCGCCGAAAAGATGAAAGAACAGCTTATCCATATCACCGACAACCAATTTTACACAGTAGACTCTCTGACGCATTCCATCCCCTATCTGGTCCCCCGCGCCAGCGAATTGCTCGACACCATCGGCTCCAATTTTCTTGATTCACTGACAGCAAAAGGGTTGAACCCAAATCAGATTATCGTCACTTCCGTACTACGTTCGCAGAGTGACGTGAAGCGTCTCCGCCGTCGGAATGGAAACGCTTCCGCAAACTCCGCCCATTGCTATGGCGCAACCTTTGACGTCAGCTGGAAACGATTCAAAAAGGTGGAAGACGAAGACGGACGACCTCTGCAGGATGTCAATGCCGATACCTTGAAGCTCGTTCTCTCTGAAGTGTTGAGAGACTTACGCCAAGCCGATAAATGCTACATAAAATATGAATTAAAACAGGGATGTTTCCACATCACTGCACGATGAGTATAAATTGCAATAAAATTCACCCGTAAACAGCCGAAGAATCCAAAACGTTTCACTAAATTTGCAGAAATTTTTCTTTAATACGATTCAATGATAGAGAAACTGATTGTTCTTGAGGATATTGACCCGGTTATTTTTTACGGCGTAAACAACGCCAATATACAGTTAATTAAAGCTTTATATCCGAAGCTACGCATCGTTGCCCGCGGCAATGTCATCAAAGTGCTGGGCGATGAGGAGGAAATGTGTGCCTTCGAAGAAAATATCACCAAACTCGAAAAATACTGTGCCGAATATAATTCGCTGAAAGAGGAAGTCATCATCGACATTATAAAAGGGAATGCTCCGCAAGCGGAACAGACCGGAAATGTAATTGTTTTCAGTGTTACCGGCAAGCCCATCATCCCACGAAGCGAGAACCAGCTGAAACTGGTGGAAGGCTTTGCCAAAAACGATATGGTATTCGCTATCGGTCCCGCCGGTTCGGGAAAGACATATACTGCCATAGCCCTCGCCGTCCGTGCGCTGAAAAACAAAGAGATCAAAAAGATTATCCTCAGCCGCCCCGCTGTAGAAGCCGGAGAAAAACTCGGTTTCCTGCCCGGCGATATGAAAGATAAGATCGATCCGTATCTGCAACCATTATATGATGCTCTGCAGGACATGATCCCCGCTGCCAAGTTAAAGGAATACATGGAATTGAACATTATTCAGATTGCTCCGTTAGCATTTATGCGTGGACGTACACTGAATGACGCAGTCGTAATCCTGGACGAAGCGCAGAATACCACTGCACAACAAATCAAAATGTTCCTCACCCGTATGGGTATGAATACCAAAATGATCGTTACGGGAGATATGACTCAAATTGACCTCCCCGCCTCACAAACTTCGGGACTGGTGCAAGCACTCCGCATCCTGAAAGGGGTAAAGGGAATCAGCTTTGTAGAATTGAACAAAAAAGATATTGTACGCCATAAACTGGTGGAACGCATCGTAGATGCTTACGAAAAATTCGACAAGGAGGCGAAAGCCGAAAGGGAGAAACGAAAGAATGAACAACTGGTTATCAACGGCGAACGACCGGTGAAACAGGTCAACAACTAGTCGTTTCTGTGATTTGTAACTTGTAATTTGTAATTATAATAAAACAATGAAAGCATTAACAAAAACAGATTTCAACTTTCCGGGACAAAAAAGTGTGTACC
>OGWQ01001351.1_pt1 | contig 14322 bp, 17 predicted proteins | sample 1576091 | NCBI WGS metagenome assembly OGWQ01 (sample SAMEA3541584, study PRJEB24748) | human gut metagenome | biome: human gut; feature: human-associated habitat; material: faeces | place: China | collected 2012
TATGAACTTCTCGGTGCAGCGTTTATCTCGTGTCCGCCCCACACGGACACTTCCCCTTCAAATGTCCGTCCACCACGGACACAACATGCATAAAAATGTCCGTATAGCACGGACACAATATTGAATATCTGTCTTTGCTACACGGACATGATAAATTAGTGAACATATTGGACTATATCATTTAATATACAAACATTCTGTCATTTCCATATCCAATTCTATCGTGATATATTTTTTTATTTTCTCTATCAACTGTAACAACATCTAGAGCATTTTCTGTGGTGTTTCCTTCGCTTCTTCCATTATCTCCTATAGGATATGCTTGTCTGAAACTGTCGCACGTAGTAGCAACAATATTTATATTTTCATAAGTAGTACTTATGTCTCGATGCATATGACCACATTGAATCAGTGATATTTTATCTCCCACAGCGTTTGTAAAATCATAATTAATAGATGAAAGTGTTACATTATTTCTACTGTTGTATGCACTTGCCATTTGTATGATGTTTTTTGCCATAGTTTCTGCTGTATTATATGTATACTCCGTCTGTTCTTTTAACCATATGATATGTGTTATTATTATTGGCATATAACCAGTTTGAATGGATAATAATGTTTTATATAGCCAATTTTGGTTATTTACTTTCAAATTGTTATAGGTTTCATTTGTAGTTCCAGGCATTGCGATATCTAAAAAAATATATACTGTTTTTCGCTGTTCGCATATATAAGCATATCGTGATGGAGTAATTATATCAGTATATATTCCAGTTGTATACTCCATTTGTGCATATTTATATATGTCAAACACGTTATATATAAGCTTTGATTCCACTTCACCGTATTTATCATATACCTCTCCATCATCATGGTTTCCTAGAGTGAAAAGATATTTTACATAAGGATTTCTTGAAAGATTGAATCCACATTCGCATAGATAGTTTATTCCGTATCTTTCTTTCATCTCCTTTATTCCTGTAAACATATCTCCCCCACAGATCACTTTATTAATACTTGTATTTTTTATGATATAATCTATTATATCTCCATATAGTCCAGAATTTCCCTCATTGATGTGTAAATCAGTTATAAATATAAATTGGTCATAGTTTAGTAAATTTTTAACTCTATTATTTATATTTGAAATTTTAGAATTCAAATGTGTTATCCAGTATTCGGGTGGGTTATGTGTAGAAATAAGATAATTTTTGATTTTTATACTAGAAATCGAATTAGCAGTTCTGTCTATAGATATATAGCATTCTTTTGACACATTATAATCAATTTCTTTATAATCAGCTCTTGAAACAGATATTCTAAAATATTGGTTGTTTAACTTAAATTTGTAATTATGCATTTCTAACCATTTTTTTTCTATTGCGTTCTCTAAATATTGGAATTTTGTATCATATATATACAATCTCGCTAAATATCCATTGGGAATATCTATTGTTATTACAGAGTTTTGTGGTGAAAAAATAAAATTTGTGCAAAATTTAGAAGCATCAACATTTATAATTCCATACGTGTTGTCAATTCCTGAACCTTTGTTCCACTCAATAGATTGTATATCGTTTAGTAATACTTTGTTCGACTCATCTTTTAGAAATTTTACATCAGTTTCGGTTTCTGTATATACTTTTGATACTGTTGAAAATAAATCAATATTTGCAATTTCGCTTTCATTTTCTTCTCCCGATCTCATTATCATAACATTAAAAATTGAACCTTTATTGATTGTTAATAAATTATTTGATATGCTATTCATTTCATAGATAATTTTGTTTTTTTCGTCATAAAAATAAAAAACTGCTTTAAAATCCGAGTTGACGTGTTTGATAAAAATATTTCTTGTTGCTGTAATTTTAGCTATTGAAGAAATCCTATTTTTTACACCCTCATAAAAATGTCTATCTTCCCCCGTTAAAGTCCCAATAGAAAGATTCATAAAAACGTTGTTTAATTTTAATTTGCTATCCCATGTATTTTTTATATCATTATTTAGTATACCCACCTGACCTCTGACAGCATCACCTGCACTTGTATAATTATTGTTTAAATTAAAACCATTTGCTGGAACGCGAATGTCAATTAATTCCGCATCACCTGTCGTACTCCCATCTGGTAATCTTGTAAAAGTATTCATCCTGTTTTCAAGTACTGTGATCTTTGCGTTTTGTTCGTTCACGATCGGATCGGTGTACTTTCTAATGATTTCATACAAACTACCATCTTTCGCCATTTCATCCAGCTTTTTGTCAATTTCTTTCTGCACATTAAGATTTTTAAAATAATCGTGTACATAATCATGTAAATCATTAAATGCCTGATTCAAGTTGGTAAATCTTTTCTGCATATCAGCCCATTCTTTTAATACCTTGTTAAATTCACTCAAGAACCAGTCCTGATTTAATTCGTGAAAATTTGTATAAGGCCCCAACTCCATACTCATATCTTAACCCCTCCTATTAATACACCATCAAACAAAAATTTTCAACAAAACTTTCTGCAATGATATCATAAATATTAAACATCGCAACTTCTCTTTCACTTTGTATCATCTGCTGAGAAGTAGTAACACCAATATTTCCATGCGCTCTTCCTGTTCTTTTATGCGTCAAGTCTCGCTTGCTTGTACCACTTTCATTCTCCGTGGTACTTCCAGAACCATTAGTGATCGTATCACCATCACTAATCTCTTTCGCATGGTCAGCAAGTCCAGCATTGAAAGCTGTATTCTGTTCTGTCACTGTTCCAGAGTTTGTTGTCTCATTACTTACAGTGTTTTTTATATCATTGTTTCTGGAATTCGTTCCTGTCTCTGCGTCAGTATCTGTCCAGTCCTCCATACGATCATAGTTCTCGATAGGATTATATTCTAACAAAGTAGTATCATATAACTTTTTCCAGTTATACTGATGCTTCCTACTCCACATTCCAATCCGCATAGCAAAAAACTCAAGATTCGGATAAAGCACTTCCATTTCCCTTGACCTCATGCATATAGTATCAATTGCAATCTGTTTATCCATCCCATCAGGAACATTAAACTCATTGAAAAGAGTATCCTTATAATTATACAGCCCCTCCACTGTCATTAGTGCCATTCTTCTCACCCCCCTTATTCTTTGAATTCGGATCATGCCTCCAGTTAACACTCACATCAACATTAAACATTTTCTTAACATCTTTACAGCTTTTCTTCCAACCATCGAGCCACATTTCCATTCTTGTACTTGTTTCTACATCATTGCTTTCTGCTTCACTGATAATCATTCTTTCTTTCTTGTCACTTCTTGCACTTGGGATTCCAACCTCAGTGCAAAAAAGTTCTTCCAGTCTCCTGAGTGTGTCCAGAACATCACCAGCAATGTAGTTTTGCCGCAAGTTGTTTACGAAATAATCCCACGGTTCTTCTGTAGTATCTCCCCTCTGAATCCGTAACTTTTCATCGTAGAAAACGGCAAGTTCACCACGCATGACCTGATCCATTACTTTTTTAAGTGCTTCCGCACCAGCTTTGTTCCTTGCCCTGAACACATATGCAAGTTTTGAATTCATGACATTCATATCGAGCGATTCCATAGCAATTGCCATTTCATCTGCATACCGTCCAACTAAGTCCATGATACCACCATAGTCAGATGTACATTTGAAAAGCACACACTGTTCACCGATTACGGGTTCAAGCACACCTTTAAGCAGAGGATTACTAATTACTGCTTGTGCTGGACGGTAGAAAACATTGTATCCTTTAAGCGTACATCCCTGTGGAATCACACCGAATTTGTCAGTGTTAATGATCGCAACCGTCCCCCAGCAATATAGGCAATACAAAAAATAATCCTTGTCCCAATTATCCGGTACGTCCCATTTCATCACAGAAATTGCTTTCTGTAAAAGGTATCTCTGAAAGTACCAGAACAAACCAGTGTTCTTGCAATGGTTTGTACTCGGACTGATAGAACTATTGTATTGATTAATATAGTTATACATTACAGGGGCTCCTACCCCAACATAATCGCATCCATACATTATACATCACTCTCCTGTCGTAAAATATTTATACCACGCTCTAGCATAACCAGCACGCTCCTGATGTAAACTAGCTGGTCTTTCATAATTGGCTTGGAATGCTAGTGCCAGATAACCAGCATCCTGAGTGCTTACACTCCATTGTCTCCAACTCAATGGGTAAGTACTCGTACTATACCATTGTGGCTCAATGCCCCAGTTTTTAATTCCGCTACTTTGCTGGAATTCTGAAAAAATAACACTCAACTGTTTTTGTCCGTCATACCAATCATCGTGAGAACCATATAGAACGTCAAGAACGTGATACAGGTCAGTCGGTGGTGTCCATTGTACTAATCCGTGACCTGTTCCACCAACTTCTATCAGGTTTGGGTTGAATGTAGATTCTTGTTGGATGTTTCCACAAAGTCCAGCTATTGCATTGACTGACCAGCCTTGTGCCAAAAAGTAAGCTTTTATTGTATTCGCATTGTTGATAGCTTTTGGATTATTACCGCAGAGTTCCGCAGTCGGATCTCCAAAATATTCACTAGAACCACCGGCAATCCAGTTACCACCGGAAAATGGAAATCTGTAGCAGTGAGTATATACTATTCCACTTTGAATCGGATATGTGTTAATACTTACCTGATCGGCAAGAGGTCTGCCTATTTTTCCATGCGCTCCCATTGTGTGACCTCCATTATCAGTATCATGTACAATCTCAGTGTGCTGATGCTGACTTGAGTTTACCACCAAAATATCCCCAGTCTGGAATTCAAAAGTTGAAAAGTCGTTAATAATAATTTCTTTGAATCCAAGTTGTTTTAATGTTCCACCCATTGTGTAAGTAGTGAAAGGCCATGCACTTAAATTTATTTCAAAACCGGCATGGCCTAAACCATACCATACAAATGATGAACAGTCATAATACGTGATTCCATTAATAGTCTGTTCATTCCTATAATTCTGATCGTACCCAACGTTTGGAGCATTACACTTTTCGATCCACCAACTCATAGCCTGAGACATTAATCCACCAAGTCCACCAGAACTGCCACCCCCCCACGGGTTCTGTCCAGCGTTCGCACTTGTCATTAATGCTAGAAACAATGAAATGTTACTTGCTGGAAAACTACGCATAGTATACACCACCTTCCAAGTATTGTCTGATCTGTTCTTTTTCAGTTCTGGTTGCGCCTGACACAACGATATTACCATTCTCAACAACATAGTATCCAGCACCGAGTTTTGACATAGTGCCATTTTTCATATATGGTCTTCCGTTGTCTGATCTGTCCTCATCAACCAATTTATAGAAAATTTCGTTGATAACTGGTGCGCTTGCAATGCTAATCAGTGAACTATTTGCTCCCTTTGTATTAACATCGGGAATCGCACTCTCAACAGCATTTGCAATTCCAACCGCAGAGCCGATAAAATTTCCTGTAAAAAATGATGCAATACTTCCCAGAATATCACCACCGGATTGAATTACATTGGTTCTCAAATCACTAACTTGAATATTAACTCCCACTTGTGAATACGCTGAGTATAGTGATATATCACCAGAATTTACAGTTATATAGCCTATTCCGCTCATACAATCAACAATTTTATTAACTGTTACGGAAGAAGAAGCACCAACTTTTCCACCATCTATTTCAAACGAACCCCACGGATTAATGATTATTCTGATGCGCCTATAAGGTGATGAATTTAAAAAAGTTCCTCGCGTTACCTGTGGGTGTTGTTTTACTGGCATAGTGAAAGTTTTCCTGTAAAATGGCAGATTACCCAGTTTGTATGCATCCACTGTCACTTCCCAAAAACCGAACTTGACTGCCGTTACTTTTTTACTTCCAGCATCAGCATTAAATGGAAACCACATCACACTTGTCAAATACTGGAATGGATTGAAAAGACATTTTAGTAAGCTTTCTGTGATCTGCTGACCTGAGATATTTGCCCAGTCAATTGTCGAAAAGATTTTATTGCAGAAAGAAGCAAATTTTGTGGGTGTGAATCCGTAAAAGTTAGTCAATCCATCTTCGCCAACAATACCACATACAAATGAACCTTGTGAAAGCCCGTATTCACTTGCCGGAAAAGCACCATCAGTAACAACTGTATGTGTCATATCTGGTGTTGATAATGTAGGATAGAGTGTATCCATGATATCCCCGTCATAAGAAGTGGACGATCTCAGGAAATACAAGCTGGTACTTGCAATCGTATCACGGTATGATGCCAATACATCAACAGAACACTGAGCAACCCATGTATTATTAATATATTGCCAGTCCTCTATCCAATAGGATCGCCCCCCAAAATTTGGAATGGTGCAATAGTTCCAACCAGGAACATTCCCTCCATTTCTTAAAATGATCTGTGGATTCTCAATGGTACAAGGTTCGTTTATATTACAGTTAATGGCGGTAACTGTACCGCCAACAACTGCTGTCGAATTGACTTTTTTGCTTGCTGTCTTAAAGTTTACAGTAACCGCCATTATAATACCTCCTATTCAATAACGAACACAAGAGCATTCTCTGTCATATCATTCCAGTAACGATCGGTGAAATGATAGTAGGTGTTCCAGTATCCACCAGCACTGTTAAATGGTGTGGTGCTACTCCACTGGTTAATGGTAGTAAGTCCCATTGCTTCCTCATCAAAAAGGACTGCAAATATATTGCTGATAACCTGTGCTTCACCCTTTTCAACTGTTCCAGTTGGTGTGATTACGCTTGGTGTGACATTAATCCCCATTGGAGTTTCCAATGTCTGCCAGAAGTTAACTTTTTCATTGGTAGCAATCTTTAGATACTGGTCATGAAATGTATTACTTAATACGGTAGTATCCGCAGTATGTAAATCAGGACTAAACATCATGATATTCTGCATACGTAAAGGTGTATGACGTGCAATCTCTTTTCCGGTGATGTTCGCATGGAAACGGGTAGAACGCTCAGTGAAGAAATCCATGTATGTCATAATCTTCGCGCAAGCCCAACGATAAAAACTAGGGAAATTTTCGGCTTTTCGTACATCATCTGCCGTGAGCTTTGAACCGTTCTCCGCATTGTACATAGTCAAAAGTTTTACCACATGTTCGCCAGTGTATCCATCGGTGCTTTTACCGACTTCTGTCTGCCAGATGTTTTTTGCACCGATAAAGTTTGCCACGCATGCGCGTGCCATGCTTTCGTGTGCCTGTTCAATCATGTCCATTGTATTCTGAGTGTACATAGAAACAAACTGACCGAACTCATCAGGATTACGAAAAGCCTGATCGAGCTGATCGCGGAAATAGGTTCTGTGTCTCTGGAACACCTGACCGCCATAAAAGTTTGTCTGTAGTACTTTGCCTTTTTTGATCTTATACATATCAATGGCAGTATCATCGGTTAACGGTTGTCTCTGATCGTCTTCCCAATCATCTTCGACCATTCCAAGTTTTCGCACATGGTTTCCCCACTGCTGAGTTGTTCGTCTCAGCCCCCTAAATTTTGCAGAGTAAGGACGTACTGAAAAGATTGTTTTATCAAGAACCTGAGAAATGGAATCCATGATCCTGTCATTTCCGGCAAGTAAAGCAGTCTGAGCCTGAGCCACAAATGAGCTTGTGTCTGTTGCTTTCATGGTTTCCATGCCTGTTGCCTGTTTTACAATATCATTTAATACTGTGCTGATCTGGTCAAAAGTTAATGTGTTAGCCATTATTTATTCCTCCCATCTGTCAATCCCTCATAGTTTGGAGGATTGATAATACTTGCGATAGCATCCTCGGTGGTAACCTGTTTAGGCATCTGATTTTGCATCATGTTTACATTGTTATTCTGAACTGATCGCGTGAGATTTTTAAGCGCATCCAGAACATCATTCTGCTGTGAATTCTGGTTAATATTCTGTGGATATCCGCTGTAAGAATAATATCCGTTTATCATCTGCTGATATGGTGGTGTCTGCATCTGCTGATTCTGTACTGGCATCTGCTGATTCTGTACCGGCATCTGCTGAGTCTGTACTGGCATCTGCTGAGTCTCTACTGGCATCTGCTGAGTCTGTACTGGCATCTGCTGAGTCTGTACTGGCATCTGCTGAGTCTGTCCACTCATTGCCAAGATATCATCTTTTGTGAATCCTGCGTTAGTTAATGCAATAATCTGGTCAATTGTCATATCTTGTAATCCCTCCTGAGATAATTTTTATTTGAAAATCCGGTTGAAATGATTCCATTGTGTTCATATGTGACTGCGTACCATTCACCAGAATAACATCCAAGACAGATGCATTTTCCATTTTTTGGAATCTCTGCAATCACTTCACCATCTGTGTTAGGTTCTGCCCGCACCATCAAAGGATATTTTGAAGTTGTCACGATATAAACTCCTCGAATATCCTTGTTATATTCGATATTCATTCCTTATCACTCCTGGTTATGTGGTCTGTCAACTTTGTTAAAGCAACAGTATTGTTATTGAGTGCTTCTGTCATTTTTGTCATTTCTTCCTTGTGCGCTTCTGTCTCTTTGAGCCATAAGTAAAAAGTTGCAATCAGACAAGCGCAAGGTACTCCAATGTTACTAATCAGTGTTGAAATTGCGTTAACATCCATAGCATTTCCTCCTTATTATAAAATATTTTATTGATAGCAATAAGTCACAGAGCTGTGACACCCTGCGACCTCATGTGGATTAACTGACACAAATCTTGAGCTGTACGGACTCGTGCACACTGATCTGATACGATCCACGCTCCCAACGTGCTGTACATGTGCAACGTTCAGTTGTCCACTACAGAAACAATAACATATTAAAAATAATTAGTCAATACTTATCTTTAAAATAATTTTCAAATAATGATTTGCTTGTGATATCTTCAAATTGCATCTTATTAGACAAGTACATATCCCACAAATATACAAAGTCTCTGCGAAAAGCTTTTACATCCTTGTCCGTATTTGTGTATACCGGTGGTGTTCCTGAATTGTGGCGCGTGACATAAATCATGTCTTTTCGCTTGTGCTGGTAAATTGTGATTGCATCCATTCTACATAATGGCAACAGCTCTTTAATATTCATGGTTCTAATCCCCGAATAATCAGCAGAATAAAATTCATTGCCGAGAGCCATTCTGTTAAATGTGGAATTTTCACCCGACATTTTGTACAATGCAGTCTCTTTTTTCTTCTCGGATATTGGAGAATCGAAAAGATTGAAAAGAGCAATCCCACGATCACGCATGATAGAGACGGACTGTTTTGATATATCCATACTAGATACTTTTTCCATTAAATCATTCTCGATAAACATATTACAGGATAAATTTTCTGAGTTGGAGAACATAAGGAACTGTATTGGTTCGTACCCCTCTAACTCACGATTTCGGTTCATGGTTTCGTATGCATTCTTGAATGCATATCCTGCATTTTCCACTTTTCGCTCTCGCTTTTCTGGAATAAATTCATCATAAATTCCAATTTCTACGTCTGACGCGTCGAATCCTCGCAAGTTAGCAAAAGTATTTAATGCTATAGCATAACCAAGGATTTCACCTTTATATATAAGTTTACCATTTTCGTCTGTTTCTGTATGGTAAAATCCTGCAACATTTTTACCGATACTTTTCGGATAAATTGACCATCCCATATCTTTATTCAGTTTTTTAAACGGTGACAATTCAGGAATTTTGATTGTATCAACCTGTGCTTGTAGTGATCTCATATAGACAAAAATCTTTTTATGCTCAATGCAGTACTTTAATCCTCCGTATGTTTTTCCTGTACCACGTCCACCCCAGATATAGTTGAATTTTTGCCCGTAACCTAAAACAGCGGGTATTGATAAATACCCACTGTCTAAATATAAACTTTTCATTATTTAACGTCCTCAGTTGGTTCGTCAAAACCGATTCCAAGTCTCTTAAGTGCCCTGTCTGGGGATACAAGCGCACAATTGATAAATTCACGTCCTGACTTGCTTGTGTTGTGCAACACTTCAATGAAGAAGTTTTCTGGAACTGGATTCATGCTTTTCACCCTATTTACAATATCTGAAAAGCTATCTCGGAAAGTCTGAGACTGTCCACTGTATGCTTCACCAGTGTTTGTGTCCTGTATGCTGATACATTCAATCTCATGTCCGTCTTTGTCTTTAGTAAGATAATCAACCCACAAACCAACACAAATAATAGACTTGTGTGCAATGTTTTTTAATGACACAATTGCCGGACTTTCCAGTAAGTCGTACTCATCATATGCGTTGATCTCTCCTGATTTTTTGATAATTTTGAATTCTTTGTTTGCCATGGTTTAATTCTCCTTTTTTGATTTTGTAAATGTTGCATTCTTTAAGAAATCTTCTGCGTCCATTCCGTAAATTTTTGTTTCTTCTTCATTTCTTTCCCAGTCAATTACAATACCGAAATCTCTCTTTTTAACTTCCTTGTTAATCTGTTCATCTGTGAGATTTCCTATTAATGTTAATTCTTTTGTTACCTCGCATTTATTATCAACGTCATAACAAATAACATTAATTTTGTTAACTGTTAATTCTCTTGTAATTTTCATTTTCTCACCTCCTTTTATAACTATCTCTGTTGTAATTATATTATAGTATTAATATTAAATTCTGTCAAGTGTTTCTTTAAATTCTTTTAGTGTTCTTGCGTCTGCTAGTATTCTTCTGTATTCATCAGTAATACCGATCGTATAGGTTGACGGTTTAATCACTATGTTCTGACCAATGTAAATAGTATGTCCGTCAATGGTATAATCTCCATACGGCACGTCATTATATACGGATTCTGTTCCACCAGCTTTTGAAAAAGTGAACCCAACTTTAAACGCTGAGATTCCTCCATGTTTTTCTAACTCATCAGGTGCGTACTTTTTATTAACACCAGCAATAGTAGTGTGTAGTGTTCCGTCCTCTTCACGATATACATACTTTTTTGCCCCAAGCGTTGAAAATTCTGTATAAGTTTTTTCGTACTCAAAAACACCCATATAATGAACATTCCCTTTTGGATCGGTGGCAAAAGCATTATTTCTAGTACTATTTTCAATTCTCTTCTTATTATATTCTGCAAATTTATTGTCTATATCATCACCCAACACTTTAACATACTTTACAGAATCCGTATCATCATATAAATATCTATCGCCTACTATATTGATGCCCTCTTTTAACCGATATCTCGCCCATGCGGTTACCCAAACACCCCATTGGAACGGTAAAAAGGCAGTTCGGTTATATTCTGTAAGTAATGTTTCACGTGGAACATTTTCATCTACTTTAAATACATCCTCGTCCGATTCCGTGAATATTAAAGACTGTTTTACGGGTGACTGCACCATCATTCCATAGCCGGAATTTAATAATGCTTTCTGCAAATTATAAAAGAGTTCCTGTTCTGTGATTCCTTTTAATTCGGTTTTGTCTATGTAGTATCTGCGAAATATATCTTTAAGTTGTTCAGGGAGCTGTCCATATCGACTTTCATAGCATTCAATGATCTGAAAGTCTTCCCACTTGTACTCTGCTTTCATAATTTCATAGTCAATATCAGTGATCGTAGTTTCTAGATAATCAGCAGATAGGATTCTACCATTATCCAATATTTCACCAGTTACTTTTCTGCATTTAGAATATCCGAGATATGGAGCACCATAGTATTTGTCTATTTGCTCAATACCAATAATACGACACCGGAATAACAGGGCTTTACATCTATCAATTTTCTTTTCAACATCGGATTCTTCCAATGTTCCAATAAACACAAATTTTGACATTGGAAATGCGTCGTTAAGTACCACGTCTGGATATGATGAAGAACGATCATAACTCCCTATTCCAAGAATCTTTTTTCCATCTGCTTTTATGACAGTTCCAGAATAATACCTGTTAGCATGCGTATCACCGCCACGAAAAGCTTCTTCCAGCAAATCAAAAACTCTAATATCTGGAAATAGATATTTATGTTTTTTAGACCATCCAAACATAGCTTTTTTTGTCTCACGTCTGACATATCCTGTGGATGTCAGTGGGAGTGTGTATAGATTGTCATTTGCAAGAAGCATTCGTTTATACATGGCTTCAAGCAAACCAACAGTATCATTAACTGAATATTGTAGTTCGTACTCTGTGAGTGGTGTCCATGGATACCGCTTCTTTAAGTAATCAAAAATTTCACCCGACAGCTTCGTGTGATTAACTTTCATTTTTTTCGTAAATGATTCAAGCCCCATATTGGTTTGCAAATATGAACACCGAAACTCAAATCTCGAATCCATTTCACATTTCAATATTTTTCTTGACTTAATTGCAAAAACTTCATCCGGTGAAAAAGTGTATATGCCTCGCAAGAACTGAAATTCATATGACAGGTTATGCACAAAAATCATATAATATGCTTCATTATCATCTTGTTGTAATTGTGACATATGTAATTCAAATTCTGTCCAAGTTCTTCCTATGATTGTATCAATGTGTAAATCATCGAGAAAAAGTATCGAGAACTGCCAGATATACATGATTGACTGCTCAATCTCTGTTATTCTGGTAGTCTCAATATCGAACGCACACATACAATTTTTATATCCTTTTCTCTTTTTTGTTCCTCTGTTTGATCTGGTATCATGTAAACATGGTATATTCTGTATTCTAGTATAATCGTATGTATCAACTGTATACAGATTTTCCATGTCTTAATTCCTCCGTCTTTTCCTCTTTGTTGCTTTTCTTTTCTGTCGTTTTGCTTTAGCTTTCTTGTTGATGCTGGATTTCAGTTTTGTAATATTTCGTGATCCAGTTTTCAAAAATTCCTGATAGAGTTCAATCAATTTTTGATTACTCAGGTTTTCACCCTCAGAATATAATTCTACTGCAAAATCAGAATCATAAATACGATCTGACGCAAAATCACGAACTTGTTCCATAAATTTACTAAAATTAAGTAAATCTTCATGAGTTTTTAAACCAACACCGAACACATCATTTATGTGTTCAATCTTTTCTTTCTCTCGTTTCTTTAATCCTGAAACTGTTAAGTCACTGGATACTATAGTTGCCAGTTCGCTTAATAAATGATATAATTCATAATTACTTTCAATCTGCCTTATTGGTTTATATCTACTAATCGGACGTTCTTTTACAAGTCCAATATCTGAGTATTTACTTGCGATTAATCTTTCATATCTTTTACGATAAATTGATCGTAAACGTGAATATTCCTGTCGGACTTCTTTTGCATTCCATGTAAGTTCCAACGCTAGTGGTGTGTAATCAGCTCGCGATTTTTTAAGCCCTTGTGAGCGATTACGCTTTTTACTAATTGATTGTTTTGCCATAATCTATTGTTTCACCGTCCTTTACAAGATGAAAATGTATCGGTCTAAAGTTCAAGTCATATTCTACAATACGCTGTTGAACAATTGACATTGCAATCATGCCAGTGTAAGCTTTAACATAGATATAATCACATTTTTCTTCACAATCTTTTTTCAAAATGTTTTGTGTGTTCAACGGTTTTATAAATACTCTATACCATGATTTTTTAGTGTTCATCGGTCTTGCCATTGTTATATTCCCTCCATTTATTTACATATTCTATTAAATCATCAAAACTGGTTACCATTGCCCACTGGAATTTTGGTATGCATCCAAAACAGTCAATGAACTTTTTACATTCTGACGCATAATACCCCCTAACGTAAATAATAAATCATCAACAATTTCTGTATGTTCTAGCATATAATCATCTACGTATATATACCACATATCAGTTACGCAAACTAATATCAAAATATTTGAATAATCTAAATATAATGCATACCTTTTCCCCTGATACTCACATGTATCAATCATTTTTGTATGCTTTGATAATAGTTCGAAATTCCATGCTCCTTTTCGCATTGTTAGTCCTCCTCTTTAAATTTATATAATTGGTATTCATCATGCAAGTGTGTTAATGTATACCATGCAAATTCAAATGTGTATGTATACCAATTATCTGTAATACATACAAATATGTGTTGATAATCATCACCATAGAGTTTTGATTCATATATTGCATATTTTTTCCCTTTATATGTGATTGTGTCAATTAAGTAGTAGTGTTTTTCAAGTTGTTCAAATGACCAATTCCCTTGCTTCATATCTATTTACCCTCTCTTTCATTTGATATATTCATTATAACAGTTATTTAGATTTATTGCAAGTATTATTTAGATTTATTTCAATTTTCTCATGTCCGTGTAGCAAAGACAGATATTCAATATTGTGTCCGTGCTATACGGACA
>OGWQ01001356.1_pt1 | contig 14312 bp, 19 predicted proteins | sample 1576091 | NCBI WGS metagenome assembly OGWQ01 (sample SAMEA3541584, study PRJEB24748) | human gut metagenome | biome: human gut; feature: human-associated habitat; material: faeces | place: China | collected 2012
CTTTATAACAGCATATGGTGGGTTATCTAAAGAAAAAGATAATGATACAAAACTAGATAGTAAGTTTATAGGAGTATACACAAGATATAGTGATATAATTGATAATTACTACTATAACTTCTACCCTAAACTTTATATAGAAACAGATATTAAAAGGACTGAACTAAAAGAAAAGTTAAATAACAAGAGTGAAAAAGAAAAAAATGATTCTATTAATGCGGGTATAGGAACAGAATTTCAAAAAGTTATCTATGATGAAGATCTAAGAGTAAGTATAATTCCTACAGTTTCATACAACCACGAATTTTTAGAAGATAGAAAATATAAAAATGATAAAGACTACTTTGAACAGGAAGGTAGAATCGGTATTGAATTAAGAGCCGAATATAACGAAACATCAAAATTTTACATCAAATATGATTATAAAAAATCACTTAGTACTTCACAAGATATGAGTGTAGTAAGTGCGGGAGTAAAAATAATGCTATAGAATAAAGTATTACGATTAGTATTACTTTTAAGGAGCTGTTATTAAATGAGAAGAAAAAATAGATATGATAATGATAATGAGATCTATACATATTATTTTGCATTGTTAGCACTATTTATGTTTTGTCTGGCAATAATTACTGTATTAAGCAAGTTACAGTAGATAAAACCTAAAAAAAATTTGAGTGCTTGGAAAAAAATAACATTCTTTTTGTGTTATTTTTTTTCAAGTGCAATCGGGGTGTGGGTCCTCCCACTACACAACTGAAATTGACACGAAATGGAGGTACTATGAAAAAGTTAATTATAGCAGAAAAAGAAGCAGTAGCAAAAGCTATTGTTGAGTATTTTAAATCAGAAAATATTAAGGTTGAACAGGAAGGAAAAAGTTTTAAAACAGATCTATATTATATAACATGGGCAAGTGGACATCTTTTGAAACTAAAGACGCCAGAGGATATAAACAGTAAGTATGAAAAATGGGTACTAGAAGATTTGCCTATTTATGCTGATAATTGGGGCAAAAAACCTATTGATAGAAATAAATTTTTACTAGATACTATTGAGAAACTTTTAAAAAAATCAGATATAGAAGAAATTATAAATGCGGGAGATCCAGACGACGAGGGGCAATATTTAATAGATGAGATTTTAGAGTACTTTAATAATAAAAAGCCTGTAAAAAGGCTGCTTATCAATGATCCAACAATAGGAGGAATTAAAAATTCCTTTAATAATATTAAAGATAATAAAGAATATGAGCCTTTAGGAAGAAGTGCTGCTGCAAGAGCTGTTTCAGATAATCTTCTTGGAATAAATCTATCAAGATACTTTACTTTAAAAAATAAAGTTGGAACTTTAAGTATTGGTAGAGTTCAAACACCAACACTTGCAATGATAGTTAATAGAGATAATGCAATTAAAAACCATGTAAAAGAAAAATATTATGAATTTTTTGCTAATATGCAAGTAATAAAAAATGATGAGAATTTAAAAGAAATAGATAATTTAAGAGATATTGTAAATAAAAATTTTTGTGATAAAAACTTAATAAATGAATACTTGAATAATTTAGAAAACAATTATAAAAACTTAGAAGATAAACATATTTATAGATTCAAGTATATACTACCTTCAAGTAAGGCAGAAGAATTTCCAGATAAAAAAATAAAAAATAAAAGCTATTTTGAAGAAATAGATAAAAAATTACAAGAACAAAATATGAAAATAACAGTTACTAAGCAATTTTTAAAAGAAAATCCGCCTTTACCTTTTAACTTAATGAAGCTGCAAGTATACTGTTCAAATAAATTTAATTATAGCCCAGATGATGTAATGAAAATTACTCAAAATTTAAGAGATAGTTATAATGCTATAACATATAATAGATCTGATTGTGAATACTTATCAGAGGAGCAATATAAAGAATCTGTAAATACAATTCCTGTAGTGCTAAAAAACTTAAATATTCAAGTTCCAGAGATAAACTATGATATTAAATCTAAGGCTTTTGAAGATAGTAAAATAACAGCACATACAGCTATTATTCCTACTCAAATAGAGGTAGACTTAAATAAACTTACAGAGCAAGAAAGAAATGTCTATAAAGCTATAGCAGATTATTATATTATCCAGTTTTTACAAAATGCCTTAAAAGAAAAAACAGAAGCTACTTTAACTGTAATAGATGAAAAAGATTTTAAAATAACATCTGAAAAATATGTAGAGTTAGGATATAGAGCATATTTAAAAGAGAAAACAGAAGAAACAACAGGATCTATTGATCTACTCCCTGGAATCTATGAGAGCAAATATATTAATAATAATATTGAAGAAAAAGAAACTAAACCATTAAAGAAATATACAGAAGGTACAATCTTATCTGATATGGTATCTATTAGTAAATATATTGAAGATCCAGAGATAAGAGCTATATTAAGAGAAAAAGATAAAGATACAGGGGAAAAAGGCTCTATAGGAACTCCTGCTACTCGTTCTTTAGTTTTAAGTATTCTTTATAAAAGAGGGTATATAGAAAAGCAAGGAAAAAATGTTGTGTCTACAGATCTAGGACAACAACTTATTAGTATTTTACCTAAAGAGTTAATATCTGCTGAAATGACAGCTAATTGGTGGCTAATTCAAGAAAGAATAAAAAATAATATGGCTGCTGAAAAAGAGCTAATTTCAAATGTTTTTGATTTAGTAAAAAGAATTATATCAGAAGAACAAAAGACTATATCTAAAGAGGATACAAGGGAAGAAATAGGTAAATGTCCTGTTTGTGGAGGAAAAATTTTTAAAGGAAAGACAAAAACAGGAAAAGTTAATTATTACTGTGAAAATTATAAGACAGGTTGTAAATTTACTCTTTGGGAAGAAATGAAGCATTTCAACAATGTTTTAAAGATAAATGATAGTAAAGCTAAAAAACTTTTAGAAGGAAAAGAAGTTTTATTTAAACTAAAGAGTTCTAAAGGAAATGAATATGAAGCATATTTAAAATTAAAAATGAATGGTAATTATGTAAATTTTGAACAAACTAGATTTAAAGAAAAAAAGTAATACTTTTAGTAATACCATGATAAACCCTTGATTTTCTTGATTTTATTATTATTTTTAAGGAGGTAATTATATGAAAAAAGATGAAAGAGCATATGAAGAATTTTTAAAATGGAAAAATGAACAATTCAAAAAGGAAATGGGAATAGTTGATGAAGGAGATATTGTTTCAGAAGATGATTTAGTTTACGATCACGAAGAACAGGAGGAATAAAACTATGACTGCATACGAAATAATAAAGGAAGAAAGAAAAAAACTTGTAGATAAACTAATTGAAAATATGAAAAAAGGATATATCTTTGAGCCTGGTTGGAATGTGGCAGCCTTGCGTCCACAAAATCCAGTATCTGGAGCAAAATATCTTGGTGGAAATAGATTAAAATTAATGGAAGCTGCAATAGAAAATGGTTATACAGATCCTCGTTGGTTGACTTTTAAACAAGCAGCAGAGCAAGGTTATAAAGTAAAAAAAGGGGAAAAAGGTATTAGATGTGAAAAATGGATTTTTACCGAAAAAGTTAAAGAAAAAAATGAGGAAACAGGCAAAATAGAGGAAGTAGAAAGAGAAAGAGCAAAACCGATTCCTTCATACTTTACAGTTTTTAATGCTAGTCAAATTGAAGGTATTCCTCCTTATAAAGACGAACTTAAAGTAGAAAAAAGTCAAGTATCAGAAATAATAAATGATGTTATCCAAACTTCTGAATGTCCAATAAAAATGGTTGCCCAGGATCAAGCCTTTTATTCTCCAAAAAGAGATGAAATAGTATTACCTTTAAGAGAAGCATTTAAAAATGAGGAAAGTTTTCTTGCAACTGCCCTGCATGAAATGGGACATAGCACAGGACACCCAGATCGTTTAAATAGGGATCAAGTAAATTCTTTTGGCTCTCCTGGTTATGCAAGAGAAGAACTTGTCGCCGAGCTTTGTGCTGTATTTACTCAAGCTAGACTTAATGTCAAGTTAGAAGGAGAACATTTTAATAATCATACAGCATATTTAGAATCATGGATCAAGGCTTTAGAGAATAACCCAAATGAATTATATAAAGCTGCTACAGACGCAGAAAAGGCTTCTGAAAGAATATATACTAATTATTTAGAGATTCAAAAAGAGCAGATGAAAGAATTAACAAAAGATATTGAAGAAAAAGGGAAAGTAGAAGATCCAGATAAAACAAGAAGATTCTTTAGAGGGCTAATAATAGATTATAAGTGGTCTGAACAGGATCTAGGAGTAAAAGATGATACAGTTCTAAGAGGTGTAGAAGCATACAAATTCTTAGAAAGAATGATTAAAGAAGATAAAGAACAAAATAAAATACAAAAGTATATTATGGCAGAAGAAGAAAAAGGAAACCATATTCCTGGAATGTTATACTATAAAACTAAATTAGATATTCAATATAAAGATTATAAAACTGGGGATATTCGTATTGATCTAGGGGATTTAGAGTTTGGAGGAAAAGATAAAGTTTCTGACGCTTTAGAACATAGATTAAAACTATTCCCTAATGAAGTATTAGAACATAAAGAAAGGTGGGCAAAAGCTAAAGAAACAACACCACAGGAGATAGAAGCAGCAGCAAATGATATGTTATCTCATATTGATAAAGTAATGAAAACTTTTAGAAAACAAGAATCTTTATATTTAGATCACTTAGAACAAAAAAAAGATTTATCTTTAGATCTAAATAAAGGAGTTCCAAAAGATGATCCATGGGCAAAAAAATTGGAAAACGACAGAGCGAAAGGACTTAGCTTAGGCAGATAATAAATTTATTTTTTTTACAAAATAATGTATCTTTTCTTTAATTTATGAGCATTTATAAAAGTAATACGAAAAGTATTACTTGACATTACTTTAAAAATAAACTATACTTTAAATAGGAAGTAATACTAATGGTAATACTAAAAGTAATATCAAAAGTATTACTTCTGAAATAAAAAAAAGGAAGTCAATATGACTTCCAAAAAGATATATGATATATCCTAACTCGCAATTAGATTATACCATATATCCTTAAAAAAATAAAGGAGGATATTATGAGTACAAAAAAATTAAGTAATGGTATGGTAGAATGTTATTTTAAAGAATTAGATGTAAGATACATTGTTGAGAGCATGGACAAAGCTATTTTAATAGGAATGGCATTGGGGTACTATAAAGAATTTCATCAAAAGTAATACCTTTAATATTACTTACAAATAAATGAAAAAGTTGTAGATAAAAGAGTAATACTAAGAGTAATACTTTTAGTATTACTCTAAAAAGGGAGGAAAGATGAAAGCATTAAATACAGAAGAAAAAGAATTATTATTAAAATTATTGATTGAAGATAAACCCTTTAGCTTAATAAAAAAAGAATTAGGGGTAAATAAAAACTATAATTTAAAATCCTTGTGTGAATATCTTGGAAAAAAATATCTAAGAGCTTATGAGCTCCATATTAATAATATAACTAAATCAAGTGAAATAGCTTTAGTCAATGATGAAAACTTAACTAAAGCTGATTTTTTAAAAGGAATGGATCTAATTCTATCTAAAATACAAAATCCAGAAAAAGACAAGATCTTAATAGAAAATACAGCAACAGAAAAAAGTAATACTAATGGTAATACTTTTAATGAAGATATTTATGAGATTATCCAACTTCCAAAAATACTACCTGTTAGACTGCAAGGGGAAAATTATGTAGTTAAACAGACTTCCGTAAAAGTAGTGGATAATGTCTGGCAAGAGTTTCAGCAATTTGTAAAAGCTAATAAAACTTATTCATCTATAGAGTATCTATCTTTAGCAATCCTAGAGTTCTTAGAAAAATATAGATTACATTAAAAAGAGGTGAGATTATGAGAAAGAGTTTAAAACTATGTGGAGCTTTACTACTATCAACTTTACTTATTAGTTGTGGATCTTCAGATGAGGATACAGTCAAAAAATATTTACCTGGAACTTATACAAGACATCATAAAGAGGGAGAACCAATAGGATTTGGTTATCATAAAGAGATTACTATAAAACATTTACAAGGAAATGAATACAGGATAAGTTGTATTAGTAATGATAAAAAAAATTTTACTTTTACTCCAGATGTTTTTGATTTTGAAATTAGTTCTATAAACTTAAATCAAAAAACAGATTCAGTAGAAAAATATTTCATAAAAGGAATAATAACAAACATAGTATCAGACGGAACAACCTTTTCTGCTGCTGATAATGGAATTAATAATACAAATATCTTAAATTTTATAATTGGAAAAAATACAGTAGAAGTCAATTTAGGAGGAAATGGGTTGTTGTCTATTAAGAAAAAATAAGGGAGGTTAAATGTTAATTATATATATTGTATTAGCAATTTTAAGCTATAAATATTTACCAATCTTAAAAAATAAAGTTAATTATGAATATCAAAAAAAATTTAATATAACAATCTTTTCAAAAGAAAGCTCTAAAAAACCTTTTATAGCTGCTATATTAATTTTATTTGGAAAGTTTTATAAAGATTCTACTAAAAGTGTTAAAGTACCTATAAATTCTGGAACTATTCTAATCATTATAGGAATTTGTATTATGTTATATGTTATTTATGATACATATAAAAAGACTAATTTTTTATATGGAACTATAGCAGCAGGAATTTATTTATTTATATTAGGACTTCAACTTTTATTTGGAGTAATGATGATTGCATTAGTAATAATGTCAATTATAATCTTAGCAATGGGGAATAATAATAATAATAATCCATACTATTAAAAGGATATAAGAAATTGATTTATTATTTGAAAAAAACAAAAATCTTGACAAGTGAACAAAATGTGTATAAAATAAATATAAAAAATTAAATATAAAAAAAATGCCCATAGAGAACTGCAATTCTCTATGAGCCGATACAAGTTTGACCCACAAACTTCGTATTCATCTTATATTAAAATGTTATCAAAGATTTGACAAAATGTCAATAGATAATTTTAAAAAGTAATACTAATCGTAATACTTTAAAGATAAAGTGAAGAAAAAAAGGTTTAAGGGCTATGTAACTTGTATTGTTGCATAGTTTTTTTAGTATCTAGTTTTAAAGTCCTATAATAAATTAAGATATTAAAATCTCTATATATATAAAATCTGTTGGAGGTTTATTTATGAGTAATAACAACATCAACTGGGATATAATATTTATAAATACTTTATCTCAAGACGCAAATTTATTTATTAACAAAAAAATACTGGCTAAATATGGGCTTGACTTGGCAGTATTTATATCATTTATTGCTAATCAATATAATTATTTTTTAACTACCAATCAATTAACAGAAGATAAAATGTTCTTTGCTACTGATGATGACATATTTTTATTTACAAATATGCCGAGAACTCGTATTACAACAATAAAAAAACAAGCTCAAGAATTAGGACTAATTTCTATTAAAAAAGCTGGACAACCTGTTAAAACTTATTATAAAGTTAATTTTGAATTTTTAGTAGGTATTTTATCAAGTACAGAAACAATAAAAGAATTAGCCTATAATAGAGCCTTGTCAGAAGAAGATTTAACAGAAGATTATGTGAGATCTTTATCATACAGAGAATTAAGACTATTATGTAAGAAACTATCTATTAGTTACAAGAATCTTTCTACTAAGGAAAATTATATAGATACAATTTTAAAAGAAACTAGCTTAAAAAGCCTTGAAAATAAAGAATTTTCTCCGTGTGCGGACAAACTGCACACGGAAAATGAAGTTCCCGTGTGCGGAATATCTGCCAACGCGTGTGCGGATAAACTGCCAACGCGTGTGCGGGAAAACTGCACTAAATATAATATAAATCAAGCAAACATAAATCAAGAAAATATAAAAAATCATGATCATGATAATGAGCTTGATTTTTTTGAAAATTTATTTAAAGAATTTGGAATTAATTTTACAAAAACAAATAGACTATCTGTAGAAAGACTTAGAAAAACTTTATCTTTAAAAGATGTTGAAAGTTATTTAAGAGAAACTTATAAAGCTATAACAGAAAATAAAGATGTAAAAAATATAGCTGCTCTTTTTTCATCAAAAATATCAAAAGGAGAAAGACAAATAAATATTATTAAAACTGAAAAACCTAAAACAGATAAAAAAGATGAAAACAAAACTATAGAAAAAAATATACAAGAGAAAAACAACCTATCTCCAGTTTTAGATCTTTTTAAAGATAAAACAGCTTCTGAAAATGTAGATCTAATTTTGGAAAATTTTAATAGTTTAGATCCTTATGATAAACTAAAGATAGAAGAAAAAGCAATTATTTTACTATGTGATGAAGAAAAAATAACAGAAAATTTTGTTTTAACTACAAAACAAAAAAGTCCTAATATTTACTTTGGTATGATTAGAAAATATGTTGAAACAATTATGAATGACATAAAATAGGGAGGAGATTATGGAAAATAAATATTCTATGACAGTTGAAGAAAATATCTTTGTAGCAAAGCGTAATTTAGTAGATTATATCTGGAAGTCTGCAAACTTAGAGGGTATAGCTGTAACTTATCCACAAACAGAAGTTATTTTTGACGGACTATCAGTTAATGGAATGAGAATAAATGATATAAATGCTATTGTTAATTTAAAACATGCTTGGCAGTTTACACTTGAAAATATAGATTATCCTTTAGATTTAAGATACCTTTCTCAAATAAATAAATTAGTTGGAGAATACAATATAGTTCCTCTTGCAGGAACATTAAGAACTTCTGATGTAAATATGGGAGGAACTGACTGGAAACCAGAACTTCCAAATAGAGAAGAAATTGAAAAACATATGAATGATATTTTTAAAATTGAAAATGTAACAGATAGAGCTTTAACTATGATGTTGTATTTGATGAGAACTCAACCATTTTATGACGGAAATAAGAGAACAGCAATGATGGCAGGTAATCAAATTATGATCCAAAACGGAGTAGGTATTATTTCTGTTCCAATAAAACATCAAGAAAAATTTAGGGATATGTTAATTAAATTCTATGAAACTAATGATATGTCTAATATAAAGGCTTTTCTTTATGATAATTGTATTGACGGAATCCATTTTCCAAAGACAAAAGAGAATGAAAAAGAAAACCCCTGGGCAAAAAAAAATAGAAGATGATAAAAAATTATCTTTGAGTAAGTAAGATTTATATTCCAATAAAGTATAATTTTTAGACTTTAAAATTATTTTAAAATTTTCCAGAGTTTTTTTATAAAAAATAGTCCAAAAATTAAAAAATTTTTTTATATACTTTTTTGGAATGTTGTGGTATAATAAATTAAAAATAAATAGGGTGGAATGGAAAAATAGATATGAAAGCAAGAAGAATAGGTTATGCCAGAGTGTCTACAAAAGATCAAACACTAGAAAGGCAGATTAAATTATTAATTGAAGCAGGAGTAAGTAAAGATAATATTTACTTAGAAAAGGTAACAGGAAGAACTTTAAACAGAACTAAGTGGAAAGAATTATTGGCAGATCTGATAGTAGGAGATACTTTAATTGTTACAGAGTTAGACAGATTAGGAAGAAATAAAAAGGATATTCTAGCAACTTTTGAATTATTAGAAGCTAAAGGAGTTTATGTTGAGATCTTGAATATGCCACTTTTAAATACCAATAATGAAAATGAGTTTGTAAGAGAATTGTTACAACCTACAGCTTTAAATCTATTAGCTTATTTTGCTCAAAAAGAAATTGAATTAAAAAAAGAAAGACAAACAGGAGCTTATGCAGCTTTGCCAGTTGATGAGAAAGGAAGAAAGCTCTCTATTAAGAAAAATAAGGTTGTAGGGCGTCCTAATAAGCAAGAAAACCTTTCTCAAGAACAAAAGAGATATATTGAAGCCTGGATAGCGGGAAACATCAAAACAAAGGATTGTATAAAGGCTACAGGGATAGGAAAATCAACACTTTTCGTTATAAAAAAGAATATAATAGGCGGTGGAGTATGAAAAAATTAAGATTTTATGATAGTCTTGTTGAATTATACCAACATGAAAGCACTAAGGAATTAAAGGAAAAGTATTGGGAATATTCTATTAACTCTGGAAGCAACACAATTTTTTTTAAAGATTGGTTTTTTATGCAGCAAAAATTTTTTAAATTAGATAATGAAGTATATATAACAACAGATCCAGAAAATAATCTTGAACAATTACTAAACTCTTTAAGCCTTTCTCTAAAGGCAAAAGGAAAATTAATAGTAGATTATGACAACGCAGAGCAATTAAAAAACATTATAAAGGATATATAGCAATGAATAATGATATGTTATTAAATTTTTTTGAAAGTAATATTAATCATAAAAAATTAAGAAAAAGTAGGTTAAAAAGAAAGCTAACAATAGATAAAGTATCAGAAATGACAGGTATTCCCCATACAACTTTACAGCGTTATGAAACTGGAAGAACTAAGAATGTTCCACATGAAGCTGTAAAAAAGATATGTAAAGTATATGGGACAGATTATGAGGCTTATTACATTTGGACAGAATTTGCTCTTTTTAAAAATTTAAGTGGTATTCTAACTAGTCTATTTTTTGGAACACCAATTCCTATTTATGTAAAACCTATTTTAGGAAACATTTTTGAAAAATTAGAATTAGAAGTAGTAGGAAAAATGAAAATTTTTGTAGTTTTTTCACAAAAAGAAGATATTAAAGATGTTTTATATAGATCTCTAACAAAAGAAGAACAGAAAGAATACCAAGACTTTAAAATAATCACAACAACTCTTTTAAAAACTAATGAAATTCTTGATGATATTGAAAAAGAAGAAGCAGAAAACCTTCGTTTTATAATCTTTATGTTGCATAAAATTAGAAAAGAAAATAAAGAAAAAATTATAGATTTTGAGGAAGCTGAAATTTTAAATTAAATACTTCATAAATTTAGAAAAATATGGTATAATATGGTAAATAAAAAGAGCGGTGTTTCCCCGCCATTAAGCAGGGAGTGAAAAGAGCGGTGTTTCCCCGCCATTAAGCAGGGAGTGAAAAGAGTAAGGTTGGTTATTAAAAACCAACCTTTTTATATATAAGGAGATTATATGGAATTATATACAATTAATGAAGACTATATAAATTATTTAAGAAAATTTTCAGAAAATGTAAGATATAATAAAAATGAGAGTAGACCATATGTTGGTATTGTATTAAAAATCAATGACCATAATTATTTTGCTCCACTTGGTTCTCCAAAGCCTAAACATATAAAAATGAAAGAAGCTCTTGATTTTATTAAAATAGAAAATGGAAAAACTGGAGTTATAAACTTAAATAATATGATACCAGTATCAAAAGATTATATTACAAATATCAGAACTAATACTTTATCTAATAAAAAATATGCTACTTTATTGGAAGACCAATTAAGATGGATTGAAAGAAACAAAGAAACTATAATTTCTAAAAGTCTTAAATTATATACATTAATTACAACAAAAGAAAATACCATATTTCATAAAAGAAGTAATAACTTTAAACTTCTTGAAGAAAAAGCTAAAGAATATGAAAAAGAATTAAATCTTATAGAGGAAGCAAAAGACCAAGAGATCCCTCAAGAAAAACCTTTAGAGGAAGTAAAAGATCAAGAGATCCCTCAAGAAAAACCTTTAGAGGAAGTAAAAGACCAAGAGGTCCTTCAAGAAAAACCTTTAGAGGAAGTAAAAGACCAAGAGATTCTTCAAGAAAAACCTTTAGAGGAAGTAAAAGAACAAGAGATCCTTCAAGAAAAGCCTTTAGAGGAAGTAAAAGAGCAAGAGATCCTTCAAGAAAAACCTTTAGAAGAAGCTCCAAAAGATGATCCATGGAAAAAAAAATTAGAAAATGATAAAGCAAAAGGACTTAGTTTAGGTAGATGAAAATTGGAGATAGAATAAGGATTTTTAGAAAAATAAATAAAATTACAATTCCAGAATTAGCAGCATATTTAAACATATCAGCCCCAACATTAAGAAAAATGGAAAAAAACCAATTATTTATAAATATGGACATAATTAATCTTTTAACTCAAAATCCAAATTTTGATCTAAAAAGAGAAGAATTGCTAGAGTATTACTACGATCAAAAATTAGAAAAAGAATTATTGGTACAAGTAAGACAAGAAAAAGTTTTTATTGTAATTCCTAAAGATGTATCAATAGCTTTTGGACTAGAAAACAATACAGATATTTATTGTTGTTATCTAAATAATAAAATTATACTGCAACATGAAGATAATGAGGAATATGAGTTTATAAAGAGAAAGGTTTTTAAATATGGGTATAGTTTTCTTTTTTTCTTAGGGCAAAGAGTAAAATACCTTCAAGGGCAAGTAATAAAATTAACTTTAGACATAAAAAAACAAGTTTTAACCATAACATATTAAAAAATACATATAAAAAGAAGGACAATTTTGTCCTTCTTTATTTTTATCCTTTTAAATTTTTAAACTTTTTATATACTTCACCCCTATTACCTGCTAAAAAAGTACTGATTACAACTATTTCACCATTTTTTATTGAAAAAATGATTCTATAATCATTCAATCTAACTCTGTAACAAGGTTCTTTTGTTCCCTTCATTTTTTTAATATCTATTTTATTTCCCATATAAAAAGAATACATGGCGTTTTCAAATTTTTCTTTTACATTTTTATGTTTTTCAAAAAATTTTTCAGTATAATTCAGATATTCAAATTCTATTGTTACCATGTTATCACTTTACTACTTGCAACTTTTTTATCTTCTTCTGTCAGTGAATTTAATGCTTCTAAAAGTTCTTGGTTTTCTTCATCATCACATTCAGGAAGATTTTCAAGAGCTTTAAAAAATCTTTCTTTTGACGGCTTTTCTGCTTTTAAATCAAATGGGATTCCCCATTCATTTACAGATTTTTTAATAAAAATATTAATAGCTGTTGAAATATTTAAACCTAAATTTTCACATAAAGAACTAAATTCTTTTTTTAAATCTTCGTCAAGTCTTATATTTATACTTGTTTGTGCCATATTACCACCTCATTTTTATTTGTATATATATTGTATATTTTTTTTGATACATTGTCAATCAATTTATAAATATAAATGTAAGTTTCATTATTTTATCCACCTTCCTTTTTTTAATAATTTCTCATTATAAAAATGATTTTTTTCTTTTCGGGCAAAAAAAGAAAAAACATGGAAGTTCCGTTCTGTCAAGGTTGCGAAGCATTCATTTTAACCTTGACAGCTTGAGAGAACTTCCATGATAAAACAAATTTGCCGAAAGAAAAAAAGGAAGAGGTGTGGAGAGGGAAAATCTCCACCAAAAGTAATACTAATAGTATTACTTTTTCTTTGTGTTGTATTTTATAATAACTGAGAAAAACTATATACAAACCCAAATGTTAAAAAAATAACAAATACAGAAACTATTATTTTTGTGATAAGCCCTAATATTTTTTTTGTCTTCATTTTTCTCCTTTTATTCTTCTTTAAAATTATTTTTTATAGTTCTAAACTCTTTCAGAGTAATTGTTTCCCAAAGAGTTTTTTTAAAATTATTTCTTATAAAAGTGGAAATATCGTGCTTTTTAGATAGCTGCATTAATTCCTTTATTTCGTCCATATTAATTAATCTTTTTTCTGCTGCTTGATTTTGCTTGATTTCTTGATTCTTGATTTTTTCTTCTTTTCTCTTTTGTAAAAGATCTGTACCTATGTTTTTGTAATGATCTCTATTTTTATTAATTAATTCTATATTCTCTTTTAAAAAACCTAAGATTACCGCTGTATCTTCTTTTTCATATCCTAAGATCTCAAAATTAGCTCCCAGAATTATTAAATTCCGAGCTCTTTTTTTTCTTTCAGTTTGACTAAAATTTGATTTTTTTACTTTTATTTTTCTTAATTGATTATTAAGGGAATCAATTTTTTCATTTAGTATTTTCAATTTCATTGGTATTATTCTCCCATTCAAAATTAGTGTTAGCAAATTCATTAGAATAGAAAGAATCAGCAGCCGTATTACTTAGTTCTTGGTAGATATTTAAAACTTGATTTATATAATTTTGTGTTTCAGCAAAAGGAGGTATACTATCATATTTTGTTACATTTCCCATACCTGCATTATAGGCAGCAAGTGTTAAAGGAACATCATTGTTATTTTTTTTTAATAAAAGACTAAAATATTTAATTCCTCCATAAACATTTTCTGTCGGATCAGCAGCATTTATATTTAATAATTCTGCTGTTCCTGGCATGAGTTGCATTA
>OGWQ01001372.1_pt1 | contig 14111 bp, 8 predicted proteins | sample 1576091 | NCBI WGS metagenome assembly OGWQ01 (sample SAMEA3541584, study PRJEB24748) | human gut metagenome | biome: human gut; feature: human-associated habitat; material: faeces | place: China | collected 2012
TTCCGAATCCGGTTTCCGTTGCCGTCGTAGGCATAGCTGGCATGGGAGAGCAGGGTCTCCCCGGAGCGGACGGTGAGGCCCGTCAGGTTCTTGTCCAGGTCGTAGGCATACTCCTGCCGGATGGGGCCGTGGGCCAGGGCTTTGAAGGGGCATCCGTCTTAAGTGCTTTTGACACTGCGGCCTCCACTATTTCTGATTATTGACAAATTGATGTTTATCTATATCGTATTCATAGCCCAGAAAGTAACATTTAAGTAATTGATCAAAATCATCAAACAGAACAAATGACATTTCAGATAAACTGTATCTTATACTTTGAGTTGATGTTTCATCAATATACTCTTCGTCAATACATATAACATGCCCATCATAGGAGTTCACAAATAATTGATAATTATCATTAACTGTTCCAATGTATATATATCCAGACTTATAAAAGGGAGAATTATCTCTTAAAAAAATATTTAATTCGCCGCCTTTCGGAGTTGGAAATAATTTCAACTCAGTAGTTACTATATCTTCGTCATCGCTTACAATTCGCAAAGAATCAATTTTCTCATCATACGTTTGCCTAAACCAATCTCCAGTAAATCTTCCGTAGAAATAACTGATTGGTAGTGCAAATGATTGCAAGTAATTTTGCAATTCCCTAGGGATCTTTGCCCCCAATATCTTCTCACAAATATCTATATCATGATTAGAAACATCTGACTCAAGTAACTGCCAATGAAGCCCATAATCATTATTTATATTCAGTTGATATAACTCACTTAATGTAAGACCTTCAGGAAGTTGTAAGTAATTTCTGAGTTCGTTATTATCCAGGTATTTTTTGGAAAATTTTAACTCACCCATCAAATCCACTGGAAATTTTAAATTCGATACCAAGAACAATTCAGGCTTCCGAAACAGTAGTCCTTCAATCGCTCTCGTTGCAAAATTGTTCATTTTCGTATCTCCCATAATCATTTTGAATTGTAAATTGCACGTGGGGATACATTAAGTCCATCTCCCCTAGCAACCATTTCTCTATAGTGTGCTAATTCCTCCTCTCCCGCAATAAGACCAATGGGAAGAGCCTTATGCCCTCTAACAAATCCAGTTCGGTACACTGCAACTAGATGCTCCTCCGCCCATATGTTTAACTTCATCTTGAACTCCTCAAAAGATGAGCTCTGTTTCATTAATTGACTAATTCCATCAGGTCCCATATGTGCGGCAGTACTGGCCCGTGTCCCAGTATGAAACCCACTCACTATATCACCATTTGATGCTGTAACATTAAGGAAATATGTATTTCCCGTACCAATAGTCATCGTCTTTATATCCTTAGCAGTTAACCCCCACGACTTCGCTATAACCGCATTGGATACCATCAAAAATTCATGTTTATATCCATCCCCGCGCAGCATACTTGTAATGTTAGTACGCACTTTAGTGTCCGTCATCAACACTTTCAATTCATCAATTGTTAGTGCATCAAACCATGAATCAAAAGTACTTGCTTTCCTAGGAACTTTACCAACAGTTGCACCATCAAGTCCAGCTGTAGTTCTTGTCAGAATCTCATTTACTTCCTGACTACTACTTACATATGGGTTTTTGGCTAAACCACTCGGATCAACATAGTAAACCGGGTTGTTCGCGCAGTACGCATACAGATTCAGCCCATCGCCCCGGTAGGTGTCCTCCTGAGTAAACCGTCCAATGACCGGGTTGTAGAACCGTGCCCGCAAGTAATACTGCTGGGTGATGGGGTCGATCTGCTGACCATAGTAGGTAAAGCGGTTGAGGACGGCCTCCTCCTTGACCTCAATTTTTCCCCAGGCGTCGTAGGCATAGCGGTTTTGGACATTGCCACTTTCATCAACGATATGGGTGGTTGACCCCATCTCGTCGCTGGCATAATGGTAGTATGTCCGGGCGCTCTCGCTGTCGCCGCTGCGGGCAATCAGCTCCGAGCCGCGGATCAGGCGGATCACATTGCTGTTCTCCTCATGCTCCACCACGGCCTCCCCCTTGTGGAAGATAAACCGCACCAGCCGGCCGTTCTCCTCCATCTCGTGGCGCAGGCCCTCGGCGTCATAGCGGTTTACCTGCACATTGCCGTCAAAGGTCTCCACCTTCACCGTCCGGTTGAAGGCGTCGTAGCTGTACCGGGCCTTGTCGTCCTGGAGCAGGTTGCCCGCATTGTCGTACTGGAAGGGGGCGGTCACGCCGCCCCGGGTCAGGGCCATCAGGCGGTTGCGGGGGTCGTACTGGTACAATTCCTCCTCGCCGCCCACCAGACGCCGGGCGCGGTTGCCCGCCTTGTCGTAGAACAGCTCCTCGGAATAGGCCGGGTAGTCCACCCGCTGGAGCTGATTGAGGGCATCGTACTGGTACAGGGTCGTCCCGTCCAGGGCCTGCTTCCGAATCCGGTTTCCGTTGCCGTCGTAGGCATAGCTGGCATGGGAGAGCAGGGCCTCCCCGGAGCGGACGGTGAGGCCCGTCAGGTTCTTGTCCAGGTCGTAGGCGTATTCCTGCCGGATGGGGCCGTGGGCCACGGCCCTGGGCGTGCCGTCCGGGTTATAGGTATAGGCTGCCAGCTCCTGCCCGTCGTCGGTGAGGCGCAGAAGCTGCCCCATGGGGTCGTAGTCGAAGCCGGTCAATTTGCCCGTGACGTCGATCTGCCGTACCTTGTTTCCGTTCTTGTCATACTCCAGGGCCAGAAGGGTCCGCCCGCTGGCGCTCTTGCGGGTCATGCGGCCCATCTCGTCATACTCATAGGCGTACCGCATCCCGGCGGAAATGGCGCACTTGAGTAAGCCCTCCGGGGTGTATTCGTAAAAATCACCCTGAGCGCCGTCTTTTTCCTTTTTGAACAGGGGAGCACCATAGAGGTTGTACCCCAGCTCCACCGTCACGCCGTTGCGGTCCGTCCTTCGGATGAGCCGCCCCTGGCCGTCGTAGTGATAGGTTTCCCGCTCCCCGGTGGGGTCCACGATGGCCGAGATCTTCCCCATGCGGTTGTACTCATACTGGGTGGTGTGGCCCTCGCCGTCGGTGGAGGAGACCATATCCCCCGCGAAGTTGTAGGCATACCGCTCCGTGGAGCCGTCCGCCTTCACCACACCGGTGATGCGGCCCCACTCGTCCAGCAGGTACTTTGTCTCGCTGCCGTTCCCGTCCACGATGCCGGTGATGCGGCCCCGGGCGTCGTACTCCAACTCCTGGCTGGCCCCGCCCATGCTCACGATCCGCCGCTGGGCACCGGCCAGGTCGTATTCGTACTTCACACCGCTGCCCACGCCGTCCAGCCGCTGGAGCAGCCTGCCATCGGCATCGTAGGTATTGCTCTGGAGCACGTGGCCGTCCGGGCTGAGCACCGTGAGCACCCGGCCCTGGGCGTCATAGGTGAACTGGAAGCCGTCGCCACTGTCCGTCTGAGCATCATACTCATTGGGGCTGATCAGCCGCACCACCTGGCCGTTGCGGTCATAAATCGTGCGCTGCACGCCGCCATCCCGCTCGATGCGCCGGATCTCCCGGTTGAGCAGGTCGTAGGCAATGCGGGTCTTGCGGCCCTGATTGTCCGTAATTTCCACCAGATTGCCTGCCGCATCATAGCCGAACTGCGTCCGGTTGTCGATCCCGCTGCGCTCCTCCCGGTGTGTCTCCGCAATCAGGCGGTTGGCCGCGTCGTACTCCCGCAGGATCTCCCCGCCGGCGGGGAGCTGGATACGGATGATGTTTCCATTCCGGTCGTATTCATACCGGGTGCTGGCAAACTGGCTCCCACACCCCTCCTGGTCCGCGCTCTGCTCCACCTCGATCAGCCGTCCCGCCGGGTCATAGTGGTAGTCTACCCGCTGGGTCAGCCCCTCGCTGAGCAGCCGAGTCTCCCGGGTGCGCCGGTTCAGGCTGTCATACTCATAGCGTACCACAGCGCCCAGACCGTCGCTCACCCGCACCAGCCGGTTTTGCTTGTCATACCCAAAGGTCAGCGTGTGGATGCTGCCTCTGGCACTCTCTCCGTCCTGGAAGGACAGGAAGCGTTTCTCCTCCGTCCGGTTGCCGTTGGTATCGTAGACATACTGGGTCAGCCGGTACTGGACAGACCCATCCTCCGCCCTGGACACCGGCTCCCGCTTCTCCAGCAGCCATCCCGCCCGGTTGTAGGCATACAATGTCCCGATCCGGGCCTCGTCGGTTTCCCCGGCCAAATAGCCCTCTGCGGAGATCTCTTGGACCACCAGGCCCCGCAGATCGTAGACATAGCGTTTCTCTACGACCCTGTCCGGGCTGACAATTTCCTCCAGACGGCCCGCCGCGTCGTAGCGGTAGACATAGCCCGGGCCGTCATCCGTTTCAGCGTCATACTGTTCTGGCTCGATGACCTTCACCAGATTGCCCATAGCGTCATATTTCAGCCGCCGGATGCCGCCGTCCGGGTAGATGACCTTGATCCGCCGGTCGTCGGTGTCGTACTCGTACCGGATGCCCTGACCGCTCCTGGTGGCCGGATCATAGGTGTTTGGGTTGACCTCCATAGCCAGGCGCCCCGCAGTATCATAGGGAGTGGCAAACACATTCCCCAGCGGGTCGGTGGAGCTGACACGGTGATCCATGGCGTCATACTCATAGCGGTAGCAGGACCCATCCCCCGTCTTTTCATCGTACTGGTTGGGCAGTACCTTGGCGATCAGATTACTCAGGAGGTCATAGCGGTAACGGGTGGTGTTGCCCAGGGGATCGATCTCCAGCGCCCTGGCCCCCAGCTTGGTATAGCCGAATTGGACCTCGCCGGCGTCGCTCTGGATGGCCATACACTGCTCAATCTTGTTATAGCGGTACTGGAACACCGCTCCCTCCGGCGTGATAAGCCGGGACACCCGGCTGCTGCGCTCCCAGTATTCATACTGGGTCACATTGCCGTTTCCGTACGTCATGGAGATCATGCGGCCCAGCCGGTCATACTGGTAGGTCTGCACCCTGCGGCGCATGGCGTCGATCACCTGCTCCTCGCGGACACAGTTGTTGCGCTCATCGAACTGGGCGAAAAACTCCTCGCCATCGTTGTTCCACCAGTGGACCTGGTTGCCCCGGTCATCATACTCGAACTCCCAAATCAGGCCGCTGGGCAGCTCCTGGCGCACCAGTTTCCCGTCCTGCCGGTAGGTCCAGCGGGTGATCTCGCCGCTGCGGTTCTTCTCCAGAATGCGGTTGCCCCACTGGTCGTACTCAAACTCCTGATAGGTACCGTCATCGTACTCTGTCTTTACCGCCTGCTTCTGGTCGTTGTAATGGTAAACTGTGCTGCGGCCGCTCTGCAGATTGTGATAGGTTGTCTGGCGTCTGGAATCGTTGTAAAGGAATACATGCTCTTCGCCATTCGCCAGATCCTGACGGATCACGCGCCCCTTTTCATCATAACTGTTGACGAGATAGTTTATGCCATTCTGGTCGGTGACAGAAATAATCAGGCCCCTGGTATCATACTGGTAACGCATGGTCCCACCGTTGGGGTACGTCACCGCCGTCAGAAGGTCCCCGTCGTACTCATACTGGACAGAACGCCCCGCACAGTCTGTGATTTTGGAAACCTTGCCCGCCTCATAGGAAAAGTCCAGATACTGGCCGCTGGCGAGGGTCAGGCGCTGAATGGTAGTGCCGCAATAGCTGATCTCCGTCCGGTTCCCATGTGAATCAACAACGGCGGTGAGACGGCCAGTTAGGTCGTAGCAATAGGTCTTGCCCGTTGTACTTTCCTGGATGGAATAGCCCGCCTGGCTCTCTACCATAACATAGGCCAAGCTCTCGCCCTTCGCGTTCACCCAGCCCCGCTCTGTCCGCAGGAAGTGCTCCACACTCAAATCGTCCTTGAGCATGGCGGCCTCATCCGCTTCCACAATCAGCCTCATCCCAAGACTGCTCACCCAGCGGGTGCCAAGAAGCTGCTTTTCATAGCTGCTCACCGACTGGTGCCTGCGCATCAGTCGGAAATCACCCGCAATATCAGGCAGTATAAAGTCAGTTTGCTCCGCAATAAAACTTCCGGTAACTGGATCAACAGGGTCTCCTAAAAGCTTACGAATCCCATTCAAGACATCTTGCATGGTGTTCGTTCCAGCCTTTGCAAGATCTCTGGCGGCAGTTGACACCTTAGTGCCGATGCTTCCGACTGTCTCACTTGCTGTCTTAGCAAATCTGCCTCCAACCCTTGATACGCCTGAAATAAGTCCCATCGTTACAGCGGAACGCACATTTGAGAGAATCCATTGCTGCAGTAAAGCCTTATTTTCTTCAGTCCAGCCCTCTTGGCCGATTTTGGAAAAAAGCTCTGCCCCTGATGTGGCAGTAACAACGCCCATCGCTCCAATTGACGCTATGCCGAAAAGAGCCTCCGTGCTTTTTACTGCATCCGAGACACGCTGGGCATTTTGCGCTGTATCGCTTAGTGCATTCACAGCTTTACCTGCATCCGCTAAACAACCAAACATATCGCCAAACACGCCAAACATAGCCATGCCGGCGCCAATCATATCACCGCGGCCTACTGAAATTGAGGCATCCAATACATTGGCGACAACGGCAACTCCCCATCCGATGCCAGGGATACAAGTTCCAATTGCACTGATAATTCCCAAGCCGATCTGAATGCCGTCCAGAATGGAGTCCCGCGTCGTTTGATTTGAAAGCTCCACACGCTCAAAATTTCCCCGATGTGAGCCATACATCTCATACTGCTTGGAGGAGAGCGCCATGATGCCATCGGCATCCATTTTGATCCAGCTCCCACCCTCTTGCGGAACAGACAACTGGAAGCTGTCAGAGGCACGAAGATTGATGATACCAGTCGTGGCCGGCGGCTCATCTTCCGATTCCTTTGCAGGAACGCTCTCCTCAGCGCCATTCCCCGTAAATAAGCCTGCTACACCACTGATCGCCTGAACAAAAATGTTGCCCTGTGTCTGCTGCTGAACCATCGCCATGTACTGTGCTTGGCTTGCGGCTCTGTGGTCCTCCTCTGTGTAGGTTGGGTGTTCTGCACTGCCACCGCCATGGCCCACATAGTCACTGTAGCCGGACTCAAATGCGGCCTGCATTTCAGCACTCTTGCTTTCATGATTTGGCACAAAGCTTTCCAGCGTTTGAGGGCGGCTGACTAAATTGAAATTTTCCAGTGTGTCAAAGAGAATATCTCCTTTACTCTGGATCGTGATTCCCTCTTTGCTTTTGAAGGTAATATGTGTTTTTTCCTCGTTTTCCTGGTCAGCATAGTCACGTCTAATCACAAATTCCAACTGATTTGAAGCTGCTTTTATCATGTGCCCCTGTGCCACCAGGGTACGATCCGCCGGTTTAGAAAAATCCGGCATTTCGCCACTCCACTTGCTTCCCAGGCAAACGATGGTGCCGTCGTTCTGGTAATAAGCAAATACCTGGTCGCCTATGTTGGGCATGCAGTAAAAGTAGTTTCCAATGGAGCTCTCATAAGGAATCCAGCGTGTGCCGGCTGCCGGACCATCACTGCTGAATTTTACCAACACCTCCACACCCTGAACTTCCAGCACCTGGCCAGTCAGCACAGTGCTCAACAGGGTGGTCTTTTTCCCATTTACAGGCACCGCACCAACAGGATCAGTTAGAGTCAACCGGTTTTCCAGCAAATCGCCATCACTGGTGATTCGGCTCCCTATAACCGCATAGCTCCTCAACTCACCCTGCAATTCACAGCCGACACCGATTTCCAAATCTGGAGAAAGACCCTGCTGCTTTGCCATTTGATAAGACAACGCTTCGCCGCCCATGCGGGCCCGCATAGTCATAAAGTCAACCAAATCCTTCTCTTCACACTCCAGCTTAAAGCTGCTGTATGGAAAAGTGGAGAAGGGCTCCAGGCCCACGCTGATATGCGGCTCCAGCGCCTTGCTGTCTGGATACACATACAAGCCCTGCTCATTGGCGATCCGTACTGTAAACTCCCAAGCCGTTTCATTGTTCCGAGAGAGCATCTGGTCAACCGGAATGTCCTTTGGGATAGACACACGAACTCCACAGGGCTCCATCACAGAACGGATCACCTGTCCCAAGGTCTTCCCAGTATTTTGGAAGGTCTCACTTCTGCGCTCCTGATCCGCAAGGCAGGAATATGTACGCGCCGTAATCAAAAGTTCCTGATACTGGGCGGTATGCTCCAGCTTCAAAGCGACTGCCATGCCGCTGAACACCGTGCCGCCATCCTGCGTACTGACCGTAATCGGTGTGTTTTCGCACCGAAGTACATCCTCCTGGGTCACCTCCGCAGGGATGATCGCTCTCAGCGTCAACAGGCCATGAGCATTCGTCATTCCGGCCACGTCAAGAAAAAGAACCTTGATACAGGGAATGCCAAATATAAGTTTTAGATTTCCTAACGCGCTGAATTCCTTCATCTTGATTTCACCCCGTTCAGGTCAAATGCCCCAGCATATCGGTAATAATGGGAACAGCCTGCTTGTCTGTTCCTTTGCTCTCCTGGGCAGATTTCTGGCTTTGCGCCAGGGTAGAAGCTACCACATCGCCAAGGGCAACACTGCCACCAGAACTGTCACTCAGCTTCATAGAGCCACAGCTTGCCTCGGCGAGGGGAGAATCGTTATGCTGTAGGTACAGCTTAAATTTGTCAAACTGCGCCTCTGAGCTGTTGTATGTATCCCCGCCGCCAGTGGTCAGGTCAGCAAAGAGCTGATTTGCCATATCAATGTCACCGTTGGCGAACTGGAGCGCCTCGCTGTAACCATCTTTCATAAATTGGGCCGTTTCTGCATCGATTTTTCCCTCAGCCAACGCCTGGTCCACAGATGCTTCCACTTCTGCGTTTGCCTGCTTCATGTCCGCCTGCACTTGCTCCTGCGTCTTTTCGGCACCCTCTCCATCGTTATTTTCGGGTTCAGTGACTTCAATGGTTATAATTCCGCCGCGTTTGCAAAAAAGCATTCCCTTCATTAGAAGGACCGGAGCACCGTCGATGAGGTACCGATCATCTGTTTCATACCATACTTGGTCAATGATAGGGGCGCACTTCTGTGCTGTAAAAAACTCAACCACACCACTCCAGAACTTCTCAAAACCTTTTTTCTCAACTGCTTCACCAGTTTCAATGTTCTGCTCCCGGGGAGTGCAGTCTCCAAAATGAATCACATTCACATCAGGCCGCCAATCGTTTGCATTTAGAACTGGCTGTGCCTCTGGGCCAAAGAGTACTCCATGACCGCCCCCGGCCTCCGCCACATTAAGCGGGTGATTCATAGAGCCATAGCTGCATTTGGCAGATATTAAGCGGTAGACAAATTGATTGTCAGGCTGAATATGGTTGGACCCTGACATCGTTACCTCACCTCCACAGGTGTTAAATCGACCCCATAGGGGGAACGTCGCAGAATACTTTCTGCGACGGAGAGCTCTACCACAACCCGGTACTCATGCATTCCGCCGATACGGAAGATAGGCTCAGGAGGAAGACACATCCGGTTCAGCACAATCTGTTTCACTGAGCCATCCGGATACCGTTCCACATTTTCATGGAGACAGAAAGCCGGAGGGAAGTAAGGCAACCAATATCGATAGCTTTCCCGGCTGTCAAGCTCTCCTGCAAATAGCTGAATCATTTTTGCCTGCAAATCAGGGATATAGAGTGTAAAGAGCTTTTTCAGCTCATCGCTGATCAAAAAAGAGGGATCGCTCAGAACAGCCGGAAGTTCCTCGTGTGCTTCTGCACGGAAATACGCAACAATCGCCTGATCCAGATGGTCAAATACATCCTTTTCTGCTGCTTTTTGATACTGCTCTGGAAGCCCAAAGATAGAAAGCGGACGTCTAAGTCTGCTGCTGGCGCTCAATCTGAAGTAGGACTGCATAATTTATTCACCCCTAGATATTTGGCAAAAGGATGGCGAAATCAGATGCCTCCGCCAGGGTATTCTCCATCACAGTATAGGTGGTCGTGCATTGCTCCATCTGTCCGCCCCTGAGATCGCAATCAGAAAAGCGGACATGTTCCATGGATGTGAGCAGCATGGACAAGGCGCGGTACCAATCGTCCATTTTTTCCGGCGCCATACCTGCTATAGAGGCAATTACGCGCTCAAACACCACATTTTCCAGGGTACACTCCCGAAACTGCGCCCCAGCGAGAAGTACATCTGTAAATATGACATTTTTGAAGCGGCATTGCTCAAACAAGCAGTCACCCAAAGATGCTTCTTCAAGCGTGCTGTCCGAGAATTCACAATTTCGAAAAACAGAACCTTTTAGATTGAATTTATAGAACTTCTTGTGCCGAAAAATCTTGTCTTGAAACTGACGGTGTGGGAACTGGCGCCCCCGGCTGTTAAAAAGATCAACCTCCGGGTATTCCGCGGCTAAAACAATCTTCCAGTCCAGAAATTCGCCAAACTCAATCCTAAACTCATCGCCTTTGACCAAGGCTCTAAAAGCTCGGTCATCCTTTATGGGGGCCATATGATATTTAAGGAGAGATCCCATCATGCTAAACAGCGGACCAGTACATTTCCACGCAGCTTGTTCAGCCAAGAGCGGATAGCAGAATTTTTTGATCTCCTGTTGGTCTAGTACGGCCTGGAAATGATCGTTTAGCTCTGACCACAGCGGTGTGAGCCAGGGACATTCTACAAACCGGGTAGTAAGCGGTCGGTCATATAGAGGCCAGTCTTGTCCATATGCATCCAAGCGGTAGCCTGGCTTTCCACACAGCAATGCGGTGCGGAGCACAGAGATAGAAACACAAAACACTGGTTCTATACCACCTTGGCGCTGCTTCTGACACAGTTCTTTGAGAAATCCGGAGAGTGGTACAACAAACCATTCCTCCGCATGGACAGATAGACGTTCTACTAGCATGGTTACGGCTGTCCCAGCCGCATCCGCAAAATCCTGCTGTTTCAATACTGTATTGTCCATGCTCATCCCTCTATTTATTCCACAATGACTTCTTTTCCCAAAAGGGTAATGGTCTCATCTGTAATGTCGATAAATGCCCGATCCGTCCCCAGGGATATTTTTTCATCTGCGATCAATTTAATTGTTTCTGCTTGAACTTTTACCTCGCCCTCCGCATTGACGTTGAGATCTTTCTTGCAGGAAATTGTAATCCCTTCATCTGGTGTAAGATCAATAAAAGCTTCCTCACCATCGCATGAGATTTTAATTCCCTTCTCGGTCAACTGGATACACTTGCCGTGAGCCATCCAGACCTTATCTTTAGGGCTCTGCCCCATAAAGCGCGGAGCGGAACTGGATGCAAACGCCTGGCCTTCATTTCCAGACGGGAAAAAAACACGTACTGTATCTCCCACCTCAGGCATACAGTACCATCCACTCTGATCCGATGAAGAGTATGCGGTGGAATATTCAAACCAGTGATTACCGCTAAATTCTGAATCGAAAGAGAACTGCACCTGCACCTTACTTCCGGACACGTTCTTGACTGTGCCAGTAAACATTTTACCGCTGCAATTTTGGTTCACGCCAGCAGAAACAGCAAGGCCCTTTACATCTGTTGTGGCTCCAGCAGTCGGAGCCTCATTTCCCATTGGAAGCAGGCCGTAGTTCATTTCCAATATGCCGTCCTTCATCTCAGCAGATATGCTTTTGACCGCATAAAACCTGGCATCCACTTTCACGAAATTTCCGGCAAACACATAACAGTAAGATTTCAGTCCAGCATCAGAGGCATCCTCGCTCACCACGATTTTTCCTGTCTGCATCTGATTGCTCATGGTGCTCTTTGCCATCTGAAATTCCGCAGTGCTTAAATCTTTGACCTGGTCAGAGGGAGGAAGTCCTACATAAAGGTGAGGTTCATCGGCCTGCACATCGGAAAAGACAGGCGCCCCCAGCTGGGAAGCCATGCGAATGCAGAAATCCCAGTTTGTCTCGTCGTACTGAACAATGAGTTGTCCAGTCTGCTTATCTGTAACGGTGATTTCCGCTGTTCCTTCTCCGGAAATACTTTTCCGAATCAAATCCCCATAGGTCGCCGTAGTGTCCTGGTATGAACGCTGGTGTGTTTGAATATCCAACTTTTTACAGGTTCCTTCCAGCACCACAGTAACTTTGGCGTACTCGTTCTGGTGATTTACCGAAACATTCTTGACCACACCGCAAAACAGTCTGGCCGGCTGCCCAGACGCAGTAGTGACAACCTCTGTCTCACTGGATTCGTCCGTCCTTTGGGCAATCTCGTCTGCGCTTTCGTGATCCATCTCTCCGACAATGGTGCAAAGGCCAAACACATTGGGGCCATGATCAATGTTCAGGTTGAGAATTTTGGTAAAGGGGAACAGCCCCACCGAAACATTCAGATGGGAAATAACCTCCATCTCATTCATCGTCGATCCCCTCCTCCGCAGCTTTCTTTGGAATATTCAGTGTTTCCATCATTTCTTCCATGATTGGCTGGTACCGCTTTTTCAATCTGGAAGGGCAAGTAATACATCCAATCGTTGTCTTGCCATCCAACGAAAAAACAAACACTTTTCGATAGCTCGGCTCTGTAATCGCTTGCGCGATAGCATCAAACCAACGCACATAGATGCCGTGAATTACCTTTTTCCCTGTAGAAAGGATACGGATATTCGGCCCGACGGTCTTTACCGTATTTACCATATAGGGAAACATCTGCTCGATCCGAGCTTCATCACCTTGGATCTCCGTCAGCATAAAGGTGAGTCCAAAGGGAAGGTAGGGAAGTTCATAAACAAATTGAGGTTTACTCTCCATAAGAAACTGTTGCCTCACAGCGTCATCCGTTAGCTGGCTAAGATCTCTCGGCGCCCGCATTACGATTCGGCCGTCCAGCAAATCCCTCTCCTCAAATACTACAGGGATTTTGGTAATGTGGGTCACCGGGTCATGGATGGATTCTTTCAGTTCCTCTGCAAGTGTGTCCTCAGAAACCCGTTGTTTATTAAACTCTTCCGCCTTCTGCCGCAGCCGCAGCAATTCCTCATCCTTGTATCCCATCTATCTCGCCTCCGGTCAGTCCATCATGATGCTCCAAGATTTGCGTTTCGCCGACGCTGCCCGCCGGTCCCCGTTAAACTGTTTCAAACAGGCGATAAGCCCTTGATACAGGCGAAGGTTGTCCCCGCATGAAAAATCAGCTCCCTGCTTTGATTGGATATACGCCTCCAGCGCCTCCGCCTGGACAGGCTCTTTGGATGAGAGCAGCATCATGCAAAAGAGCGCGTCTGTTCCATCCGCTCCGGCGGCCAGGGCCTCCCGGGCAAAGTGGGCGGTGATCTCAGGCGAGAGCGTCGGCCGGCCCATTCCACAAAACGGGGCGTGGATGGTATTCAGGGTGTCGTACTCCGTCTCCCGATCCGCAAAGCTGGTATAAGTGTACCTCAAACGTGCGCCTGGCTGGAGCTTGAAGCGGCACAGCTCCAGATAGCGCGTTTCGGAGGAAGCCCCTTCCGTAAATGCAAGCTCCATCTCGCGGGTCACAAAAGAGTCCGTTTGTACCTGGTCATGAAACACGATGTTGAGGACCCGGGTGGTATTGGTTGGAGTGTAATGAATCAGCTGCGGCTCCCGGATCAGATAAAGCTCACCCTCGTAGCGGATCACCCCAGGGTTGACCACGATGCTGTCCTCCGTCGTTGTCAGCGTGCAGCCGCTTACGATTCCATCTGTACAGTTTTGGTATAAAAGGGGCCCCAAGTGATAGAGGTAGGCGGAGAGCTCCACCATCATTTCCTGCTTCAAAATGTGCCCACTGTGAAATTCCGGAATCTTCTGTACCCACATAACAAATCCCCTTTACTTCGTCCCATCAAAGAAGTTGGTGACCCAGCCCTCTGTCTCAAAACGGAAGAACTGGTCGGGGCCAAGCTGAAGCTGCCCTTCCCGGCGGAGCACAGGTACCACTGTAAAGCCCCAGCGGTCTTCATCCGCCAGGATAAAAAATTTCAGCTCCCGGTCCACAATATCGTCCAAATCATCCTGGCGGATCTGGCCGCTGTACCGGGCCACGATCTCCTCGGCCTTCTGGTTTTTGAATTTGTCCGGGTCGCAGGAGCAGTTATAAATATACCGCTGCCGCCCCTCCAGATCCTTCAGGTAGA
>OGWQ01001378.1_pt1 | contig 14073 bp, 17 predicted proteins | sample 1576091 | NCBI WGS metagenome assembly OGWQ01 (sample SAMEA3541584, study PRJEB24748) | human gut metagenome | biome: human gut; feature: human-associated habitat; material: faeces | place: China | collected 2012
CAGTTTCCAAGATTATCGTGAAATGGTTCAAGGGTACGCCCAGAGAAAACAGCAGACCGAAGGAGAGCCCGCCCACGGACAACAGCCCAAAGGAGAAACCGCCCAGGGTGAACACACCCACAGCCACATTGCCGATGGCCAGGATTCCCTTGGCCACGCCCATTCCCCGGTGTCCCAGCCGGATGTGGACCAGGGGCAGGCCGAAGAGGGTGCGCTTGCTTTTGTATTCGTAGTGGAAGGGAGTGTAGTAGTTATTGACGATGGTGGTGGTAACCTGGCTGGGAGAGACCTGTGCCTCCTGCCCGGTGACCAGATAGTCCAGAGACACATTGAAGTACCGCCCCAGGGCGGCCAGGTTGTCCAGGTCGGGCCGGGAGGTCCCTGCCTCCCATTTCTGCACTGCCTGACGGGATACCCCCAAGAGATCGGCCAGCCCCTCCTGGGACAGACCGGATTGCTTTCTCAGCTCATAGAGCCGCTGTTGAAATTCCATTTCCAGCCCTCCGAAACAAAGAGTAGTCAAGGGCCCTTGACGGTGTTTAGCATAGCAAAAAGCAGGCAGCAGCGCAACCTAAAGTGGGATACAATTTGACAACCAGTGGTTGCAATGGGGAAAAAGGCGTGTTTTTGCAACAAAAAAGGAGGGAACCAGAATTCTGGTTCCCTCCTGATATTCAGGAATTACTCCTTCTCAAAGACATCCTTGCCCATGCCGCAGATGGGGCAGACCCAATCCTCAGCGACCTGCTCCCAGGGGGTGCCGGGAGCCACGCCGTGCTCGGGATCGCCAACCGCGGGATCATAGACGTAGCCACAGGGGCAAACATACTTATCCATGTTCGTTCTCCTTCTTGTTGGAAGATTAGCCGAAGTAGCGCTTCAGCAGGCCCTCGAAAGCCTTGCCGTGGCGGGCCTCGTCGCGGGCCATCTCATGCACGGTGTCGTGGATGGCGTCCAGGTTGTGCTGCTTGGCCAGCTTAGCCAGCTCGAACTTGCCGGCGGTAGCGCCGTTCTCAGCGTCAACACGCATCTCCAGGTTCTTCTTGGTGGAGTCGGTCACGACCTCGCCCAGCAGCTCGGCAAACTTAGCGGCGTGCTCGGCCTCCTCATAGGCGGCCTTCTCCCAGTACAGACCGATCTCGGGGTAACCCTCGCGGTGAGCCACACGGGCCATAGCCAGGTACATACCGACCTCGGTGCACTCGCCCTGGAAGTTCTCGCGCAGACCCTGCATGATCTCCTCGGGAGCGCCCTGAGCCACGCCTACCACATGCTCAGCAGCCCAGCTCTTCTCGCCGGCCTGCTCCACGAACTTCTCCTTGGGAGCCTTGCAGATGGGGCAGAAATCGGGAGCCTCAGCGCCCTCGTGAACATAACCACAAACAGAACAAACAAACTTCTTCATGATAAAACGTCCTCCTCAAAATGTTTTGACTGCATACATGCTTTGCATTTTCCGTAAAAGGTAAGCTCATGGCGTTCCACCTGGAAGCCATATTGCGACTGCACGGCTTGGTTTAGGTTGGCATCCATCGGGATCTTCTTGAGATCGATGACCGCGCCGCAGCAGGTGCAAACAAAGTGACTGTGGGGGGTGGTGTCCGCGTCGAAGCGCTCCTGGCCGTTGACCACGCCCACGCTTTGGACGGTGCCCTGCTGCTGAAAGAAGAGCAGGTTGCGGTAAACGGTCCCCAGACTCAGGTCCGGGTGAGTGGCCTTCAGAGTTTGGTAAAGCCACTCGGCAGAGGGGTGCGCGTCGGTCTGACGCAGTGCGGTCAGGATTGCCTCCCGCTTTTTACTGTATCGAGTGGTTCGCTCCAAAAAGCCGCCTCCTTCCTTAACAGTAGTAATTCTTGTTTGCGAGATGATAATACCACAGTCGGAAGGGCTTGTAAAGAGGGAAATCCCACTTTTTGAAAAAATTTTTTCTCCCGGAGGCTTACAGATCATCCCGCCGCAGTGCCCGCAGAATCGAGGCCTCTACCCGGTCGCCGTACTTCATGCCCAGCAGGAACAGGGCGGCACCGGCCACACCGATGAGAGCCATACCCCATACCGGGATGGAGAAGGATGCGCCGCCCAGAGCGCTGGCAAAGAGCAGGCCCCAGGGCCGGGTAAGCATGGCGATAAAAAAGAAGCGCCGCAGAGAAATGGGGGTGAGCCCGGCCAGGATGCACAGCAGGTCGTCGGGGAAGAACGGAAAGAGGAAGGCCAGCACCAGAAAGACATCGGTCTTGGCGTGGATCACATCCAGGTATTTGGCCGATACCCGCTCGCCCACCCCAAAGACGGCTACAGCGTCACCTTTGGCAGCAATGCCAGTGTGACCGCGGCCACCCGGCAGGAAGCCTATGAAATCATCCGCACCGCGCTGGGCAGTGACCCGCACGGCCTGCTGTACAGGGGGATTCTGTGATGCAGACAGCCGTTACTGTGGTGAACCTCATCCACGACACTGCCACCGAGACGGACAGGCCGGTGTGCTGGGTGTTCCCCGGGTGCAGCTGGCGGGAATGCCGCTCAACCTCCGGCTCCGGCACTGCCAAGGACCCGGAGCGCACAACCCACATCCGCATCCCGGCCAGCGTGTGCACCATGGGCTATCTGCCCTACGCCCAGTGGGCGGCGCTGTCTGCAGCGGAAAAGACCAAGCACTGGACCCTGAAACGCGGCTGGAAGCTGGTGCAGGGCTCGGTGCCTGCCTTGACCGAAGCCGAGTATGCCAAACTCGAAAAAACGCACCTGTGCTGCACGGCAGCGGCTGTCTCGGACGACCGGGAACCGCTGCTGCCCCACTGGCACGTGGAAGGGAGCTGACACCATGAGCGAGATTATTCCCTTTGGCCCCGCTGCGCCGTCAACGAAGCCAGTTTTTGAGCCGCCTGATGGTTGGAGATACCGGACAGACGGCATGCAGATGGAGTTGAAATGGCGGCCGGATTTTGGAGCCGAAAAGACTGCCGCCCTGCAAAAGGCACAATATGCCCTTGCACAGGAAGCTGCCAAGCTGATTGACAGCTATGTGCCGCTGGAAACCGGCACGCTGAAGAACAGCGTGAATCAGGCATCCAACTTTAAGGAAGGTCTGCTGGTGTACAATACGCCCTATGCCCGCAGGCAGTATTACCTGCACGAACAGGGCACTTGCCTGCATGGCGAGACCGGCCTGCGCGGCTCCTACTGGGGTCAGCGGGCACTGGCTGATATCGGTGAGCATCTTGCTCTCTACGGCGCAAGGGCCGTCACCACATTCTGGGGAGGGATGGGTCACTTATGAGCGAAACCGTAAAGCCCACCATTGCCGCCCTGCGGGCGTGGCTCAAGACCTGCCCGCTGATCGCCGACGAGCAGGAAGCCACCGGCGCGGCCTTCCGCATTGCCGGACTGGACGAAGAGGCCACCGCCTTTTCCATCGAGGACAGCCCCGGCGACCCGGTGCTCACCAAGTATCTCTCCGGGCGGGACATGGCAAAGAATTACCTGTTCCTCTCCCGGCGGGAGTACGGCGAGGCGGACGTTCTGGCCATCCAGAACAGCGGCTTTTTTGAGCAGCTGACCGACTGGGTGCTGGCGCAGAATGACTGCGGCCATCTGCCCGATCTCTCGGAATGCGGCAGGGACAAACAATCCCTCAGCGTGTCCGTCACCTCCACCGGCTACATCGTCACCAGCAGCGCGGGCAGCTGCCGGATGCAGATGCAGCTGCGCCTGACCTACTACATGCCCAAATGAAAGGAGTTTTGATATGACTGTTTCTGAAACTCTGGCTAAGCTCAAGACCGATAAGGGTATCGAGCCGAAAGCCGACTACACCGGCGTAGAGCGCGCCGATGACTTTATTTTTGCCATTCAGACCAGCGCCGAGCAGAACAAGGTCGGTGACTGGATCGTATGTGCAGAGCGAGTCAAGGAGCACTCCGGTGCTCTGAACGCCACCACCGAGGACAACTCGTATATCCGCGCCGGCACTGTGACCGAGAAGGGCGAGGTTCAGCGCACCTTTGCCCTGAACGGCAACCGTTGCGTGGGTGACGCTGCGCAGGATTTCCTGCTGAGCCACAAGGTCAAGTTCGGTTCCGGCCAGAGCGTGATCTTCCCCTACGTCTACTTCAGTGTCAAGACCGGCAAGGGCGAAAAGGGCCAGGCATCCTTCATCGTCACCAGCGATACCAGCGGTGCCGCCGGTGCCGCTGCAGGCTTTGCCTGCGACGTAAAGGGCATTGGCACCCCGTCGGAGTACGATTACCTGAACGACCCCGACATGCAGACGCAGGCAGCGCCCGGCAAGGCGGTCAAGGCCTGATATCCGCTTTCCCGTTCCGGTCCCGGAACGGGATTTTTTATGCCGTGAAACAGGTTTCTCCGGGGCAGTACCGGGGCACGGCGCAACGAAAGGAGCCAGAAAATGGTTATTTGTGGACAGGAATTTGAGTTTTCCATTCTGAACGCCAACGATATGGACCGCTTTGAAGATGCCAACGAGCAGATGCAGCAGGCCGGCAGGGCCGAAACTGAGCGCTTCAACCACGGCGGTGTGCGTCTGGGTGATTATATGCGTGCACAGGCAAGGATCGTCATGCACTGCATCGACGAGATCCTCGGTGCAGGCGCATCCGACCGTCTGGGTCTGGACGAGAACAACGCAGCGCCTATCTACGATGTGCTGGATGCCATCAACGAGGCCTGCAAGGCTGAAAAACAGCACTACGCCGACCGTATCCCGAAGCCGCAGCCCATGAACCGCGCCCAGCGCCGGGCCGAGAAGAAAGCACGGCAGCGCACCCAGACGGCAGGCCACATCGTCAGTCAGCAGCCTGTGAGCTTCCCCGCACAGCCGCCTGCCGCTCAGATGGTGAAACGTGTGGACAAAGCTGCCCGCCGCAAGGCTCTGTTGGCCGAACTGGCTGCTCTGGAAAATGACTGACCTGCTGACGGATGCCCTGCCTACCATGTGGGAAGGCAGACGCATCGACCCGGATTTCCGGCATATGGTCTGGCTGCTGAACACCTACCGCCGGGCAGAAACTGACGAAGAAAAGGTCCAGCTGATGCGCGACGCAGCAGAGCGGTTCTTTGCAGAACCGGTTTCAGACCCGCAGCTGCCGGATGCTTTTGCGTCCCTGATGCGCTTTTTCCGCGGTTGTGCGGACGACGCTCCCGGTGGAGAGCCGCCGGAGGCCGATGCCGGTGCCGGTGAGATCACGCTGGACTACCACTGCGATGCAGCCTATGTTCTTGGCGCATTCCAGCAGGCCTACGGCATCGATCTGACCACTGACAAGGTGCACTGGTGGCGTTTTATGGCGCTGATGCAGGCACTGCCTCAGGAGACCGCGCTGTCGCAGATACTGCAGATCCGCACCACGGATACCAGCGAGATGGACCCAGCTACCCGACAGCGATACGAAGCGGCAAAGGAGCAGTACGCCCTGCCGCCGGAGCTGAAAGGAGGTGCGCGCGATGTTACCCCGCAGCAGCATGATGCCGCATTCCTCGCGCGATTCCGCTGAGGACAGTACCCGCGTGCCGGTGCGCTGCCCGTATTGCAGCAAGCCGCTGCCTGCCTGGGCAGAAGCTTCCGCCAGCGCTCACGGTGTGTGGGTCAAATGCAAGAACCCGGCCTGCCGCCGGGAAGTAGAGATCAAGTTATAACAGCCTGTGCCCTTGTGCCCGCGCTCTGAATGAGAGGTGGACACATGGCAGATTTCAGCATCACCGGCGAAGTAAGGCTCAACAGTGACCCGGCGGAAAAGAGCACCAGCAAATGGACCGTTGCCGCCGGAAACATGATTGCTGACTTTGCGAAGAAAGCTTCGGCGGAACTGGGCAAAGTGGTCAAAAGCGGCATTGACTACAATGCCAGCATGGAAAGCTACCTGACCAATTTCAAGGTCATGCTGGGCAACGAAGAGCTTGCGGCCGAAAAGCTTTCCGAGCTTCGTAAGATTGCAGCGTCCACGCCCTTTGCTCTGTCCGACCTGACCGAGGGAACACAGACCCTGCTGCAGTTCGGCATTGCCGCAGACGACACCACCGGCGTGCTGAAACAGCTTGGCGACATCTCCCTCGGCAACGCGGACAAACTGCAGACGCTGGTACGCGCCTACGGCAAGATGTCCAGCGCAAAGAAGGTCACGCTGGAAAACGTCAACATGATGATCGATGCGGGCTTTAACCCGCTGAACCAGATTTGCGAAGCCACCGGCGAGAGCATGTCCGACTTGTACAAGCGCATCTCGGACGGCAAGGTCAGTTTCAGCGAGCTGCAGGCCGCCGTTTCTGCCGCCACCAGCGAGGGCGGGCAGTTCTACAACGGCATGTTGGAAGCAAGCCAGACCTTCAGCGGGCGCATGTCCACCCTGAAGGATAATGTCAGCGCCCTGACAGGTGAGCTGACCAGCGGCCTGTTTGCGGCTCTGGGAGAGCTGGTGGTCAAGCTCAACGAGGTGGTGACATCCTTCCTTGACAGCGACGAGAAAATGGCGCAGCTCAAGGACACCATCGGCATTGCCGCGTCGGTGGTCGCCGCTGCGGGCGCGGCATTCCTCACGTATAAGGGCTACGTGGCTCTTGCCACCGCCGCCGAGATCGCACACACCGCCTACACCACGGCCATGACCGCCGCCCATGCAGCCGCAGAAGCCGGGACCACCGGTCTGGCACTGGCGCAGGCGGCTTTGAATGCGGTGATCTCCGCAAACCCGGTCGGGCTGTTTGTTGCTGCACTGGCTGCTCTGGCAACGGGCCTTGTGACGGCCTATCAGACCAGCGAGACCTTCCGCAATGCGGTCAACTCTGCATTTACGGCTGTCGAAAAGATAGCACAGAATGCCATCGGTACGGTGGTGGACTGGCTCAATGAGCTGGTCGCCAAAATCAGAGGCGCGGCTGCGGCACTGGCGAACCTGAAAAACGGTGTCGGTGCGGCACAGGAAGCCTATGATGCAGCCTACAACGGCTATATGGACGACTATAACCAGTCCAAGCGCGATAAAGCTGCTGCTAAGCGCAAGGCCCTCCACGATGAACGTGTGAAGCAGGCGCAGGAGGAAAAGGCCGCGGCCGAAGCTGCTGCAGCCGCATCCACGAACGCAACCGGCATCATCACAAACAATGCGGGTAAGGCCGCAAAGGCCACCAAGCAGGCCACTGCCACTGTAGTCAAATCCATCTCGGACACCACGACCACCGTAAAGGACGGCGTGACCCGGACGGTGGAAACGGTCAATGAGACCTTGTCCAACGGCAAAAAGCAGCAGAAACAGACCATCACCGAGACTTCCCGGCAGATGGTGGATGGTGTGCTGAAGGATGTCAAGACCATCACAGAGGTTGCTGCGGACGGCACCAAGACTGTCAAGCAGACCATGGAGGATGTCAAGGCGTCCGTACAGACCACGGTCAAGGACACCCAAACCAGCATCGTGGGCGGTGCGCAGGTCACGGTGGAAAAGACCACCGAGACCCTGACTGATGGCAGCGAGCGGGTGTCCACCGTGACTACCCGCACCGGCACCGAGGTCATCGAGGGAGTAGAGCGCACCGTCAAGACCGTGACCACCAAGACCGCCGACGGTGTGGAGACCACGGTCAAGACCATTGAGGATGCCGGTCCGCAGTATGCCAGTGCCGGAGAGCTGTTGACCACTCAGCTGCGCACCAAGCTGGAAGATGGCTGGAAGAGCATCAAGAAGGACATCCAGACCGACGCGGTCGGTGCCATCAAGACCCTTGCCAACGCGCTGAAAAACGGCGATCTGGAACAGCTGGGCTTCTGGGCAGCTTCCTACTTCTGGCAGGCGTGCACGGATAAACAGAGGGAGCAGATCACGGCCATTGCGCAAGGTGCGCTGGACCAGCTCGGCAATGCGCTGTCCGGTGTTGGCAACAAGCTGGCAGCTCTTGCATCCAGTCTGGTTGCAAAGTTCGTGCCCGCTGCAACGACGGCCACCGGTGCGCAGGAGGGGCTTAACGTTGCCATGGATGCCAACCCCATCCTGCTGGTGATTTCTCTGATCGGCATGTTGGTGGGCGCACTGCTCAACTTTGCCAGCACAAACAAAAACGTCGCAAACGGCATGAACGATGTATGGTCGGGCGTGGCCGATTTCATGTCTTACATTTTTGAGGGCCTGATGTACGTCCTTGGCTTGTTTGTGGAGCAGTTTGTCATCGAGATCAATGCGCTGATCGGTGCCTACAATCTCGTCGCACAGCTTTGGGGCGGCCACATCGACTATGTGTCCAACCCCGCATGGGACTATGCCAAGAAGATCCAGAAGGAGCGTGAGGACCGCAAGAACGCCCGCCTCGCCAAGCAGGAGCAGGCCGAGCTGGATGCGGAGTATGCCCGTCAGTCCGGCGATGCCGAGAAAAAGCAGCTGGATGCCGAGTACGCTAAAAAGGCTGCCGAACTTGCCCGGGCGAAGCTTACCGAGGATGACCCCGGTATGCTGGATGCCGAAAAGGCCGTGGCTGCTGCGGACTATAAAAAATCCGTTGCCGACCTCGAAAAGAAACTGCTGGATGCCGAGTACAAGAAGCAGTCGGCGCAGATCGGCAAAAAGACTGCTGCCGATGCAACCGCGCTGGCGGATCTGGAAAAGCAGCTTGTCGAGGCCGAGAACACCCTACGGATGGGCGACCTTGAGCGGGAACTGCTGCAGCTGGACTACGAAAAGACCCTCCGAGACCTGGAAGAAAAATACAAGCCCGGCACCCCCGCCGAGCCGGAGAAGCCTGATGCCTCGACGGACCCCGGCACCCCCGGGACTACGCCGGATAAGGATAATACCGATGCCATCCGGGACAACACCGAGGCCCTGCTGGCCGCAAACAGCAAGCTGGCCGAGATGGTGCGGCAGGCAGACAGTCTGGTGCTGTCGGACAACATGGCCATCTCTCGCAGTGTGGCCGCTTCCGGCACGGCAAAGGTGGCCGCAGCCGCCAACCAGTACCACCGGGAGGGCGACACCAACATCACCCAGAACATTTACAGCAAGGCCCAGACGGCGGCAGACCTCCAGCGGGAAGCACGCTGGGAAGCCGACCGGGCCAAGGCCCAGAAACGATGAAAGGAGGGCTCTGAATGCCATTTCGCAAAGACCATTTGCGGCTCGTGACGGATGCCGGGGCCGCTCTCGACATCGGGTGGGACTACGGCACGCCCTACTCCCTCGATCCCATCAATGGTGTGAACGTAGATCTGCAGACCGCACAGGGCGTGAACCAGATCGGCAACACGGTGGAGAAACAGAGCGTGGCCGGGGTGAGCCGTGAACTCATCATCCACTGCCACAGCCCCCACGGCGATGCGGATGCCGCCCTGCTGCTGGAAAAACTCCCCTACTTCACCAGCGGCACCATGTACTTTGAGGACAAGTATTTCTGCCGCTTTGTGCTTTCCAAGACCCCCTACACAAAGAGCATCCACCCATACCCGGTCCTTGACATGATGTTCTTCTGCCCGAAGCCCTTCTGGTACGATCTGACCGCTCAGAGCTTCTGCATCAACGGCTTTGTGCCCAGCTTCAGGCTGCCGGTCAACTACTCCAAGCCCCACCGGTTCGGCGTGCGCACCTCGTTTGGCTGGCAGAACGCGGTCAACCCCGGGGCGCTGGCTGTACCCTTCACGGCCACCCTCAAAAGTGACGGTGCGGTGGTCAACCCCTGCGTGCTGAACATCATCACGGGCCAGAGCATCCGCATCCTGACCACCCTGACCCCGGGGCAGGTCATCGAGATCTACCGCACCACCACCGACAAGCTGGCCGTCAAGCGGACAGAGGACGGCACGGCGGAGAACATCTTCTCCCTGCTGGACGAGGACAGCGACCTGCTGGAGCTGGCTCCCGGAGACAACCTGCTCAAGGCCACCGCCGACAGCGGCGAGACCCTCATGCAGGTCACGGTGCAATTTTATCCCATGGTTTCAGGCATTCTGCCGGAGGTGATCGCATGACGCTGGATGTTTTGGATGAGACGACCCTTGCCCGGCTGGGCCGGGTGGAGGTCTGGGTGAGCCTTTACTGGGACGAGCCCTACAACACCGAGGGTGAGTTCACCCTCGAAGTCAGACCCACCGAAGAGAACCTGTCCCTGCTGCGGGAGGGCCGCTGGCTGCGCCGCAGTGACAGCGACGTGCCCATGCGCATCTGCCACCGGAGCAACGAGAACACCGACAGCAATCTAGTGGTCACCGGCTTCCCGGGAACGTGGATCTTCACCAAGCGGGTCTGCACCGTCATCGTGAAGAGCGAGAACGCGGAGCAGGCCATGCGCAGGCTGGTCAATTCCATGGAGCCGTGGCCCAAGCTGGAGCTTGGAGAGCTGGTGGGCTTTGACACCACCTACACCGCACAGACCTCCGGCGGCAGCATCATGGACTACCTGATGACCATCGGCGCGGCCTGCGACCTAGGCTTCCGGGTACGGCTGGCAGGCAAGAACGCAGATAAGAAGCTGCTGTTCGAGGTCTACCGGCCCACCGCTGACCCCAACAACCGCTTTTCCACCAAGTGGGGCAACCTGACCGGGGCCAGTTGGGCCTTTGGGGACAGCGACTATGCCAACGTTGCCGTTGTTCAGGGGGCCGGTGAGGGCGATGCCCGGGCCACCGTGACCGTGGGCCTGACGGATGCCACCGGAGCCGACCGGCGGGAGCTCTATGTGGATGCTCGGGACGTGCAGCCGGACGAGGAAAAGGGCGAGAGCAACAAGAGCGAAGCCTACCTCGAGCGGCTCATGGCCCGGGGCACCAACAAGCTGCTGGAACAGCTGCGCACCGGCTCCATTGAGCTGACCATCGATGCCGAGGGGCTTTCCCCCGGCGACGTGGCCTTCTGCACCATCCCGGAGCTGGGCTACAAGGCCACCGTCCGGGTGGCCGATGTCATCACCCAAAGCCAGAGCGACAGCACCACCCGCACCGCGCGGCTGGGCACACCGGTCTGGCGCAAGCTGTAAGGAGATGATCTTTTGAGCAAAATCGTTTTATACCCCGCCGACGGCTACGACTTCGATGCCGCAGACGTGGCGGCCTACCTTGCGGGCCTCACCAGCGGTGTGTTCAGCTCCGCTGAGGACTTCCCGGTGACAGCCGCAGACGGGCTGAAGGTCACCGTGGGCGCGGGCCGTGGCTGGGTGCACCCCAGCCGTTTCACCGGCTACTCCATCACAAAGCGGGAGGCCGATACCCTGACCCTGCCGCTGGCCGACCCGTCTCTCCCCCGCATCGACCGCATCGTCATGCGCTATGATGCCGGTGCCAGAGCCGCCAGCCTGCAGGTGCTGCAGGGCACGGCATCCAGCACACCCACGGCCCCGGCCATCTCCCGCACTGAGCTGATCTACGACCTCTGCCTTGCCGAGATTACCCGCCCGGCAGGCTCCACCGCCGTCACCACCGGCCAAATCACCGACACACGGCTGGACGAGAAGCTCTGCGGCATCGTGCGGGACGGCGTGACCCACATCCCGACGGCGGAACTTCTGGCCACAGCAAAGGCGCGGATCGCGGAACTGGAAGAGACTGCATCGGACAGCAGCCGCAAGGCCGCTGCCTGTATGGAGGAGGCTGCTGCATCTGCCAAAGCCGCTGCCGACGATCGAGCCGCCGCCGGGACCCATGCCGCCAATGCCAAGCAGGCTCTGCGTGACACCACACAGGCCCGCGATGACGCGCTGCAGGACATCAACGCTGCCTGCACGGAGGCTCTGGACAGCGTCAGCAAGGCAACCTTGCCCGCACAAGAGGCCGCTGCCAAGGCCGGCAGGAAAGCGACGGAGGCCACAGACGCTGCAGCAGCGACTGCGAAAGACAAGACAGCGGCAGGCACAAGCGCCGAAGAGGCTGCTCGAAGCCAGAGCGCAGCAGCTAAAAGCGCCGAGGAGGCCAAAAAAGCTGCTGGTGAGGCGAAATCCTACGTCTCCACTGATCCTACCCTGTCCACCGAGGGTGCGCCTGCCGATGCAAAGGCCACCGGTGACGCGCTGGAGAAAAAGGCCGTTAAGACACACACCCACGATCTGAGCGCGCTTATCAACGCGCTGAGCGCGGGTACCAGCACCCCGCAGGATGCAGATTACTATGTATCCCAGTATGCCGGCGGCGGAAGCACAACGACCACCTACCACCGCAGGCCCATGAGTACGCTGTGGGCGTACATCAAGAGCAAGGCGGAAAGCGTATTTGCGGCCAAGAGCCATACCCACAACTATGCCGGTTCCGGTTCTGCGGGCGGCTCGGCCAACAGTGCCGTCAAACTCGATACCGCAACCGCGGGCAGTGCGACGAAACCGGTATATATCAGCGGCGGCAAGCCGGTGGCCTGCACTCACTCGCTGGGCAAGGATGTACCGGCTAACGCCGTTTTTACTGACCACACTTACTCCAAGATGACCGCCGCCACTGCCAGCGCGGCTGGCAAAGAGGGCCTTGTGCCTGCACCCGCAGCCGGTGCACAGGGTAAATTTTTGCGCGGGGATGGGACGTGGCAGGCCATTGCGGCCAGCGGCCTGTCTGCATACCCTGTCGGCAGCATCTACCAGAGCACCGACCCCACCAGCCCTGCCGCCCTGTTTGGCGGCACATGGGAGCAGATCGCATCGGAGCGCGTGCTGATGGGTGCCAGCAGCAGCCACAAAGCGGGCACCACCGTGAAGGCCGGACTGCCGAACATCACGGGTACAGCCAATGGCGGTGTATTGTCCGTGTCAACCCCCCAAAGTAATGGAGCTTTTGGAGCCACGCATTACGATAGCAGTTTGTCGTATTTAAGTGGCGACGTGCGTCGCTTATCTACATATAACCGCACTTTTGACGCTTCCCGCTCGAACCCGATCTACGGTGCAAGCGATACCGTGCAGCCCGCCGCCTACTATGTTTACATCTGGCACCGCGTGGCATGAGAAAGGAGGTTTTGAGCGATGATCCCTGTGACATTTGACACTGTGGCAACATTGCAGTTTGGCAGTGAGGGTCACCCGACCAGTCTGCACTTCGCCATCCCGGAAGAGTGGAAAACCTGCAAAATCAGACTCCACCTGCGGCGCAGCAACGGTAGCTTTGTGCCCCCGATGCAGCTGGACGAAAATGGGTGCGTAAAAGTAGACCGCCGCGACTCCGGAAAGACCGGCGGACAGTGGATGCTGTCGGCTGAAAGTCCTGACGGAAAAGTATCTTACTCGCGAATCGGCAAATATGTGACCCCCATGGAGGTGACACAATGAAGATCCTTGACGAGACCGGCGCGGTCGTGGAAAACCCCGACCTGACCCTTGGCTACCTGACCACCAGCACCGAAGAAGTCACCCACCCCGCCGTGGAAGGCGTGGAGGAAGTGAACCACTACGAGACCGTAGCGGAGTATCCCAACGGCGGCAGGGATGTGCGGAAGGTCATCGACGTGCCGGGCGTGCCTGCGCAGGCCGCATGGACCGAACAGGTGCCGGTGCAGAGATACATCCGCTACACCGCCGAAGAGCTTGCGGCACAGGAGCAGGCGAAGAAGGATGCCGAAGAGCGGGAGAAACTGCCCAAGACGGTGAAGGCACTGCAAAAAGAAAACGAGATGCTCAAGCAATGCTTGCTTGAAATGAGCGAGATTGTCTATGCATAAAATCACACAAAAAATCGAAAGGATGGTACTTATGATGGCTATGTTATGGGCGCAGGAAATCATGTCCGCTGAGACCGTGGAGGACGCAAAGGCTCTGTACGAGCGTTGCCCCCGCCTGCTGAAGGAAAAGGTCAAGGCAATTCTTATCAAGAGCGGCTTTGAGGAAATCACGCAGTAAGGAGGACGCTGAGGACAAGGCAGATCAGGAGCTGGAAGAGAACGTGAAAATCGGGGCCTGACCCCGTGAAAGGACGTGATACATATGGCAATCAAACAGTACAGTTTGAAGAATGATGGTGCAAAGCAGCTCTCTCCCGCATTCCGTGTGCGTGAGTTCCGCTGCCGCGACGGCACCGACACCATCCTCATTGACGAGGGCCTTGTGGTGCTGCTGCAGTGCATCCGGGAGCACTTCGGCAAGCCGGTGACCATCACCAGCGGCTACCGCACGACC
>OGWQ01001386.1_pt1 | contig 13926 bp, 7 predicted proteins | sample 1576091 | NCBI WGS metagenome assembly OGWQ01 (sample SAMEA3541584, study PRJEB24748) | human gut metagenome | biome: human gut; feature: human-associated habitat; material: faeces | place: China | collected 2012
TAGAGCATTTTAATAATTATTGGAATAATCCATAAAACATATAAGTATGAAGAATAGTTTTAGAATATTAATTATCACAATCTTATCTGTAGTATTAATATCATGTAGAACCGTAAAAGCACAGTGTGGTTTTTCACTTATGCGTGATACAGTTACAAAAATGGATGTTTATCAAGTTGTTGATGAGTTTCCTAGTTATCCAGGTGGTGGAAGTGCTTTGCTACAGTATGTGGGAAAGCATTATCGCGTACCTGAAAATGATGTGCAAAGTACATTCAATTTGACTTTTGTTGTTGATAAAACTGGTAAATTGAAAGGGGTTAGAATCCACAAGAAAAACAGAAAGGAATATAGTAATGCTGATAATGCTATGATTAAAGTTTTTAATTCTATGCCTGCATGGAAACCAGGAATATGTAACGGAAAGAAGGTGAATGTTTTGCTGACTCAAAGAATAAATGTTCACTTAGAATAAGATAGGATTATAGGAGATAAGTTTACAATTGTTGGTTAAAATGATATTCTTTTGTTGTGATCCTAAACGTTATGCTAACAGCGGTCATTTGATGTTCCGCTGTTATTTTCTCTAGGTATTTTGCTAAAAGTCTTCTTCCCTAATACCATCCAGTATGTTTTCATACATATTGGCTATCCATAAAACATATTCTCCTTATTCATCTAATGAGTTCAATTAGGGACATACGCTATATGCTTCACATTTTCTTCGCATAAACCACCTGTTTTCCTGCTCCGTAGCGCATCAGTATCCCTTTTTTGATAAAAGCGTTCAGCTCTTTTAGTGCACGCTTTTTGTCGTGACCGGTCATATAGCAATAATCAGTGCGAGTCATGCAAGGATATTTTTCAAGGTGGGCGGTTATTAATGCCAGACATTCCGCTTCGCTACGTCCGTTACCTTTGGGGCGGGTGAGAGATTCGGTACGTTCCAATCTCATGTCATACCCTACTTCCCGCTTGAATTGTTTGGTCGGTAGATAGTTGATGTTTTTTAGTTTGATTGATTGTGCACGCACATCTTTCTTGTGCATTACGGGTGGTCCTTGCAGCGATACGGAGAAATAGCCGATCTCGCCTAATTCTACAATCCAGCCGTTAGCCAGTAAATCTTTTAACTCATTTTGAAAAGACTGCATTGCTCCTACCAGCAAACTACGGCTGATTCCTGTAAATTTGTGTACGCGGTCTAGAAATTCGTCCTGACCGATAGTCCCTTTGGGAACAATGCGGGGATGAAGGGGTTGTTTTTCTCCTGTCTGCTTGATATCGGGAGTCTCGTAAAGGTCATACTGTGCGCTCATAACTTAAGTTATTTTGTTGTGTTATTAATGTTTCCGTTCCTATAAACTAAGGAATCCGGCTTAAATATTAATTCGTTCTACTACAGTTCCCCGTGCGGACCACTAGAGTGGGACACAAGGGGAACTATAGTTCTTCTTTCGTGCCACTATAGTGGTACGAAAAAAGATTTGCATACAAAGTTATTAATATTAAAGAGAAAAGGGTTAACCTTACGAGGTTTTTGCGTTAATTATTTATTTCCAGCCGCAATTCCTCTTGCATCACCTTGCTTTTCCCATCCTTTGTGTATCGGTACGACAGCAGAAATACATTATAAGTATGACCGAAAGATTCCTCTACCTTGAATGTATTGGGGTATTTGGAGTCACCGTCTATCTGAGTTACCTCAATATCCTTGTACGGCTTTATCGTGACATGATTGTTTTCCTCCACTTGCAGTATGATGGCGGTTTTGTTGATGTGATCCACATTGCTTTCAAAAGACTCCGTTCCGGCTATCACGCGTACGCTGTTGTGGGTGAGTGGAAACATCTTCTTGTTACCTGCGGTTGCCATCCCGTCTGCCAGACCGGTCATTGAATAGTAAACGTTTTCGCCCTGCGTTGCATAATCGTTCTTGATAAGTATTTGATATAGAATGGTGTTTTTGCTTTCATTAATCTCGACACCGGAGATATCCGTAGCTTTTAATCCTACGAAGTAGGTAGAATCCGGCGACAGTCCTTCGGGACGTATCTTGATCATGGTTCTGCCTGTCCGTTCGCCTGCATTGATCTGAATCTTGTAATCTACGATCTCGTATTTGTCACTGGACAGGAATTTGGCATAGCAGGCTTCATCGACGTCGTAAAGAGACCGGTTGTAGAATTCCAGTGAAGTCAGGTCTTCTTCCAGCCCGATCACCATGTTTTGTTTTGGGGCATGGGTACCTCCGGTGCAGGCTGCGATATATCCTGTCGCCTCTTCTCCGGTAGGGGACAAGGTGACCACTTCTTCAAACGTGTTATAGTAGTCACTGCTGATCAGGGCTACTACATTCTTGTACATTTCCTTTTCAAACAGCGCATCGTCATTGCATGACGAAAGCGCTGTCATAAGTGCGAGTATCGTTATAAAATCTCGTTTCATTTTCTTTTTTGTTATTTAGATTAATAACCCGGATTCTGGTCGAGAGAAGGCAGTCTTCTCATTTCGTTGCGTGGTATGGGCACCCAGACAGACCTTTTGTCAACCACCCTCGTCAGGAATGAGGAAGAACTAGGGATGACACGCTGGTAGTAGGTCTCTTTGGTTGCACCGTCGGGATTCATTCCACGGATAGGTTCCTGCTCTGTCTCTTCATAAATACCCCAGCGGCGGACATCATAGAAACGTCTGTTTTCCCATAAAAACTCTACCATACGTTCGCGTTCTATCTGTTTCTGTACTTCCGGCGTACTGTTGAGTTGATTGGCTGTCAGCCCCGGCAGTCCGGCCCTGTAGCGGACTTGATTGAATGCTTTTTTAATTTCCTCTTTATCTCTGCTCATGGTATAAGGCTGACCGTCCAGTTCTACGGTGTGGGGGCCGGTCAGGTTGTTGAGTGCCTCCGCATACGATAGCAGGATTTCCGCATAGCGGATGATGGGATAGGCTTTCTGGATATGGCGGGCTCCGGTGCCGGTCCAGGCATCCATCGGGTTATTGTACTTTTTGATTACGTATCCGGTGATGGGATAGTTGGGCGAAGTGGCTGTAACACCGCCACGACCGTCTTCATCCTGATAGTAGTACTTGGCTGTGTGGTTGTTGAGAGTCGAACTGGACAATGCCTGCCATACTGCCTCATTGAATCCTACAGATGCGTAGAACCGCATTTCACGATTGGCGTACATCTTATATACACCGGCGTTGAGGGGATAGCCGGAAAAGTTACGCGGTTCGGAAGTGAAGCCTGTCTCCGAGTAATATCCGTCGGCGGCGGCTTCTTCTTTCGTACGCCCGTCGTCCATCAGATAGGCGTCTACCACTTTCTGAGTGACGCAGAAACGTCCCCATCCACCCATCGAGGGAGGGAAAGAACCTTTGCTGATGGTTTCGTTGAGGTACGTCGTGTTTCTTCCCCAGATCAATTCCGGGTTGATGGACGCTACGGCTTCGCCGGTAAAGATGTCCGAATAAGATTTGAAAGGGTCTATTCCGTTGGCTCCGTTCGGGTAGGCGTCATAGAAATTGGGGTCGGAAGTGACTCCGGCGGGAAGCTCCGGCGTGTTGTCGTCTTTTGCATACGTATAGAGCTTGTACGCTCCCATATCCATCACCCGTTTTGCGGCGGCGGCAGCTACTGCCCACCGGCTTTCGTCATATTGCTGGGAGACATAATGCACACCGTCGGTCTTGCGTTTCCAGTTGCCGAAATAGGAGCTGGCAACAGGCCCCCCGTTGAATAGCGGGCTGGCGTGTATCAATCGCAGGCGGGCTACCAGGCCGAGTGCGGCTCCTTTGGTGGGGCGTCCGAAGTCCAGCGTGGAAACATCCTGAGGCGAGGGCAGCAGCCGTGCCGCTTTTTCGAACTCCTCACAAGTATAGTTCATTGTTTCGTCATAGGTGGCCCTGGGGCGGTCGTAGTATTCGATAGGTTCGTTGGTATTCACGACTTCGTCTCCCAGCAAGATTGCCGGACCGTAATCGACCAAAAGATTGTAGTAGGCGAAGGCACGGATAAAGCGTGTGTATCCTTCCAGTCTGAGCCGTTCCGAGTTTGTCAGGTCTTTCGGGCGGTCGAGGTTTTGCAGGATGCTGTTGCACTTACGGATGATTTTGTAGTATTTGCCCCATTGGTTCAGGTTGGGGGAGCCGTCTCCGAGGAAATCCTGTGTGATCTTTCCGTTGGCGAAATCCATGCCGTGATAGATATTGGCCGTTCCGCTTCCGGTCAGTCCGTTAAATCCTTCGTCGGTCGCCATCGGTCCCGGTGTGTACCCGTTACGGATGGTCTGTGCCTCATCCGGGAACATGGCTGCCGCTCCCCACATATACGCTTCCATATATCGGGCATTGGTGAAAACCGAGTCGATGTTGAATTCATCATCAAAGTAATTGTCTATGTTTAAGAAGTTGCTGCAAGACGTTACTAACATGACTGCCTGAACCAAGAAGAACGTTCTTGCTGTTTTTTTTATTAAGGATGTTTTCATTTTATCGTTTATCGGATGATGTATTTATTAGAGATTGACATATAATTGCAGGGAATAGGTGGAAGGGATGGGATATACACGGCCGTTCCAGCGTGCTTGCTCCGGATCGAAGAGTTTCACTTTATCCCATACATAGAGGTTGTTACCTACGAATTGGATATCCAGTGAAGAAACACCTATGCGTCTCAGAAAAGCTGTCGCAAGATGGTAGTTCAGGGTGATTTCCTGCAGGCGTATGTAGCGTGAATCGCCCTGCCAAAAGGTGGATAACTGGCTGTTGTTGCTGTTATTTCCATATTGCAGGCGGGGGAAACGCGCGTTCGGGTTTTCGGCAAGGGATGGGTCGATCCCGTGTGCAATGGCATAATCTCTGGGAATCCATCGGTTGACTGGATTGGCTGCCAGGGTGAGTACGTTTCCGGTGTTACCCTCGAAGAAAGGCATGTACCCCATTCCGTTGAGGCGGGTTTCGTCGTTCACTGTCGTCTTTTGACCTACATAGAAAAAAGAGGTCTTGCCGGTTCCCTTGAACAATACACCCAGAGTCAGATTCTTGTAGCGGATTTCTGCCCCCAGGCCGTACATCAGCAGCGGATAAGTGCTGTGTGTCAACGGCACCATGTCCAGCTTGTCCACCATACCGTCTCCATTGATATCCTTATATTTGATGTCACCGGGCATTACCTCTCCGAAAGTCTGCTTGGGACTGTATTTGATGTCATCTTCGTCCTTAAACAGTCCGACTGCCTGATATCCGCGGATGGAATTGTACGGGAAATTATTGTATTCCAGATAGGGATACTCCAGATAAGCCTGCTCCCAGTTCTGTACTTTATTTTTAGAGTAAGTGAAATTACCCCGTAAAGTGAAGCCGAAATCGGGAGTGAAATCCTGCGTGAAGCTGATGTTTCCGTCGGCACCGTAACTTTTCATTTTACCCACATTCGCGTATGGATTAGAGACCACTCCTACGAACTCGGGCACCTGTACCCGTTGCTGGAAAATACCGTTACGCTGATCATGGAAAATATCGACAACGAAATCGATCTTGTTATTAAACAACTTTCCTTCAATACCCACATTGGACTTGATGGCCTTTTCCCACGCCAGGTTATCGGCTCCGATACGTGTCTCGCCAATAATCTCGATGTCGGGAACGCCCCAAGCCGATCCGGTGCCCTCGTTCACTTTAGTAAGGTAGGGGAAGCGGACATCGGTAATCCGGTCGTTACCTACCGAACCATGCGAAGCCCTTATTTTAAGATAGTCGAGCCAGGGGAGCGCCTCTTGTATAAACTTGTAGCCGGTAGGTACCCAGCCCAATGCGACGGATGGGAAGAAACCGTATTGTCTGCCGGGCTGGAAGTTTTCGGAACCGGTGTATCCGAAGTTGACGTCCAGCAGGTAAGTATCCTTGTAGCCATAAGTAAACCGGCTGGATACTCCCTGATAGCGCAAGGGAATGGCCGATAAATTACTTGTAGCGTCGTCCGTGTCTTTAGAATCGCTGATGTAATAATAGACCAGCGCGGATGTCCGGTGATCTGTACCGAAAAGCCGGTCATAATTGAGTGTAGCCTCAAAGTGGTATTTGCGGTACTGGCGGGTGGACTTGCTGTACGAGGCTTTTTTCTCCTGTACGGTCTCCTGCATGATGAGTGATCCGTCGCTTGCTCTGCCCAGCGCATTGTAGAGGGCCGGCTGCACGCTTCTCCGTTCATTGAAGTAGCTGTGGATATCGTACGGTCCCTGTACACGTAGTTTAAGCCCGTTGATCAATTCGGAAAAGTCCTGATTGATTGCCAAAGTTGATTTGCCCTTGTACACTTCGTTGGCAGCCTTTCCCGTATGGTTGATCATGACATAAGGCGATGACAGCTCTCCGGCACCGCGTCCGGGCAGCATACCATTGGAATATTGGGTGGGAATGGACAATGGAGTAAGCCGCGACTGTGCTCCCCATATATATTCGGTATTGGCTACGCCGGGCTGATTCAACTGGGAGAGGAATCCGTCAGAACCCAAATAAACTTTCGTTGATTTGGTCAGGTTCACGTCTAGATTGATACGGTAATTATAGGTGTTGTAGCTGACGTTCGAACTGTATATACTGTTCTTGTCTACCTTGTAGGCCGCACTTTCGTTTTTACCTCCCAGGCTCAGAAAATAACGTGCCACATCGCTGCCGCCACGTCCGCTTACATAATAAGTGTGCCGCCAGAATGTTTTGTTGAGTATCTCATCCTGCCAGTTTACGTTGGGATAGAGGTCGGGGTCGAGACCGTCGCGTATAATTCCCATTTCCGTATCGTCATACAAAGGTGTTTCGTTCCGTACTGCTCTGGCTTCGTTTGCTAACTGCGCATACTCATAAGCTCCCAAATATTTCGGCAGACGGTTGAGGACGGACAGCGTGGTGTTGAAACGTCCGGTAATCTGAATTTTGCCCGAAAGGCCTTTCTTGGTGTTGACCAATACGACTCCGTTGGCTCCCCTTACTCCGTACACGGCAGTTGCCGACGCGTCTTTCAGGATGGAGAAACTTTCGACATCGGCAGGGTCGATGGTGTTGAGGTCGCCTTCCAGACCGTCAATCAGTACAAGGGCACTGCTGTTGGCTCCGAACGTACCGATACCACGTACCCAGAAATCGGCGATATTCTGACCGGGCTCGCCACTGCTCTGCAAGGAAATGACACCGGCTGCCCTGCCTCCCAACAAGTTACTGATGGAAGGGGAGGGGGACTGGATATCTTTAGTGCTGACCGTTGTAATGGCACCTACCGAACTGATTTTCCGCTGAACGTTTCCCAGTGCGACGACAACCACTTCATCAAGGGAATTGTTGTCTTCAAGCAGTGTGACCGTTAAGTCGGTTTGGGGTTTGATGGCCACATGCTCCGACGGTTTGAAGCCGATAAAAGAAAATATCATTTTGTCTCCATAAACCACTTTCAGCTTGAAATTACCGTCATTGTCGGTTGTGGTACCTTTGGAGGGCTTGTCTTTGATGTATACCGATACGCCGGGCATGGATAGCTTGTCCTTATCCACGACAGTTCCTGAAACGGTAAATTCCTGAACTTGCTGCGCGAAGGTTGTTGCCGAAAGCAATAAGCAGAACGACATTAAGTATAAAATCTGTTTGATTTTCATTGTGAGTTTACTTTGTTATTCGATAACCAATTTGCGAATGCGTGCATTACCCCAGTCTGCAATGTAAATGTCTCCCTGTTCATTGACAGCCACTCCCCAGGGATTCTTGAATAAGGACTCTACCGGTCCTCCGTCCTTGTATCCGGCGACGCCGGGCTGTCCGGCAACTGTCGTGACGATATTGTCGGCAGATATCATGCGGATGCAATGGTTGCCATAGTCGGCTACGAACATATTGCCGTCGTTGTCAAACTTGATATCCTTGGGATAATTGAACAGGGCATCTTCAATCGGACCGTCACGGAAAGCGCTGCCGCCGGGAGCATTGAGACGCTTAAATCCGCCTGTTCCATCCGGATCGCGGAGGTCGAGCACCGAAATCCCTTGTCTGTATGCGGTAGGGGCGTTGGAGTGAAGCGTTATATACAGAAGCCAAGGCTTCGCAGGATTAATCGCCTGTCCGTATTGTGATCCGCTGGGACCTTGATGGATAATGTGTCCTTCGAATGTGTTGGGATCTATTTTAGCGATCTTTCCATCACGGTATCGTGTATATAGATAGCCGTCATAAGGGCAGAAGGTGACGAAATTCTTGTATCTGTCGGCATCTACGATTGAGTTCAGATCCGACTGTGAGTATTTTATGTTACGCTGGCGGGGATACCAGGCTTCACGCGGATCGAAGGTAAACGTCACTTCTTTGACCGACTCGTGTGCGGCGGTCAGCATTCCGGTGGCACGGTCCACCGTTAAGCCGTTGGCATATAAGATACGGTTGGCGGCATCTGCTTCAATGAGAGGAGTCACAATGTTCTGTTGTTCGTTTATCCGGGCGATTCCAAATGTACCGCCGTCACGCCATGACATGAAAAGATTGCCTTCGGCATCCAGATCAAGATATTTGCCATATACCTGAGCGGTGGAGAGTGTTCCGGCAAGGAAGCTCGTTTCACCGTTTCCGGTGACCGTGCTGACCAATGCCTGTGTATGATAAGCATATGTTTCTTCGTAAGCGACAGAATCGGTGTCGACCACTACGGAGATACGGGGATTATCGCCCGGAAGGCGCGGTACAATGGCATAAATACGGCTTCCGCTTGATGAAACGACGGAGGCCCTGGCATTGTTGAAATATACTTTGATTTTACTCACGTCGGTGCCGAAGTTTTTTCCGTCCAGAAGAATTTTGTCACGTGCTCCGCCTTCTTTGGGATAGAAGGAGGTCAGTACAATCGGTTGATCGGATTGGTGGGCTTTCTCGGTGGGCTCACTGTAGCTTTCGCAACTCGATAAATAGAAGAAAGCTACCAGCGAGCAGGCTAGGGATAAGTAACGATTCATAAAGTAATAATTTAAAATTAAACGATTATCCGCATGTAGTTCGTCGGATATCTTGATATTACATGGCTTTGATGACTGGAACTTTATAGTTTGATGGTGTAATCCAAACCTTTATCGGGGGCTACGATGAAGTTGGTAACTTCAAAATTGCAGTCGCCTCCTTTGATACCGTTGTCAAACTTCACAGAGATTGTATGCTGCGTATGTGGTTTCAATGTCATTTCGCGGAAATAGACCAAAGAAGGATCATGTGCGGTCTTTTTCAGTTTCAGTACCAGATCGGTAGCGTTCATGACAGAAAATGTCACTTCTTTTTCGGTGCGTTTCACTTCTTTTATGTCTACGCATTTTTCAAAGAAGGGACGGAGGATTTCTTCACGCCCGATCACCAGTTCGCGGTAATAAACGGCGGTGCGGCGATTGTCGAGTGCTTCACGGATACCTTCCGGAGAACGTTCTTTGGCAAAGACAAACGTCATCGTGCGGTGTTCGCCTTTTGAAAAATCATAGTCTGTCTGGATAGGCTGGTGGATATCGGAAGTTCCTATCATGGTCAGATTCTTGTCCAGACACCATTGAATGGCTTCGGGCATGAAAAGACCACCGTTGGCTACTTCAATGCCGTGCATGCAGCCGTCATTGTAGAGTTGTGTATGCTCAGGCCACCACAGGGTGGAGTCCGGCTGCTGGCGTGCCCAGCCCGGATGATTCCAGAAGATAAAGGCTCCTTGTTTTTTTGCCTCATTGAAAGCGTCTTTATATGCCTTTTGTTCCAATGGATTGGAGTCGTTCAGGAAGATTGCATTAAAATGTCCCGGAGGCATGGAACGGGTGATTTCACTGCCTCTGATTAGAAGTATTCCTAACTTCTTCGCCTGCTTCTGAGACAGTTCATAAGAGCGGTTATGATCTGCTATAATGTCTTTTTTGTGCGGGCGGTACTCTATATGTTCTGTCAGAGAAATGGCATCCAGTCCTTCTCGATATGCTTCGTCTACACGTACGGTAGGCCATACCAGACCGTCCGAAAAAACACTGTGCATGTGAAAGTCACATTTTAAAGTAGTGTACCCGTTCAGATTGGGAACTTGAATCTCATTGCGGCGTTGCGCTTGTGCGCTCATTAAACACATTGCTGCCAGTGCAACTCCCATCAATACTTTTTTAATTTTCATTTCTTTTGCTTTAAATTAGAGATTTGGTTTTCTTTTGGAATGCCTTTGTCCGGTCATTGGAAAATGGTACTAAAAACATAGGCCCCTGTGTATTTTGGCGCAAATGTATATGCAAAAAAAAGACCTGCAATAGGCGCAGTAAAAGCTTAACGGGAACTTCACGGAAAAGAAATGTAATTGTTAACGTCTGTGAAAAATGTAACGTCTTTGTAAAGTGTGAGTGTCCTTGTAAACGGACATGAGTTGTTTTGTCTGTGTGGAAATAAAAAAGAAATGGATAGTCAATTTTATGCTGCAACGCATAAATTGGCTATCCATTTCTTTGATTGAGTTCCTCTTTATTTAAGAGGCTTTCTTCTCTTTTACATCACTGCTGGCTTCTACCACATTCACTACATAGTCGCCCAGTTTCTCACATTCGGCGATAATATCCATATAATAGACTCCCATCTGATAATCATATTCCTTGTTGTTGACATCCAGAATATTCTGATTTTTCAGTTGGTTACGGTAGTTATTGATTTCGTTTTCGATGTTGAAAGACTTGTTGATATCAATGCTTTGGTGTTCCGGTTTCTCTACCACCACAATCATTTGTGCGAGGGCATCATCGGTCAGCTTCATCATGAAGTGGATGTGCTCGTATTGCTTTTCGGTAAAGTCCTGATTCGTCTGGCGTTTCCGGTTGATGGTGCGTGCCAGGTTGTAACAGCTGTCGCCGATACTTTCGATTTCCGTCACTTCGCGCAGCATGGCACGTATCTGCAACTTACTTTCAGAACTCAGACGCCCTTCGGATACCTGATTCAGATAATTGGCTATTTCAAGTTCCATGTTGTCGCTGATGTTCTCGTACTTTTCTACGCGGCTGAACAGCTTGTTAAAGTCATCGTCCTTTTCGGTGTGCATCAAGTCCTGCACCATTCCGAACATACGGTGGGTACGTTCTGCAAACAGGTGGATTTCCTTGCGTGCCTGCAGGATAGAAAGCTCCGCAGTAGAAAGCATACCGCCGGTGATAAACCGAAGGCGAGGTTCCTCGTCTTCCTCTTTCGGGTGGATTAATGCGCATACGGTGCGTTCGATCAGTTTCACTCCCCATATCAGGATACATACGTTACAGATATTAAAGATAGAGTGGAAAGCGGACAGTTTATAAGAAATGGCTACTTCCGGATTATTGCTCTGGAAGAAGGTATCCACTACCCAGTTGACCAGTTCCATGAAAGGATGGAAAATGATCAATACCCAGATCACACCGAACACATTAAAAACAAAATGGGCCAATGCTGCCCGCTTAGCCTGTGTGTTGGCTGTTAATGCGGCAAGATTGGCCGTGATGGTAGTTCCGATGTTTTCGCCCAGTACGAGCGCTGCTCCCAGTTCCAGACTGATCCAGCCGTTGGCGCACATAATTAATGTGATTGCCATCGTGGCGGCTGAGGCCTGTACGATCATAGTCAGTATGGTACCGATGAATAAGAACAGGAGAATGGAGAAGAATCCCATATCCGTGTAGTTCTGTACGAAGGCGAGCATTTCCGGATTGGCGTTCAGGTCGGGAGCATTTGCTTTCAGGTAAGAAAGTCCCATGAAGAGGAAGGAAAAACCGAAAATGAATTCACCGATGGACTTGCGGTTGCTCTTGCCGGAGAAGATGAGCGGAAGGGCGATGGCCAGAAGTGGAAGAGCGAAAGCGGCCATATCAACCTTAAATCCGAAAATTGAAATAATCCATGCCGTAACCGTCGTACCGATATTGGCACCCATGATGACACTGATGGACTCGGCCAGTGTAAGCAAACCGGCGTTGACGAAACTGACGACCATTACTGTTGTCGCCGAGGAGGACTGGATAAGGGCTGTGATCAACACTCCTGTTAATACCCCCGTTACCCGATTGGTGGTCATAGCTGTCAGGATACTTCGTAGCCTGTCACCTGCGACTTTTTGTAAGCCCTCGCTCATTATCTTCATGCCATAAAGGAAGAGCCCTAACGAGCCTATGAGCTTTAAAAAATCATAAAAAGAATATTCCATCTATAATAATTTTAGTGGTTGTTTGTTCTCTATCTGATTACTAAGTATATTTAGTCCCATGTTATTCACCTTATTAAAAAGACTACGATGAAACAGATGTTACAAATATGTTGCAAAAATAATAATATTTATAAAGAATTCCCTATCGGAAGCTCACTTTTGGATATTTATTACGGTTTTAATCTTAATTTTCCTTATCAGGTAGTCAGTGCCAAGGTGAATAACCGTTCCGAAGGTCTCAATTTCAAAGTATATAATAACAAGGATATAGAGTTTCTGGATGTACGCGATTCATCCGGTATGCGTACGTATGTGCGGTCACTCTGCTTTGTCTTGTTCAAGGCTGTCAGTGAGCTTTTTCCCGAAGGGAAGCTGTTTGTGGAACATCCGGTATCCAAAGGTTATTTTTGTAATCTGCGGATCGGTCGCCCTATTACATTGGAAGATGTGACGCGTATCAAACAGCGTATGCAGGAGATTATCGCAGAAAATATCTCTTATCACCGCATCGAATGCCATACGGCTGAGGCTGTACGGGTGTTCAGTGAACGCGGGATGAATGATAAGGTGAGGCTGCTCGAAACTTCCGGTTCACTATATACCTATTATTATACGCTGGGCGATACGGTCGATTATTATTATGGTAATCTGCTCCCCAGTACCGGATATATCAAGTTGTTCGACATCGTGAAATACTATGATGGCCTCTTGCTGCGCATTCCCAATAAAGAGAATCCGGATGTGCTGGAGGAAGTGGTGAAGCAGGAGAAGATGCTGGATGTATTTAAGGAGTATCTCAACTGGAGCTATATCATGGGACTTAATAACGCCGGCGACTTTAACCTCGCCTGCGAAGAAGGGCACGCTACGGATTTAATCAATGTAGCGGAAGCATTGCAGGAAAAGAAAATAGCCCAGATTGCCGATACGATCTTCCATCGTGGGGAAAACGGTGACCGGGTGAAACTGATTTTGATTTCCGGTCCGTCCTCTTCGGGAAAGACCACGTTCAGCAAACGTCTTTCCATCCAGTTGATGACGAACGGGCTCAAACCCTTCCCGATCTCCTTGGACAATTATTTCGTAGACCGTGAAGAGACACCTCTGGATGAAAACGGTAACTATGATTATGAGTCTCTGTATGCGCTCGATCTGGAATTGTTTAACCAGCAGTTACAGGCTTTGCTGCGCGGTGAGGAAGTGGAGCTTCCGCGTTTTAACTTTTCTCTGGGGAAGAAGGAATATAAAGGTGATAAACTGAAAATTGAGGATAATACGATTCTCATTCTGGAAGGTATTCATGCGTTGAATCCGGAACTGACACCGCATATCCCGGATGAAAAGAAGTTCAAGATTTATGTCTCGGCATTGACCACTATTTCTTTGGACGACCATAACTGGATTCCTACAACAGACAATCGTTTGCTTCGCCGCATTATCCGCGACTTTAATTATCGGGGATATTCGGCCCGCGAGACTATCTCCCGCTGGCCTAGTGTGCGTGCCGGCGAAGATAAATGGATATTCCCTTATCAGGAGAATGCGGATGTGATGTTCAATTCGGCGCTGTTGTTTGAATTTGCAGTGCTTCGCCTGCATGCGGAACCTATTTTGATGGGTGTTCCGCGCAATTGTCCGGAATATTGTGAGGCGTACCGGTTGCTGAAATTCATTAAATATTTCGTTCCGGTGCAAGATAAGGAAATTCCCCCGACGTC
>OGWQ01001392.1_pt1 | contig 13915 bp, 10 predicted proteins | sample 1576091 | NCBI WGS metagenome assembly OGWQ01 (sample SAMEA3541584, study PRJEB24748) | human gut metagenome | biome: human gut; feature: human-associated habitat; material: faeces | place: China | collected 2012
AATCTATTAAAGTATTCTTCAAACATCTCTTGAAAATCTTTTCTCCACTTTTTACAGGGGATCCTGCCCCAGAATGACAAAATCCGCCGCCTTGCCCACCGCCAGGGAACCCTTCCGGTCCTCCTCAAAATACTGGTAGGCTGCATAGACCGTTACCGCCTTCAGCGCCTCCAGGGTGGAGATCCGCTCCTCCTCCCCCAGCAGGCGGCCCGTCTTGGTGCGGCGGTTTACCGCACACCACACAGTCTCCATCATGTTGGGCTGGATCACCGGGGAGTCCTGGTGGAAGGTGAACGGAATCCCCAGGGCGCAGGCTGTACCGGCGGGACTGATGTGCTCTGCCCGCTCTAGGCCAAAGTTCTTTACATGGACCTCTCCCCAGTGATACACATGGGCCACAAAGAAGGAGGGAATCATCCCCAGTGCTTTAAGCCGGGGGAGCTGGTCCCGTCCCACCAGCTGGGCATGGATCATCACCGGCCGGCGCAGCCGCCGTCCAGTCTCCCGCTCCAAGCGCTCCATAACGGACAGATACTGCTCCGCCGCCCGGTCGCCGTTGCAGTGGGCCAGGAGCTGCACATCCCGCTCCAAAGCGCTTTTCATCCGCTCATACACTTGCTCATCGGTGAGAGTGGGGTAGCCCCGGTAGTCGCTCTCCCCCGCATAGGGCTGGCGCATCCAGGCGGCCTTTGTCTCCAGCGTCTCCAGTACTTTCTCAGCCAGTGCGATGCCGCCTTCTCCGCCTTTTTCCCATACTTCTGAAAGTGCAAATTCACAGTTATGGTCATGACAGAATTTTTCAATAAATGCATTCTCTGCATCCGTATCTGATACAAAAGAATTCAGCGTAACAACAACCGGCACACCATATTTCTGAATATTTTCAATATGCTTTTCAAGATTTACAATTCCTTTTGCAAGTGCATCTAAATTTTCTTCTGCAAGATCTGCCTTTGCAACACCGCCATTGTATTTTAATGCACGTACTGTTGCGACCAGGACAACTGCATCCGGCTTCAATCCTGCCATCCGGCACTTGATATCAAAAAACTTCTCGGCTCCAAGATCTGCACCGAACCCTGCCTCCGTCACTGCAATATCGCCAAGCTTCAGGGCCATCTTTGTGGCACGCACACTGTTGCATCCATGTGCGATATTGGCAAACGGTCCACCATGGATCAGTGCCGGTGTATGTTCCAGTGTCTGAATCAGATTTGGCTTGATTGCATCTTTCAAAAGTGCAGTCATGGCACCGGTTGCCTGCAGATCATCTGCTGTCACCGGATCTCCATTAAAATTATAAGCGACAATAATTCTTCCCAGACGCTTCTTAAGATCAGCAAGATCATCTGCAAGGCAGAGAATTGCCATAATCTCGGAGGCGACTGTAATAACAAAATGATCTTCTCTTACCATTCCGTCGGTCTTTCTTCCAAGACCAACTACAATATTCCGCAGGACACGGTCATTCATGTCCACGCAGCGTTTCCACACGATCTGACGTGGATCGATCCCCAGGGCATTCCCCTGCTGGATATGATTATCAAGCATTGCTGCCAGCAGATTGTTGGCAGAAGTGATGGCATGAAAATCTCCCGTGAAATGAAGATTCAGATCCTCCATCGGAACCACCTGTGAATAACCGCCACCGGCTGCTCCTCCTTTGATTCCAAAGCATGGTCCAAGAGATGGTTCGCGTAATGCGATCACTGATTTTTTGCCAAGCTTTGCAAATGCCTGTCCAAGACCTACAGAAATTGTCGTCTTTCCCTCTCCCGCCGGGGTCGGATTAATGGCTGTAACAAGAACCAGCTTTCCGTCCTCGCGGTCCTTGATCCGTTCCCAGAGTTCATCAGAAAGCTTTGCTTTATACTTTCCATAAAATTCCAGTTCATCCTCTGCGATTCCTGCACCCTCTGCCACCTCTCTGATGTGCTTCATTTCTGCTTCCTGAGCAATCTGAATATCTGTCTTCATTCCTGTTTCCTCCTTGTTCATCCCTCTTATTTTCAATAACATCCTCACACTTTCATGCAAGTTCTGTAAACTACGATTCCTGCTTATTTTCCGCTATGTATGCGTCAAATTCTTCTTTTGACATAAGAACTTTTCTCGGCTTTGTCCCCTCTTCGGGACCGACAACTCCTGCTTCTGCAAGCTGATCCATGATCCTTGCAGCACGGTTGAACCCAATCTTGAACATTCTCTGGAGCATTCCGATCGAAGCCCTGTCTTTGTCAATGATCAGTTGTCCTGCTTCTGTAAAATAGACATCCCTGTCATCTGTATCCTCCGCAGATACTCCTGAAATGGATGTCGGAACATCAGCAGTCATCATATGTTCTTCCAGTTCATTACTGTAAGCCGTACTTCCATTTTTGTCAATCAGATAATCTACAACTTTCTGAACTTCTTTATCAGAGACAAAGGATCCCTGCACCCTCACCGGCTTTGGATAACCGGATGGATAGAACAGCATATCTCCTTTTCCCAGCAGCTTTTCTGCCCCGTTCATATCAATGATCGTACGCGAATCCACTCCCGATGAAACTGAAAATGCAATTCTTGACGGCATATTTGCCTTGATCAGTCCCGTGATGACATTCACTGACGGACGCTGAGTCGCAAGGATCAGATGAAGCCCCGCCGCACGTGCCAACTGTGCAAGACGACAGATCGCCCCCTCCACTTCTCCGGGGGCTACCATCATCAGATCTGCAAGCTCATCAATGATGATAATGATCTGTGGAAGTTTTTTCTTTGCATCTTCTCCGGTCTCACCTCTCAGGACTTTTTCATTGAATCCTTTCAGGTCCCTTACATTGTACTCAGCGAAAAGCTTATAACGCTTTTCCATCTCGGCAACTGCCCAGTTCAAAGCCCCAGCAGCCTTTTTCGGATCAGTTACAACCGGAATCATCAGATGCGGGATTCCGTTATATACACTCAGTTCTACAACTTTCGGATCTACCAGGATCAGCTTCACATCTTCCGGATCTGCTTTGTAGATAATGCTCATGATCAGGGTATTGATGCAGACAGATTTACCTGAACCTGTCGCTCCTGCGACAAGGAGATGCGGCATCTTTGCAATATCTGCCACAACAACTTTTCCTGCAATATCTTTTCCAACTGCAAAGGAGATCAGTGATCTGCTGTTCTTGAACTCATCGGACTCCAGCAGATCTCTCAGCATAACGGCTGTATTTTCACTGTTCGGGACTTCAATCCCGACAGCAGCTTTTCCCGGTATAGGAGCTTCGATCCTCAGATCAGCGACAGCAAGATTCAGCTTGATATCATCTGCCAGCCCGACAATCTTGCTGACTTTCACTCCCTGTTCCGGCTGTAGCTCATACCGGGTCACAGACGGACCACAGCTTGCATTGGTGACATGAACCCCTACTCCAAAGTTCTGAAGTGTCTGCTCCAGCTTTAATGCTGTGGCACGCAGATGTGCATCGGAATCTCCACCGCCCTTTTTCCCTTTTACCAGAAGATTCATCGGTGGAATGCGGTAAATCTTCTGCGGCTGCTCTTCCATTGCCCTGACAGACTGCTCTACACTGGCTGTCTCGGCTGCAACTGCCTGTGCATTTTCTTTCGTATTTTTCCTGTTCCGTCTGGCCGGCATCTCCTGCGGATCAGATGGCATCTGCATTGCATCAGGTACTCCTTCTTCAGCAGATCTTTCTGTTCCGGTCTTCTCTGTCTCTTCTGCTGTAAGCGGTTCTGCACGGTTAATAACAAACCGCCCCGGATCCGATTCTTCGCTATCTCCTCCGTCAGGGACTGCTCCTTCCGGGGTCAGTTCCTGGATCTCAGGAGATTTTCTCCGCCTTCTGCTTTTTCTCTCCCGCGGTACTTCCTCTTCTCCTTCCCCATGCAAAAGAGTCGTTGCAAAGGAAACTCCTCTTGCCTTTTTCTCTTTTCCACCAGGAACTCCTGCTCCGCTCTCTTCTGTCTCCTGAGCTGTCTGCCGCTCTCTTTCTTTCCTTTCCCGCTCTTTCGTACGGATCACTGCGGTTTCCTGTCTCTTTCTTTTTGCCTCTTCATATGCGACTTTGCTTTTCCGTCCGATGGGAGACAGAAGAGAACGCTCTGTGATCAGGATAATACTGATGATTCCCAGTACAACCAGGATCACACCGGCACCGATCTTTCCAAAAAGCGGACAAAATAACCGGATCAGACAGCCTCCTGCGAAACCTCCTGCATTCTTATGCTCACTGGATGCGACATAATAAGAAAATAATGTTGCATTTTTATCGTATGGATGGAACAAAAGCTCAATCATTCCGCACAGGATCAGAAATAATGCAGCAACTGCTCCTAATTTTATGTAAGCATGGGAATTTCCCTTATTGGAAATTCCAAATGCAACTGCTCCAAATAAGATAAACGGCAGAAAATATGCCATAAATCCGAAAATGCCAAAAACTACCGATGACACCGTCTTGCCTACAATTCCACCCAGTCCAAAATTACTGAGGACAAGAAGGATACACACTGCAAGCAGTCCCAGAATGATGATCTCCCCTCTGATCTCATCCCGGTTCTGACTTTGTCCGGATTTCTGCTGCGTCTTCTTTGCCGTACTTTTTGTATTCTTCTTTCCTTTTGTTGACTTCGCAGCCATATAATTCCCCCTTATTTTCACATACTTATTTCAGTATACCATCAATTTTTTTTAGTGTCATCAAAAAAATGATCCGGTTTTGCATCCGGTTTTTCCTGCTTCTTTTTTCTTCTCTCCTCATCGATCAGTTCATGAAGTTTCTGAAACGCTTCATGAATCCCTCCCACTTCATCGATCATTCCCTCTCTGACAGCCTCCTCTCCCTCCAGCATTGTCCCCACATCTTTCACGAGCTGCGTTGAATCCAGCATCAGCTCCACGATCCGTTCCTGGGAGATATGAGAATGGGACGCAATGAAGCGGGTAATGCGATCCTGGGTACGCTCCATATTTCGATAACTCTGGATCACTCCGATGAACATTCCAGAAGAACGAACCGGATGAATAATCATCGTGCCTGACGGGACAATAAAAGAATAATCTGCAGATACAGCCAACGGTCCTCCGATAGAATGACTTCCTCCAAGGACCAGTGATACGGTCGGTTTTCCAAGGGATGCGATCATTTCTGCAATTCCAAGTCCGGCTTCTACATCCCCGCCCATTGTGTTTAAAAGGATCAGTACTCCTTCGATCTCATCATTTTCTTCTGCCTCCGCAAGCCGTGGGAGCAAATGTTCATACTTTGTAGCCTTTGTATTTCCGGATACATTCTCATGCCCTTCAATCTCACCGATGATCGTCAGAAGCTGAATCCCATACGGGTTTCCCTTTTTTCCCAGTTCCATCGTCCCCATTTCGCGGATCTCTTCATTTTCCTTATTTCTCTGTTCCTGTTTTGTATCCATTTTTTCTGTTCCCATAGATTCCACCTCCTGCAAGTTCTGAACCATAGTATGAACAGATTTATAATAAATATGTAGGAATACATACAACAGTCCGGGGCGGAACATACGATCTGTATAGACACTCTGCCACTGTCAGTTTTTCCTTCATACCCCGGTATAAAAAAGAAGATACAAATGTATCCAATTTACACTTGTACCTTCTCATCGTTATTAATCTTCCAAAGCCTGCTTTACATCAGCGATCAGGTCTTCAATATTTTCAATTCCAAGACTGAAGCGGATCAGATCCGGCTGTACTCCTGCCTCCAGAAGTTCCTGCTCATTCATCTGTCTGTGTGTATGACTTGCCGGATGCAGGACACAGCTTCTTGCATCTGCCACATGCGTCACAATAGCAACCAGTTTCAGCTTATCCATCATTTTCACGGCAGCTTCTCTTCCACCCTTTAATCCAAAAGTGATGACACCACAGCTTCCATTCGGCATATATTTCTGCGTCAGATCATAATACTTATTGCCAGGTAACGACGGGCAGTTTACCCATGCTACTTTTTCATGTCCCTGTAGATATTCCGCCATCTTAATTGCATTTTCACAATGTCTTGGCATACGCAGATGCAGACTCTCCAGTCCAAGATTCAGGAGAAATGCATTTTGCGGTGACTGGATTGATCCTAAATCTCTCATCAACTGGGAAGTTGCTTTTGTGATATAAGCACCTTTTCCAAATTTTTCTGTATAGATGATTCCATGGTAAGTCTCATCCGGTGTTGTCAGTCCGGCAAATTTATCTCCGTAAGCAGCCCAGTCAAAATTACCGCTGTCAACAATCGCACCGCCTACACATGTTGCATGACCATCCATATACTTTGTTGTGGAATGCGTCACAACATCAGCCCCCCACTCAAACGGACGGCAGTTGATCGGTGTAGCAAATGTATTATCTACGATAAACGGAACCCCATGCTTATGTGCCGCCTTTGCAAATTTTTCAAAATCCAGAACGACCAGTGCCGGATTTGCAATCGTCTCTCCAAATACTGCCTTTGTATTATCCTGAAATGCTGCTTCCAGTTCTTCTTCCGTGCAATCAGGATCAACAAAAGTAGCCGTCACACCCATTTTACGGATTGTATGAGCAAAAAGGTTATATGTTCCGCCATACAGGGCAGATGCACATACAATATGATCTCCCTCTTCTGCAATATTCATAATGGCATAAAAATTAGCTGCCTGACCGGATGAGGTCAGCATTGCCGCTGCTCCGCCTTCCAGATCACAGATCTTTGCTGCTACTGCATCATTCGTCGGATTCTGCAGTCTTGTGTAAAAATAACCGGATTCTTCCAGGTCAAATAAACGTCCCATCTGCTCACTGCTGGTATAACGGAATGTAGTACTCTGATAGATTGGAAGAACTCTTGGCTCTCCATTTCCCGGTTCATATCCTGACTGCACACACTTTGTCTCAATTCTGTAATTGCTCATTTCCTCTTCCTCCTTGAAATTTTCTTAAAAAATGGAGCAGGCTGTCAATTTCAGCTTGCTCCATATCTTTTTAGTAGGTTATTTATTCATTCCAGTTATGATATACATCCTGCACATCATCATCTTCATCAAGCAGATCCAGTGTCTTCTGGATGTTCTTGATATCCTCTTCTTTTGTAAGGTCAACATAAGTCTGAGGAATCATCGTAACTTCCGCAGAAGCCATCGCAATTCCTTCCTCTTCCAGCTTCAGACGTACATCACTGAAATCCTCCGGTGAAGTAAGCACTTCGTAGCTGTCCTCTTCTTCATTAAAATCTTCAGCACCCGCATCCAGTGCAAGCATCATCAGATCATCTGAGTCCATATCACACTCTTCTTTATCGATAATAATCTGTCCCTTTTCATCAAACATAAAAGATACACATCCCGGAGTCCCGACATTTCCAGCTCCCTTTGTAAACGCATTTCTTACATTTGATGCTGTACGGTTCTTATTATCCGTCAGAGTCTTTACGATGATGGCGGTTCCGTTCGGACCATATCCCTCATATGTAATACGCTCATAATTATCTGCGGAACCTTCCCCGGCTGCTTTCTTGATATTTCTTTCGATCGTATCATTCGGCATATTGTTCGCTTTTGCCTTTGCGATCACATCACGAAGTCTGCTATTATTCACCGGATCAGCACTTCCACCTTCTTTTACTGCAATCGCAAGCTCACGGCCGATCTTTGTAAAGATCTTTCCCTTTGCTGCGTCATTCTTCTCTTTTTTGTGCTTAATATTCGCAAATTTAGAATGTCCTGACATACTTTCATTCTCCTTTTCTATCTGACTTAAATCAATTAAGACTTGTACTTCATCCTGCTCTCCGCAACCAGAGCATTATCTTAATAAGTTTACCACGCTTTTTCTCATCTGTAAAGTCCACGTTCCTGTCTTATGTAGGCAGATTCAGGCTGACACAGATCGCCTCGTCTACTTTTTTCATCATTGCAGAATCTATATGACATACATATTCTTTCAGTCGCTGCTTGTCGATTGTACGGATCTGCTCTAACAGGATCACAGAATTTTTTACTATATTATAATCCCTCGTACTGATCTCGATATGCGTCGGAAGTTTCGCTTTATTCATTTTTGAAGTGATCGCCGCACAGATGATCGTAGGGCTGTGCCGGTTTCCGATATTATTCTGGATAACCAGGACAGGTCGTATCCCTCCCTGCTCTGATCCGACCACGGGGCTTAGATCTGCGTAATAAATATCTCCTCGTCTGACCATTTATTTTCACTCTCCGATATCTCCGTTATGTTAAGCTATACTTAAGTATCTCCGGATTCATCGGATGTATTCACAAATTCTTCAGATTCGTCCTTTAAAAATAATCTGTCTGCGAAATGATTTTTCCATTCTTCAGGTAAGCACGTGGGATTCTCTTACTCAGGCAGCATACAAATTCATAATTGAATCTTCCACTTAATTCTGCAAGATCCTCCACCTTGATCTGTTCCTCCTGATCCCGTCCGATCAGAATCACCTCATCCATAAATGCCACATCGGGGATTTCCGTTACATCAACCATAAACTGATCCATACAGACTCTTCCAAGAATCCTTGCCTTTTTCCCATGGATCAGCACATACCCTTTATTTGACAGTGATCTTGGATACCCATCTCCATATCCCACCGGAATGGTTGCAATCTTCATCTTTTTCTCTGTAATATATGTGCCACCGTAACTGATCGATGTACCTTTTCCTACTTCCTTTACGAAACTGACATGACTGACCAGACGCAGAGCCGGACGCAGACTCACTGCATTCTGATCCACGTCGTCTGATGGATACATTCCGTAAATGGAAATTCCCGCTCTCGCAATATCATGCTTGAGATCCGGAAAATCAATGATTCCGGCACTGTTGTCACAGTCAAAATACTGGATCGGAACATTTCGTTCCTCCATCAGTTCTTTCATCCATAAAAATTTCTCATGCTGCTTTAACGTATAAGATTTATCCAGCTCGTCGGCTTTTGCAAAATGCGTAAACATTGCCTCTGTCTGCACATTCGGAAGCCTGCTGATCCGTTCAATGGAAGATGCACTTTCTTCCGTTACCGGGAATCCGATCCTTCCCATTCCGGTATCAATCTTAATATGAAAATACGCAGTCTTTCCAAGTCTTTGTGCAGCCTCTGACATTCCCCGTGCCATTTCTTCAGTATAAACCGCAGCACGAATTTCTTTTTCTACCATCTCCTCGTATTCGTCCGGGAAGACACATCCCAGTACCAGAATCGGCTTTTTGATCCCCTGTTCACGCAGGACAGCCGCCTCTCCCATACATGCAACAGCATAGCCCCAGATATATGGCATCTCTTCAAACATTTTCGCCAGCGGAACTGCCCCATGACCATATCCGTCGGTCTTGATGACTGCGATCAGTTTTCCGTCTTCGCCAATCCGCTTTTTCATCTGCTCCATATTATATGCAATGGCATCCAAATCGATATATGCACAAACTCTGCTGTATTTCTTCATTTAGTTACACTCCTTTGCTTTCTTCATCGCTACCTGTATTCCATGGATCAGATCCCTTGCGAGAACACTGTAACCACCTTTTTTATCCCTTGCCTCATCTCCACCACAGGCATGCAGAAAAACGCCTGTCACTGCACTTTGAAATCCATCCATTCCCTGTGCGAGAAGTCCGGTGATCACACCCGCAAGCACATCTCCCGAACCGCCTTTTGCCATGGCTGCATTGCCTGCCAGATTAAGGAAGTTCTGCCTGTCTTTCTGGGCAACTATCGTCCTGCTGTCTTTTAAGACACAGATACACGGGGATTCCTCGGTAAACCGGTGAAGTACTTCAAACCGCCGTTCTACAATTTCTGATACAGAGATTCCTGTCAGCCGGGACATTTCTTTCATATGAGGGGTGAGGATCATATTTTTCCCAAGTTTTTTATACAGATCTTTCCTTCCTGCAAGAAGGTTCAGTCCATCTGCATCAATCACGCAGGGACACTTTGCTTTCTCTATTGTATGCAGCAAAATCTTTTCTGATCTACTGCTTTGTCCTAATCCACAGCCGATACAGATGACATCTGCCCACCCGATCAGTTGATCCAGTTTCTCTTCATCATACTCTCTATAGCAGGAAATGATCGCCTCTGGAAGAAGTCCCTGAAGTACCTGCCTGTTCTCTTCTGCTGTATAGATCTGGACAAGTCCGGCACCAACCGTATACGCTGCTGTAGCTGAAAGATAAGCTGCTCCTGCCATTCCCGGACTGCCGGTGATCATAAGAACTCTGCCAAAACTGCCCTTATGCGAATCCTCTTTTCTTTCCGGCAGCAGATTTCCCAGCTCCTTTTTATCATAGGTCATGCAGACACTTTTCTGTTCAAAAAAGTACTCGGGATCAATCCCGATCGTTACCGGAACAACCTCTCCCGCACAGATCTGTCCCGGATACAAAGCACAGCCACGCTTCTGACATGCCATAGATACTGTCAGTTCCGCCTGAAATGCAATACCAAGCACCTTTCCTGTAGCAGAACAGATTCCTGATGGAATATCCACTGCAACCTTCTGTGCCGTCTGCCGGTTCATCCATCCGATCACATCTCTGTAGTGTCCTGCAACTTCTCTGCACAGACCAACGCCAAAAATTGCATCAATGATCACAGTATACTCTTTCTCGGGGATTTCTGTAAACAAATTAATCCCGAGATTTTTGTCGATCTGAGCCTGCAATCTGCATTCTTCCGTCATAGAGCTTTCTCTTCCCGTAAAAAGCACATCCACATGGCAGCCCTTTTCAGCCAGAAGTCTTGCCACAGCAAATCCATCTCCGCCATTATTTCCACTGCCGCATACGATCAGTGGTCGCCTTAAATCCTTTTTCTTTTCTTCCAGTACTTCAACAATTTTTAATGCTGCCCTCTCCATAAGAACCACAGAAGGTACACCGATCTGCTGGATCGTATACTGATCTGCTTTCTTCATCTGTTCTCCGTCCGGTAAATATCTCATGAGCAGTCCCCTTTCTTTTAAAGACAAACTGCTGCGGACCGGTCCAGCTATGACCATACCCGCAGCAGTCCTCTGCTATTTTTGAATTTCATTGTGCTGGCTGATATTATAAGACAATTTCATCAGACTGTCAGCAAGATGTACACTCTCCACAATGACATCCTTGGGAAGTGTAAGATCCGTATGTGCAAAATTCCAGATGGCCTTGATCCCATTCGCTACCAGGACATCCGCTACTTCCTCCGCTTTTGACTTGGGAAGTGTAAGAGCTGCAATCTCAATATCATTTTCCTGCAGATATCCTTCCAGTTCATCCAGCATTCTGACAGGGATTCCCCGGATCGTCACTCCCTCAAGACGCGGATTCACATCAAATAAACTTTTTAAAATAAATCCATTCCGTTCAAATGATGCATAATTTGCCAGTGCCTGTCCAAGATTACCGGCACCGATGATAATAAAGTTATGATCCTTATCCAGTCCCAGTATCTTTCCAATCTCCGTATAAAGGTACTTTACATTATATCCATAGCCCTGCTGTCCAAATCCGCCGAAATTGTTCAGATCCTGCCGGATCTGGGATGCTGTTACCTGCATCTTTTTACTCAGGTCATTGGATGAGATCCTCTCTACACCCGCTTCAAGCAGGTCTCCCAAATATCTATAATATCTTGGAAGCCTGGAAATTACGGCACGTGATATTTTTCTTTGTTCCACTTCCATTGCCCTCCACATCATAATCTACCCAACATTATATAGAATAGTTAAACTTCTGTCAAACTTTACTTTCCTACTTCTTGTATTTTCGGCTATTTTCGATATAATAGATACTTGGAGTTTTATAATAATGAAGAGCCATTTTAAAATAAGAATTATGATATAAGGAGTTTATTGATTATGATTTTAGCCTGTCACAATCTGAATAAAGCATTCGGCGAACATACCATTGTCTGCGACGGTTCTTTCCATATTGAAGACCGGGAGAAGGCAGCTCTTGTCGGGATCAATGGTGCCGGGAAATCTACGATTCTGAAAATGATCATCGGGGAGGAACCCCTGGACGGTGGCGATGTTATTCTTGCCAAAGGGAAGACTCTCGGTTATCTTGCACAGCGTCAGGATCTGACATCCGGCAATACAATCTATGAGGAAGTAAAAAGTGCAAAAGCCGATATCTTTGCAATGGAAGCCCAGCTTCGTTCCATCGAGCAGGAACTGAAATCCTTAACCGGGGAAGATCTGAAAAACCGGCTGGATACATACAACCGGCTTCAGTCTGAATATGAGGCCAAAAATGGCTATGCCTGTGAAAGTGAAATCACTGGTGTCCTGAAGGGGCTTGGATTTACAGAGGATGATTTTTCCAAGCAGACCGATACCCTCTCAGGAGGTCAGAAGACACGAGTCTCTCTTGGAAAACTGCTTCTGACAAGCCCTGATATCCTCTTACTGGACGAGCCGACCAACCATCTGGATCTTAGTTCCATTGCATGGTTGGAAACGTATCTTTTAAATTATTCAGGAGCCGTATTGATTGTTTCCCATGATCGGTATTTTCTGAACCGTGTCGTAACAAAAGTCATTGAGGTCGATCAGGCTCATATTCGTATGTATATGGGAAACTACAAAGCCTATGCAGCAAAAAAGCAACAGATCCGTGATGCCCGCCTGAAAGAATACATGAACCAGCAGCGTGAAATAAAGCATCAGCAGGCAGTCATCGAGAAACTTCGTTCTTTCAACCGGGAGAAATCCATCAAGCGGGCTGAAAGCCGGGAAAAAATGTTGGACCGTATCACTCCTGTTGAAAAGCCCGTTGAAAGCGTCCGCGAAATGCACTTTTCTCTTGAGCCGTCCTGTATCAGCGGATCGGACGTCCTGACAGTTGAACATCTGTCCAAACGCTTTGACAGCCAGCAACTTTTTCAGGATATCAGCTTTGAGATCCATCGCGGGGAACACGTTGCCATCATTGGTGATAATGGTACAGGAAAAACTACCCTGTTAAAAATTATCAACCAAGTAGTCTCTGCAGACGAGGGATCTTTCACGCTTGGATCAAAAGTCAAAATCGGATATTACGATCAGGAACATCACGTCCTTCATGATGAAAAGACGATTTTCGATGAAATTTCCGATGACTACCCATCCCTGACTCATACGCAGATCCGCAATACACTTGCTGCATTTCAGTTTACCGGGGAGGAAGTCTTTAAACAAATCCGTACACTCAGCGGTGGCGAAAAAGGACGTGTATCCCTCGCAAAGCTGATGCTGTCCGAGGCAAATTTCCTGATTCTCGATGAACCTACCAACCATCTGGATATTACCTCCAAGGAAATCCTGGAAGAAGCCCTGAACAACTACAGCGGAACGGTTCTTTATGTCTCCCATGACCGGTATTTTATTAATCAGACCTGTTCCCGCATTTTGGAGCTTGTCAATCAGACTTTTGTAAATTATATCGGAAACTATGACTACTATCTTGAAAAGAAAGAAGAACTGACCCGGGCATACGCATCTGCCACTGCCGTATCTGCCGGTATTGCTCCCTCGGAATCTTCTTCCGACAATCAGACAGAATCCAAATTGAGCTGGCAGGAGCAGAAAGAACAGCAGGCAAAAGAGCGGAAACGCAAAAACGATCTGAAAAAGACAGAAGAAGAAATTGCAAAGCTGGAAGAACGAAATACCGTAATCGATGAAGAACTGACAAAAGAAGAAATTTACTCCAACTCCATCGAATGTCAGAAACTTTCTACCGAGCGGGCTGAAAATGAGGAAAAGCTGGAAGTCTTGTACGAGCGGTGGGAAGAGTTGGCGGAGGAAGTGTAATAAATTTGTATTTGTTGGGGTGAAAATGATTCGGTATCAGGAAGGCTTTTTGACAGAAGAACGTCCATATCCGCCCTTGCTGTTGCATCGCAGTGCAGGACCCGCTTTACCTCAGCCC
>OGWQ01001393.1_pt1 | contig 13898 bp, 24 predicted proteins | sample 1576091 | NCBI WGS metagenome assembly OGWQ01 (sample SAMEA3541584, study PRJEB24748) | human gut metagenome | biome: human gut; feature: human-associated habitat; material: faeces | place: China | collected 2012
TTCTCCGTCACGCATCCTGACGGTAGTATCGGCACTTCGGCTGGTTATTTTGTAGTTTTTCAGTTCGGAAATAAGCGTGGGGGTACTGACTTCCGTATGTACAACCGAAGTTATCATACCATCGCTGCTTACTATTGGCGTGTATTGCAGTTTAATACCGGCGTCAACGTAATCGGTAGTGTTGGTTGTAACTGAGTTTTCAATTTTTTCCGTTGTAACAGGAATGTGATCAGCGTGTAGTTCTCAATATAGTCAATATTAAATGGAGCTGCATCAAAGCGCCAGCTAATAATAACATTGATACTTGGATAGAATTTATCTGGGTCGACTTTTGTGTAGACAAAAACTTTATCAATTAGCATTTTTACAACTTCACGCTTTAGTTCAAATGGTAATTGATTTATATCTGTGTTCTTTATCATTTCAATAAACTCTTTTAACACCATTACAGTAGAAGCTTTGCTGCGCTTAAGCTCTTGTTTTGGCTGACTATCTATTTTAATGATTTTATTATTTAATTCTGTTTCCTCCAAATATAACTTATTTATTTGTGTTGTCAAATCAGATTCAATGATTATACCTTTGCGATATAGATCCAATAATTTTTCGCGCTCTGTAGATAGTTCTTGTATTCGATTTTTTATTAATTCAAATTCTGTTGGAGTAGGAACTATATTAGGCGGCTCTTTATTAGTGCTTGGTTTAGCATCATATATTTTTTCTGGTTCTTTTAAAAGCTCTAAGCATTTGCTCCAAACCAGATTGTCGAGCCAATCGACACGAACTGGTTTTCCTATGCAAGTATCCCTATTATAAAACTTTGTTTTTTGTTGGCCTTTACATGTACAACAGTAATAACTTGTGTTACGAGCCTTATAAAATGTTGGGCTATATGCTAAGCCACATAGGCCGCAACGAATCATGCCCTGTAATAAATAAAGATTTTTAGTATTACGTTTACATGAAACACGGTTATCTTTCATGGTGTTATTGGCTTCTTGCCAAATTTCATCAGAAACAATTGCGGGAACGCTCCTGGTTATAATTTTACTGTTTTTATGAGTAGCATTTTTCCCATATTGATGCAGACCTTTATATGTGGTTGACCTTATAATTTCAGAAATACGGCTAGGGCGCCAAATCTCGGCAGTTTTTTTATATCGTTTACCACTTATGCCGTTTAACATATATCTAGTCGGAATTTTTATTGAATTTAAGTAATCAGCAATTTCAGCACAGTTGGCTTTTTCTTTAGCGGCCATTCTAAAAATAATTTTAATTACATCTTCTTCTGATAAACGGCAATTGGGGATAGGGTCAGTGGAAATAACTAATTTTTTATCTGCAACCATATAACCATATGGGATTACACCACCAAGCCAACGTCCTTGTTTTGCTGCATACTGTGCCCCAGACCACATACGTGACAAAATGGTATCGCGGTCGAGCTCGGCGATGCCGGCCAATGTAGTCAGCAAAAATTTGCCGGTAGGTGTTTCAGTTTCAAATGGTTCAGTCATACTTTTTATGCTGACGCCCAGTTCGTCCAAATCGTGTACAGCGTTTAGTATTACTCTTACTTTACGTCCGAGGCGGTCCAACTTGTGGAAAATTACTACATCAAATCTTTTATTGGCTGCATCGGCAAGTAGGCGCTTTCCTTCCGGCCGCATTTCCAGTGGCAGCGTTCCGGTTATGCCATCATCGCAGTAATAATCAAAAACATCTAAACCATATAGGTTTACATATTTTGCAGCAAAGTCTTTTTGTATTTCGATGGTACCGCGTTCTGCCTGGTCCTCGCTCGATACGCGGCAATAAACAGCAACTACCATAATAAATCCATCCTTTCATATTTTTAATTCATCGGTGTGCCAAGCTTGCCAGGGGCATGTGGGGTAGTGGCAATTAAGTCATTGTATATATCAGTAGATGATATTCCGTTTTTATCGGCAAGGCCTATAACCAAATTAGCGATTAAGTCCATAATCTCTTTATCGGTGACATTATGTTTTAAAAGTGCGACAACTTCGCCATCATTGCTTCTAAAGTAGGCGAGAGCACTACGCATATCGTGTTCCTGCACAAATTTCTCAAAATCATCATTTAATTTTGTTCCGAATTCTTTAGTTAACATCACAAGTACCTCCAGTATTAAAATTTATTACTTTCAATAAAATCATAGATTTATTGATTTTTTCTCACAAAAGTTTAAAATATTTGATTTGGTATTATATCAAGCGTTTGTAGATAAAGAAATATATTAAAAACGTATGTTTGCGTAACTTGCGGTTAAAATATGCAGCCCAGTTAAGGGCTGCGTTTTTAAGGAAAGTGTCAGATTAAAACTTATTTAAATTTATCAAAAATTTTAGTCCATAAACTTTCAAAATCATGTCCTTCAGTTAATTTTAAAATTTTATTTTTAGCAAATTTAGCCAACTCAACTTTGTAGCCTTTTGGAAGACTAATGGCACATATAGTAGCAGCAGCTTCAATTTGTGGAATAATTGGTTTATCTTCATTATAAGAATCTTCAAAATCGAAATCATCGATGCTATTAAAAAATTTATTAATAGCTTTATCTAAACATTTATAAGGAATAATATCTTCAACTTCTATATTTTCTTTATTAGCAATATCATCTAAAGAAATAATTTTCTCGGGTTCATCCTTATATAGTTCTTTTAATAATTTATTTTTAAAAGATTTGCCGCTGGAATCAGCGTCCAATATAACAAAAGGTAATTCATTGTTTGCAGATATTATGCTAGCAATAGCAGAAACACCTTTTACACCGCCGGCAGGCATAAATACAATTTCTTTTGAGGATTTAAATTTCCCGTTTGAAATAAGATAATTTTTTATTGCATTAAAATAATACTGATCGGAAGGGCCTTCAACTATAACAGGGGTACATCCGTTTAAAAGAATATCAGATACACTAAGACCTAAAGCAGCGTGAACTGCATAGATGGAAGTACTTTGTTTAGGGTCAGTATTAGCTCTCAAATTATTTGATAGTACAGTCTGGCCATCTTCATTAACATAAGCAATCTTTACATTATCAATGTTATCTGTATCAACTAAAAATGGAGAATGGGTGGTATGTATAATTTGATTTTTTTCTGCTAAGCTTTTGAAGAAATTTAATAAATCTTTTTGGGCAAGTGGATGTAATGACAATCCTGCTTCATCAAGCAAAAGAATTGAATTTTTTAACGTGTTTTGAGTTTCAACTAAGAATATTAAATAAAAACTTAAAAACCATTGCAATCCAGTACTTCTTGATTCAAGTTCTATTTTTTCTGGCCGCTTTTCATCAGAAACCCAAATTTTAAAAAACTTTCCATCTGCACGCAAATCGAAAACATAATTGCCTTGCTTCCACCATTGTTTAAATGCTTTAGTAAGTTTTGAAGAAGCAGAGTTTAATAAAACAGTGCGCTCACTACGTTTTTTTGAAAATAATTCAATTTGTTCAGCTGATAAGTTTTGAGGTTCCTGACCTAATTCTAAAATTTCTTTAGGATTTAAACCTATAAATTTAAATAAAACTTTTAACGTTCTTGCTTTTGCTGCAGCTACACCAGATATATCAGTCCTATTTAAATTGTCAATGACATGTGGCAAATAAATTTCTGAGTCAAGATTACCATAATTAGAATAATATACGAATTTAGGAATACTATCTATAATTTTTTGGAATACATCATCGTTCTTGATAGGTTTTTTATTGAATAACAATAATTTTTCATCTATATGTGATTTTATTTTTTCAATAATAGGTGATATTTTTGAGTTTGCACTTGGCATAACACTGATTTCAAGCGTTTCTTTTAATTCTTGAAAGTTTTCTTCTTTTAAAGATGTAAGAGTCTTTAAATTATCGGCAATTAAATTAAGCGTTGTAATAACAGCAGCCTTATAAGCAGCTTCTTTATTTACAGTTGTTGCAATATTTTGAATTGTTGATAAAGAATCTTCTATAATTTTCTTCAAATCATCAATTGGTAATTCTACAATATGTTTTTCGTTGGGAAAATAGTAATAATATTTTCCATCGTAGCATCTAGATAAATATATTATTTTTAGTTCTTCGGCATCATGACCAGTCAGTTCAATTAAATCTTTTAAAAGTTTATCGTTTTCGTTTAGTTCAAAATAAACTTCTATAAATCTTTTGTTTTCAAAGTTATTCTTTAATATTGCATAATCATTACGTGGCAAGTCTTCTAATAAATTAATTTCTCCGTCATAAGCTGGATTAAATTTCCATAAAGCCATTAATGCATTGGATTTTCCAGATTCGTTAACACCGATAATATTTGTAACATTATTGCAATCTATCCAAGTACTATCAATAATAGAACGAAAGTTAAGAACTCTAAATTTTGTTAATTGCATAATACTAACACTCCTTCGCAATTGGAATATTTAATATTTTTATGATAAAATAAAGATGTCAAGCAACTAACTTGGGACATGTCTTATTAATTGGAATTATCGCAACTATAACGCGTAAATGTGAGATAATTCTAATAATATGCTAGGTTGGTTGCTTTTCCCGTATTATAGATATTTTTTATCCTTACTTTTTGCTGACCTTCGGGTCAACTTTTTTATTTTGCGCATCTTTAATAATATATTTAAATGCCTTTTTTATGGTTTTTTCTTGAATAGGGGAGAATTTAAAGTTATTTGTTTCTAGTTTCATTTTTATCATTCACTGAGCTATCATTATAGATTTTTTAGATATTTTTTCAAATCGTTTTCTAAAGCATTCATTTTACCTATAACATTCGGCAACATTTTAGTTAAAATTTTATTGGCATAAAAACGATGATTAGTTGCTAACAATAATAAATATTTTTCATTATCTGGAGTTTTTAAAAGTTGTTGTGCTTGTTTTGAAAGATCTTCTAGTGCTTGTACACTATCGAATAAGCCTTTAATTTCAGTATAGGTTGTTATTATATTTTTCTTTAAAATATCATCGTCAATATAACCTAATTTATTAGTTATGCTTTCAAATACACTAAAGTAATTGCTTCTGACGGGAAAGTAAACAAAAGAATAATTTTCTAAATTATCTGTTTCGAAATTTTTAAAATCATCCAACCTAGAATTTATTAAATCCTTTTTAGCTTTAAGGTCGGCAATCAGTGAAGTCGCGATATGCTTTCTTGTAATTGTTTTCAAATTCTGCCTTTTGTACCATTCAAATAGTATATTTGCACATAAACCTATGCCTGTTGTAATTATTGCAGTAACTATAATTAAATCTACTTGGGTTTGTGTAATTTGTTCAGTAGCCATATTAACCTCGTAAAATAATAAGTATTTTATTTAATATTTAAATCTCTAAAAATAAGAACAGATTTTATTGTACCTATTATAGAGTAGGGGAAAGAATAACTAGAAAAAAGTAGAACCTTGCAAATCTTCACTTTTGGTAGTGAGGCTCTGCAAGGTTCCTTTGTTTATTTGCGATATTATTGAATTTAACCGTTCAGTATCTTTATAAAAAATATCAATTAGAGCGGTTTCCGTTTGATTTTCGTTTTCGTGTTCCATTTATTCCACTCCTTATTAAATTTTTTAGAATTAACTTCTTGTTCCGAACGGATTCTATTGATATTTTGAACAGTATCTTTATTTAAATCTATAACTTGTTCTTTTAAAGTTGTAAACATATCAATATCACCGTCCTTTGAAGTTATTATATTATAAGGAACCTTGCTGTGCAATGTAAAATTTTCAAAGAACAAATTTAAGGTTTTTATTTTGAATCCCGTTTTTCAATTGCTTCCTTAGCACCTTCTGGAAGCAGACTATATAAAGATTCAATTTTTGCTTTGCGTTCCAAAGTTTCACTAACAATTAAATTTAGCAACCCAAAAAGGGAATTGGTAATTTCTGTATTATCTTTTATATCAATTTGACCAGGATGAACAGCGTTGTTTCCTATTACTCTTAAAATATCACAAGCTGTTTTAATTTCATCTTTTAGAACACCATCTTTTGTTAATTTTGCAATGTCATCATTTATATTTTTACCTTCACCGCCAAGTTCTTTTAGCAGAATTTGAAGTGCTAAACGAAGTAGCGCAGCAGCAGACCGAGGGGATAGTGCGCATACGGATGCAGCCTCAGTATATAATTCTTTAACTTCATTGGGCATATAATTATTTGGCGAAGCAGTAATACCGGTGAGAGGATATATGATTTTAAAGTTATACCAAATTATTATTTTATGACAGTGAGTACATTGAGAAATATAAATACTTTGGTCAGCATAGTGACAAACGCCTGAATATTGAGGTTGTAAGTATGGATGTTGGTATGGCAACAATTTAACAAAAGTACTATCTTCTCTTGGTATAAAATTTACATTGTTTCTATGAACTGCGTGCCATGTATGTTGAGTATAACCATTACAATGTGGGCAAACAAACAGATTAGACGCAAAAGTTGGTCCTTGAAAATTTGGCATTTTTACCTCCGCTTTTTTATTTCCAGCCGTCTTTTAAAAATTTATCAACATAGTAGCTTTCAATATCTGGAGAGGAGTAGCTAAGGAGATTAACGGCAAAGAAGTCGGCTTCGTTCTCGTGCTTGCGTGAACAGTAATAAGAACGGCTGTCCTCGCAGAAATATCTATATTTGGGGTGTAGTCTAATATGGGCAATCTCATGGGCGATAACAGCATTTTGCTGCCATTCATCTAAACGCTCATTAACAAAAATAAATTTACGACGTAAAATTCGCATCCAAAAACCATTGATATGGGTTGGTGTATCAACGAATTTTACTTTAATACCAAGATATGTAGCAATTTGCCGAGGATTAGATGTGCCAGCCCGCTTAATGAGATTACGAACTCTGAGCGGGATGTTGTAGGCCATGGTCTTACCCTCATTTCTTCCGTTTGTTCATCTCTTTGGCTTCCCAAAAGGCAGCTTCAACTATTTTAAGCATTTTATCTTTGTCAGTTTCAGATAAAAGCCTACCGTTTAAGGTTACTTCTTCACTCTCAAGGAGCCTTTTGAGTTCCTTGGGAGTTTTTTTATTTTCTGTGTTATTGGTTTCCTGCTTTTCATCGGTAAAGTAGGAAACAGGTACACCAAAGTAATCAGACAGTATTTGAAGTTTGTCTAATTTTGGCTTGCTTCTTCCTGCTTTCCAGTCAGAAAGTGATGATGTCGCAATACCTGTTGCTTTAGCTACATCTACAGGTCGAACATTATTTTTATTCATTAGTTTTTGTAATTTTTCATAAAAAGTCATAATTATTACCATCCTAAAATACGAAAATACGAGAAAAATAACTTGCAATTTCCGAAAATACGGATTATAATTAAATTAATCCGTAAAGGCGGAATAAAAAATCCGCTAAAACGATAGAAAGGGGCACGGTTATGGACGAACATAAGATGAAGTTTACTAAGATAGGGAGTGCTGCATTACCTTCAGTAGATACACATGCTCCAGTACCTGAAATTTTGGACGCATTAAATAAACACGGCATAACGCTGATGTTTATTGATGAGGTTTTTAAAAAAGCAAAGGAAGAAGCTGAACGCAGCACAGTTGTTTTTAGTCCTACGGCTTTTTTGCGTTGTAGAACAGATTACGTAAATGAACGCAAAGCTAATAACGCACCGTGGATGGAAGCTTCGCCAGAAGAAAAGAAAACACGGAAATTAGAAAGAATTGCCGATAAAATTTGTGAAATGCTTGCACAGGAAAAGGTTTTAGCTTCTGATGTTCCAATGCTTTGTAGTTGTTTGGTTAATAAAATTTATCGGTTAAGCATAGCCGGAAGAGGTAACGAAGAACCTAAATAAATTCATTCAACAAATAACTTGTATAAATTATATAAGTTAGTCACGAGAGAACCTGCTTGACTGGCTGGCTGTATAAAATTTTTAAATTTTTCGTAAAAAGATTCTTTAGTATGTTTTACGGTAATTCCGTTAACTAAATCTCTTCCCAAATCGGTAATATTGTGAAATTCAACATTATTACCTTCTAAAAAGCCATTATCTACCATGTATTTTATGTGCCAATAAAGGTATTGTGAGGCTTCATCTGGGTCTTGAGATAATTCGAAATAAATTTTATTAACGCCAGGTTCACCTGTAGCTTTATATTCAGCAAGAAAATCTTTGATGAAATCATAGTTAATATCTACCAAAGCAACCACATCCTTTTGTCTGTTGTTGCTTTGATTATATCGCAAATGCGAAATAAATGCAAACATACTTTCTCTACATGGGAGGTGAAAAAATGTACGAAAAAATTCAAAAGCTCATGGATGAAAATAAAATGACATCTTACCAGTTGAGCCAGGCAACAGGAATTGCAGCATCTTCACTTTCTGACTGGAAGTCCGGAAGAAGTAAGCCTAAGCTCGACAAGCTGCTTAAGCTTTCTAAATACTTCAACGTTCCACTGGAATATTTTGTTGAGGAGTGAAAATACGTAAATGCAAAGCTTAAAACGCATATTTTCTAATTTAGTTTTTGAATGGAAAGAGCACCGAGAGTACATCAAAAGCAGGCATGATATTCCAAAAACTTGGAAATATTACGTGTTTAACTGTATTCCGATGTTTTCAAATCAGTTTTTGTTGGGACTTGAATTAGAAGATTGGATTCCTTTAATTGTATCGCTGCTTGCACTAGTAGCTGCAATTATGATGTTTTATTCAGTTATGTAGGGGGCAGTGAACAATGGAAGTCAAAACACATTCGGCAGTACGTTCCGTAAAGACGATACCTGTAATTGAAATTATGGTTGTTGCAGGCAGCAATAGACCAGATGACCCAAAAAGAGTGGTAGTTCAGTATTGGGACTATAAAGGCAATCTTTTAGCAGTTAATGACCCAATCAATGATAATAACAACTTATAACAAGGAGGTGAAGTTAATGGAGATATACCATGTATCGCGCAGCACAATTGCTGTAGCAGAATGCTTTACTTCCAAAAGTAAAATACCAATTGAAGAAGGAGTTAAGCTTTTATTTTTAGCAGCCAGACTGATGGGAGGTGAGTTTAAATGTCTAGCAGACAAATATGCCCAGGATGCGGGAAATTCATCGAGGACGCTGAACTCCGCTATTTCATCTGGGACGATGTTAAGCAGCGGAACGTCCGCCTCTGCGGTGACCCAGAATGTACTAAAAAAATGGGGCGCATAATCTTCCAGCGGAATAAAGCCGCAAAAAAAGAAAAAGCTACCTTGATTAAAGGATAGCACAAAGGAAGTGATTGTATGGCAGATATTGTAGCTAATATCTATCTTTTGGCGAGAAAGTACAGCGGCATTAAACGAATTGATGCAGCGCAGGAACTAGCGATAGCTGAAAGCACGTTGAAAAATTACGAACTTGGCATAGCACCAGTACAAGACATTACTGTTCTTAAAATGTCGCGCCTTTACGGTACGCCGTGGCTGCGTGTGCAGCACCTTGAAAAGAACCCGCTATTTTGTGATGTGTTCGGCATTATGATTGACCAGGACAATTTGGCAATCGGAGTGCTGCAGGTGCAAAAAGAAGTAAGTGATGTGGTATCCAATATGGACAGTATTGTTGAAGATGTTGTGTCGGATGGGAAGTTAAGCAATATGTGGCTTATTGACGAAATGAAAGGCGCTGCAGTTGCCTTGCTTAATATCTTTGGACGCTTTAGCGGCAGAAAAAAAGAAACCGCCTGCGCTGGCACGCAAACGGTTTCGAGGATGTTTTGACAGACTGAGCTGTCAGCTGACTAACTTAATTATACCATCTTTAATATTTTTAGCAAGCATAGGAGGCGGCCAATGAATTGTTGCGTATGCAATAAACCAATTGCACCTGCGGCTGAGCTTAAAATCTGGGATGGCGTAACTCGCAGGACTTTACATTTTTGTGGACTGCAATGTCTAAAAGAAATGCAAAAGACCCAGAAGAAAAAGCGTAAAAAACGCAGGAGGTAGGCTGATGGAATACGGCTGGATTAGATGCACACGGTGCGGTAAGCCAATACATTATTGGCACTATGTTAATAACAGGCCCGTTTGTGCTGATGACCGTAGTTGTGTACCTAATCCACGTATTATCAATCGCCGGCGGGGAAAATCAAAATTAAAAGTTCTGGCGCGTGTTAAAGCCAGGTACGGGAGTGACGAAACATGAGAAAGACGCTGATAACAAGCGTAATAGCGCTGTTATTGATAATAGCTGCAGCTTTGTTTTTGGTGTTTGGCTGGCCCGGATTCGGTAAACTTGACCCGGAATATCAAGCCAGTCAAAATCCGCAAAACTTTGTAACATATACCATTTATCAGGGCGACACGCTTTGGAGCATTGCAGAGATGTATGCGCCGGCAGACATGGACCTGCGTGAGTACATTTATATACTCGAGCAAAATAATCCGGATGTGCTGCAGCCAAAATCAAATTTAATACCAGGCGAAAAGATTTTAATCTTGAGGTTGCCGGTAAATGAGGAGGTGAGTACAAATGCTTAGAATGCTTAAGAAAATCATTGCAGATCGTGCTGACTGCGACATGCTTGACATCTCGCTGGATTCTAAATTTGAGGACCTTATCCCAAACGGCGAAGAACGTGAGGCTACAATGATTTACATTACCTTAGATGTTGAAGATGCTTTTGATGTGGAGCTGCCGCCGGAAGCGGAATCTGCTGAAACCGTAAAAGATTTATTAAAAATTATCAGGAGTGTGATGTAAATGCCAAACACTGAAAAAGTTGTATCAAAAGAAAGCGTAAAACCGTACATCGAAAAGTACGAAGCTTCTACCGATGATATTGTCGGTGTTGACCGCCAGTGGCTGTTGGGACTGCTTAAAGAAGTAGCGTTCCACCGTTGGAGCGAAATGCAGCGCCGCAAAAAGCGCAAAGAAAAACGCCCTGCCGCAGAAAAACGGTAAGGCGTAAGGGTGGCGCAATGAGTCGCCTGATAATGATAACTTGCCTATATTATAAGGCAATTAAGGGAGTTTTGCAAATGGTTATCGGCTATAAAGACTACCTGCCCGGATGTGCGCAACCGCCTATCCAGTCATTGGAGAGGAAATCAAAAACAACAATTGACTGTTTTATGTGCGGAAAAAGTAAACCATTGCAGTACGGCTGTACTAAAAGGGCTTATGCCTACAAAATGAGTGTCAAAGGCAAAATCAGATACTTTTGCAGTCATACCTGCATGGAAGCGGCACGGGCTCTTTATAGGCCCGCTAAAAATGCTAAAAATAAAAGCCTGCCAGGTAGTGTCTGACAGACTTTTATTCCATATTTGTTTACCTGTAAGGCTTACCGTTCCAAAAGCGCCTACACTGTTATCATTCTGCTAGTCGCTTACGGCTTTCGTCTGTGGCTCAGACGAAGCGTGCATCCGTACTTTGTTTTGGAATCGCTGCAACACTGTTTTTGAAAAATATGCGTGAAGAAAGAAATATGAGCAAGCGCAAACTGGCAAGCCTTACAGGGATAACAATTACAGCAATAACAAATTATGAAACTGGCAAGCGTAGTCCAACGATAAAAATAGTTGAACGGATATGTGAAGCTTTAAGTGTTATGTATGTTGTAGGAGGAAAGATGAAAATTTATTGTTATACAGACGAAGAATTTATGGAAGACATGAAGCATGACGCGATTATGGAGCCTGTTTGGTCAGAGCGTGCACGCGAAGAAGCAGAAAGAGAGGACGAGAAAGAATGAAAGGAAAGCTTGTTATGACGGTTGCCGATATGGCAGACCACGATAAATGGCTGAAAATGAGGAATAAAGGCATAGGCGGTAGCGAAGCTGCTGTAATAGTTGGCATGAATCGTTGGAAAAGCCCGTTTCAACTTTGGCTCGAAAAGACTGGCGAAGTAGAGCCGGAAGATTTAAGTAATAATGAGTTTGTTTACTGGGGAACGGTGCTTGAACAGTGCGTTGCAGACCGTTTCGCAGAGCTTACTGGGAAAAAGGTAACACGCCGTGGAATGCTGCAAGACGAGAAAGTGCCGTACTTTTTTGCTAATGTTGACCGTGTTGTAGTTGGCGAAAACGCTGGGCTAGAATGTAAAACTACCAACGCTTTTAACAAAGACGAGTGGGAAGAGAACAATATACCGGACGCTTATTATTGCCAATGCCAATGGTACATGGGTGTTACCGGTGCTGAAAAGTGGTATATCGCCTGCTTGATTGGCGGCAATAAATTTGTTTGGAAAGAGGTTGCCCGCAACGATGAAGATATTGCAGCGCTGCGTGAAGAAGCAAAAGCCTTTTGGGAAACCAACGTACAGGGCGGCGTTATGCCGGAAGCTGACGGCAGCAAGAACTGCGCTGAAAGCCTTTTGAAACGCTTTAAAGGCGGCGACAAAGAGGTTATAGACCTTGCGGCCGAAGGCGCGGATGAACTTATGGCGCAGGCGCTTGAAATAAAGGCGACTATTAAAACGCTGGAAGCGCAGCAGGCCGAATGTGAAAATAAGATTAAAGCGCTGATGGGCGACCACGAAAACGCAGCGGCCGGCAAGTATGTTGTAAGCTGGGCGACGGTGAACACCGCAGGGCGCTTTAACAAAAAGAAATTCGAGGAAGATTATCCCGGCGTTTACGCAAATTACTTAGGCGCACCTGGCAAGACGCGCAGATTTACTATTAAAGAATTGAAGGAGGCAAAATAATATGGCAAACGTAAAAAGCGGCAGCGTTGTAGCTGCTAAAAGAAATAACAGCGGCGAGGTTGTAGCTGCTGCACAGAAAAAGAGCGTAGCATTGGCGATGAACGAATTACTGGACAGTGAGGGTATCCGCGGTAGAATTAAAGACCTTCTGGGGAAACGTGCAGCACAGTTTACAGGCAGCCTTGTATCGCTTGTAAACGCCGATAATAATATGAAACAGGCTTTTGCACAAGCGCCGATGACTATTATTCAAGCAGGTTTACGTGCGGCAACTTATGACCTTCCGGTTGACCCCGGCTTAGGATATGCCTATATTGTGCCTTTTAGAAACAAGCAGCAGGACGGTACATACCGTATGGAAGCTCAATTTATTATGGGATACAAAGGCATGTACCAGCTGGCAATGCGCACCGGCGTTTATAAAAAGCTGAACGTTGTAGATGTACGTGAAGGAGAATTAAAGCACTACAATCGTCTTACAGAAGATATTGAAATTGAGTTTATTGATGACGAGGATGAGCGCGAAAAAAGAGAGATTATCGGTTACTGCGGCTTCTTCCGCTTGGTAAACGGCATGGAAAAGTATATTTACATGACGGTTAAAGAAATTAAACGCCATGAGGAAAAGAACCGCAAAGGCAAGTACATGGGTAAAGGCTGGCGTGATGATTTTGACGCTATGGCTCGCAAAACAATTTTGCGCAAACTTATCGGCAAATGGGGCATTATGTCTATTGATTATCAGACTGCTGACACGGCAACGCTTAAAGCGGCCGAAGCTATTGCCAAAGGTGAATTTGACGACGAGGACACACCGACCATTGACACTGCCGCTGAGCAGGTTGCAGAAGATAATGTACCGGAAACTGGCATTGAAAACCTGCCGGATGGGCGCAAGGTTGACCAACAGACCGGAGAACTATTCGATGAAGGGGAATTTACCGCAGACGATATAAAAGCGGCTGAAAAGGAAAATGTGTGAGTTAGGCGGTGGTCATATGCTCTGCCAGCCAGGAATAACAACAAATCCTAACTGTCCACATTGCGGTACAGCTGGAATTGAATTTAAATTTAAAAACCCGATGGTTTATTTGAGATGCCCTAAGTGTGGGCATGAATGGAAAACAATATCATCCATTTGTACTCGCTGCAAACGCCCGTCAGGTACAACTAAGACGGAAGTTTGCAAGTACTGCAGGAAA
>OGWQ01001412.1_pt1 | contig 13741 bp, 13 predicted proteins | sample 1576091 | NCBI WGS metagenome assembly OGWQ01 (sample SAMEA3541584, study PRJEB24748) | human gut metagenome | biome: human gut; feature: human-associated habitat; material: faeces | place: China | collected 2012
GAAGGCCGATGGAAGGCTCGTCCAGGCGCTACAACCGGCCGGGTGGCCATGTGGAGCTGAGCTGCGGCACCAATGCGGACGGCTGCCCGTATTTCTGCGTGGAGGACAATGGCATCGGCATCCCACAGGACAGCCAGAGCCGCGTGTTTGAGCGCTTTTACCGAGTGGACAAATCCCGCTCCAAGGCGACCGGCGGAACAGGCCTGGGGCTCGCCATTGTCAAGCATATCGCTGTTCTGCACGGTGCGCGCATTGATCTGGAATCCACCGTCGGCACCGGCACCACCATCCGCATTATCTTCCCGAAGATGTGAGGTTTTATTTACGGGAGATTGGCGGCCTTTTTGAAAAAAGTCCTGGCGAAAAACTTTAATGGCGATAGAATAGAATTATAGAAATAGAAAAAGGCATGTGCTTACATCTTTGAGGGATGGGGCACATGCTTTTTTCTTTTCTTGTTCCTTGCGCCAGTTTTCACTTGCAACCAGGCAAAGTTCCGGCGGGGTCAGGTGACCCCGCCCTCCCCCTTTATTTTCCTGTCAACCGTCCCATGTCTCCCTCCCGCGCACAATATTTCCCGCAAAAGTTCCCCATTTCCCACCCTGCCACAGGGCAGTTTTCAACATTGACCACATTTTTTGCAGATAATTCCTCCTGTTTACGGTCAGTTTTCCACTATCTCTGCAAAATAATCACACGATACTTCGTCATCTATTCCTGCGCAATTTTGCAACTCTGAGTTTTCAACGTTTTTCACAGATTTTCCCACCGTTTCCACTGTGGAAAAGTTGAAAACATTGTTCAAAGACATAAATCTTTTACATTTACAGTTGTAACATCTTGGTTACATGCCTCGTTTATATATTATAGAAGGTTGAAATTTTCCGCCAATGGAGGTTATCGTATGGGAATGCACAGCACTTATACCGCAACGCATTACAAGGATTTGAATATTGACTGGCAGGCACGCGCCGTTACGCGCCACGGGGAGGATATTCTCCTGACCCCGCAGGAGTTTGCCCTGCTGCAAGTGCTGTTTGACCACCGCGGCCAGGCTGTAAGCCGCGGCGACCTGCTGCATACCGCCTGGGGTTACCCCTGCATCGGCATTACCCGCACGGTGGATGTACATATCCAGCATTTGCGCCGCAAACTGGGGCTGAAACAGGAGATCCAGACCATTTACCGTGTGGGGTATACCCTTTCTTGAACATAATTGGGAACACAAATCAATATTTTTTCCGTTTGTGCCCGTCAAAGTCCGGTTTATCACCCTTGCCTTGTGGTATAATGAGGGTATTCGGGTGTATCTGAAAAAAAATCACGGCTGTTTTGCAGGCGCAAGCCACAAAACTGCACTTGCGAAAAACCGTTTATTTTCGCCTTTTCAGGTACACCCAAGGCAAAAATGTAAGCAGCAGGCTTGACATTCCCTTGCGGCGGGGGTATCCTGAATACAGGAACAGAATTTAATCACTGCGTGGTTCTGCCCCGCGCAGTGCAGGTAAAGTGAGGCTCCCGCCATGAGCAGAATGTATGATATCATCCAGGAGCTGTGCCGCCGCGACGGCACTGACGTAACCAAAATGTGCCGCGCGCTGAAAATCCCGCGCAGCACCCTGTCGGAGCTGGCATCCGGCCGCACCAAACAGCTGACGCTGAAACACGCACGGCCCATTGCCGAGTATTTTGGCGTTACCATCGCCCAGCTTGCCGGGGATGAACCGCTGGAAACCGAGCCGGACCAGACGGATGCCGTTTCGGACCTGATCCGCGATGAGCCCATTGCCGCTTATGAGAACTTGAAGCGCTACCTGACCGAAGAGGACAAGGCCGATATTGCCACCCTGATCCGCCTGCGCGCGGAGATCAACCAGGGCAAGCAGTAAGCCGCCTTTGGCCGGGCCTGCGCTTGCGGGAGGGGCACGAATGTTCAAATATACCCTTGCAGCCACACTGGACGAGATGGACCGGGAAGGCATTACCGTGGCGGAATGCCCGCTGCGCAGCATGCGCTGCCTTTCTTTGCAGAACGGGCGCATTGTGGGCATCAACACCGCGCGGTTTGATTCTTCCGCCGAGGTACGCACCGCCCTGATCCACGAGGACGGGCACTTTGCCAGCGGCGCGTTCTATCTGCCGTATTCGCCTTACCAGCTCAAAGCGCAGGCCGAATACCGGGCCGACAAAGCCGCCGTGCTCAAGCACATCCCCTACCCCGAACTTGCCGCCCGCCTGCGCAGCGGCGACACCCTTGCCGACGCTGCCGAATACTTTTGCGTGACCGAAGATTTCCTGCGCAAAGCCTATGACCTGTACCGCGATATGGGGTATAGCTTTGGGGCCGAGGAAAAAGCGTAATACCACAAAGCCAAACCACCCACACTGGTGAAATACGCCAGCGTGGGTGGTTCTTGTTTAGGAATTCACTTTCAAATTATTTTATTACCGTGCCAATATGTTCTGCTCAAACCACTGCTTGATACTGTTAATTACAGACAATATCCAATCAATAATTGATGTATGTTTTTTCTCTGAGCCAGACTTTGCGTCTGATGCTGATTTTTCTTTAAATGTTACTTCAATCGTCTTATCAGCATCCCCCGATTCAAGTGTATAATCAGTCTTTTTGCCCAAGCTTTCTCCATCAACTTTAACATCATCTACTACATAACCGTCATCCGGTGTAAAGGTAAATGTTTGATTTCTGCCTTTTTCAAGTGCCACGTTACCCATGGGAGAAATTGAGCCATGTTCGCCAGACGATGCCATGATTGTGTGCAGTCCCTGCATTCTGATTGAATTTTCGTCTTCATCTGTTTCCTGAATCAGAATCTCATTTTTCCCGCTGTTGACAGCACTGCTGAAGAGCTTATCCTCTCCCTTCACGGCCATAAAAGCTTCTTGCATATTATCGCTTGATACCTTAACGCCCTCACTTGTTGGGGTCAGAGCCAATTCTTTGGCATCATTAACATCTACTGCTGTTCCATACCACGCTCCGCCCGCACTTGGCGTATTTTGTGTCAGGCACGCACTGAGAAGCCCTTTTTCTTCCATTTGAAGCTTAACACTTTGCGTTGTATTGTCCATCTCAATTTGGGTAGCCTTGTCACTTACAACTGACACTGACCATCCATCACTCACAATCATCAATTCATTTTGGTCACTATTGTTCGATACTGTGCAAGATATATTGTCACCCAGATATTGTTTTTCAATATAAAATGTCATATCGCTATCAGAAGTCTCACTACTTGCTTCATCGTAATACGGCGCGGAGACATTTTTACTGCTTTGGACTGCGCCATCAACAATATTCAACTCAGCATCTCCACTTACAAACGATACAGACATCGTATTGCTTAGCCGTATACTTGCACTCTCATCGCCTGACGTTTCCTGAGCATTATCCTCGCCGAAATAATTTTTAGGATCTGTTTCCTCGATTCCTATAAACCAACGGTAAAGCTTATCAAAATTATCCCTGTAAGTATCGGTACTGATTCTAATGCCATCTTTTATTTTCCCCTTGTCACTATACATATATAAGTTACTTATTTCTGTCGTATTCGGATCCCATACCTTTACCTCCGTGCAGCTAGGGGTAACCTTACCAATTCCCACCAACAAAAGTCCATGAAGTACTTTCTTCTGCTCTTTTGATGCTGTTAAGGAAACATGAACGCATCCATATTCTTTAATAGCTGAAACAATATCATCAATAGCACCTTGATAATCTTCCTCGATGCGTTTTTTACATTTTTTCGTAATATTTTTATTTTGTGGAAGGAATTGCTCTAAGTGATAGTAGTTTATTAGATTTTTCACGTCCGGATCTTTTACAGGTGGCTTAAGATCAAACGTTGTGTCTTCGTCTGATAAATTTGTATTGATTTTCGATAGCGGCAACCGATCTTTGTCCAAATAGCGAATTGCCGCAACTCTTGCCATAGCATAGCAAGCGCCCGTCCATTTTTTCCCTTCTTGTATCGTGACTATCATTTTATCTACATTAGACATTCCCTGTGTCAGTCTTCTATAAGCTTCCTCTGGAATACTATAATCCATTTTGCCAGAGGAGTTACTATTTTGGTTGAAAAAATTTGAAGCCAATCCTTTGTTTTGTTTCGCACTATTTTGTTCTTTTTCCGTAAAGAAAAAATTTTGATTGTTAAGAAAGCTAAAATCATCCTTACCAACCGTAAATTCATAGTCTATTGGCCCATTTGAATTATAGTGCCATATAGCTTTTAAAAGATTTTCATTTTCTTCTTCGATTATTATCGAATTTCTCTGTTCCTCCGAGCCGCCGTAGTAAACATCCGTCAGGTTACTACATTCAAAAAACATACGGCTGTTGATTTGTTTGATACTTTCCGGAAGCGTAATGCTTTTCAGAGACTTGCCAAATATCTCCATAAAGCTGCTCGCATTTCCTTTAATCACTGCATTTGTCAAAGATTCACAAGCATAAAATGCACTATCATCAATGTACGCTACTGTTTCCGGAATGACAACATTTTCAAGAGTATTGCACTCAGAGAATGCTGATTCTCGAATGCTTGTAACCGTATATCCGTCAATTTCGCTTGGAATTTCGTATGTTCCGGTCACTGATGCATCGCAGTGATTGATTGCGCAGCTGGCTCCATCTTCGTTCACTGCATATGTCAGTGGCCCGCTTTTCCCGGTCAAGTCATCTGGTCTCCACGGACGTTCATAACTGTAGTCACAGTGCCATGTTGCGTTCAAAAGATCTTCATTACCACCTTCTATGGTCATAGCTAACTTTTGCTCTTCCGTACCTGCATAATAAACATCCGTCAAGCGCGCACAAGTTGAAAATGCACCGTATCCAATGTTTGTCATGCTTGCGGGGATATAAATTGCTGTCAGCCCAATACAGCCTTCAAACGCATTGTCCCCTATATGTGTTACATCTTCAAGTATCTTTACACTTGTCAGCATATTGCAGTCTTTAAAGGCGTGATTTGCAATTCCTGTTATTATGTAACCGTCAATCATCCATGGAAGTGTACATTCTTTTATATGTACACTTGGATCGCATGACAGAATTGTAAATGCATCACGCCAAGAGCCATCACTTATTTGAACCGGTTCATTGTTAATTCCGTACGTCAGCACACCTTTTGACGTAACCATATAATAATCATTATTTTCTTCTGCATTTACAGGAAAGAACAGCATTCCCATCAGCAATAGTGCCAATAGTAACGATACCACTTTTTTCATCATAGTCCTCCTTTAAAAAAGGCTTAAAAGTCCTTTCATTCATCATTGATGCGAACTTTTAAGCCTTTTATTTTAATTCAGTTTAGTTTTCTATTTCGTGTATTCCGAATAGCATTTTACTTTTGGGTTTTCTTTTCACGACTTTTTCGCTGCTTCATCCTCAAATATGCTTGGTGCCAGCCAGTCAGGATGTTCTTTTGCCAATGGACAAGGAGCCCCGCTCTTCATATCACAGTGTTTGTAGTCACAATGATATTTATTATTCAGCATTTGGTCTCCTTCAAAAATCAAAGACCAATAACCGCAGTCTACCGGACCGCAGCAACCCGTAACAAGAACATCCGCGCTCGGTGCCGCCGGAAGATGGTCATTTACTTGTAAGTCCTTTGCTGATTTGTAGCAGATGTACAGCACCGTTCCGCATATCACAAACAAAATAATCACAAAAATCATTTCAGTTTTTTCGATTTCCTTCCTTCCACGTAACAGGAGATAGCCTTATTTTTTCGTCTTTCTTGTGAATCATATAAAATTTTATTTTTTGATTCTGGCTTGTTAAAACGCGTAACCCGAACCATATAACCGGTAAGCGGAAGCTTTTGAACAGTTGTTCTGCAAATTTCATATCACCATCCGACAGTTCCATTTTATCTGTGACGTGCGAGTGTATGAATCCGCAAAAACAAATGTCCTTTTTTGACCATTTGGAAATTATTGTATTCGCTACCTCCACATCGGGGACATAGTAGTATTTTTCTGCTATTTTAGCTGGTATAGGTTCAAAAGCATCAATATAATCTAACCTTTGCCTTGAACCTAAAATTCCCCCTGCCTCACATTCACCGTTGCAAAAGTAATCCGATATTTGAACAAGAACTTCTTGCTCAATTGTCAGTTCATTACCACTGAAATGCCGCACAGGCTTCTGTCCAAGGAGAGAGCCAGCACCCTTTGTATGCACAGCGGCGCGTACCGTCATTATAATGGTCGTTTTCCATTTCCATATAGCGACAGTCACGGCAATGTTGCGCGCACAAAATGCCTTTTTCCATCTTACAATTCTTGTTTTCCTGAATCAAATTTTTAATGTTCTCCATTTTGTTGCTCCTTTACAATTAGAGTGATTTAGCATTCGTATAAAGCATCCTTACCATTGAAATGCTGCACAAGCTTCCGTACTGGGTGGCAGCCAGCATCCTTTGTATGCACAGCGGCGATTTCCATCATTATAATGGTCGTTTTCCATTTCCATATAACGGCAGTCACGACAATGTTGCGCACACAAAATACCTTTTTCCATCTTGCAGCTTTTGTTTTCCTGAATCAGTTTTTTAATGTTCTCCATTTGTCATTTCCTTTAGTCATTGATGATCTGCCATATTCAGTGCTGCAACAACAGCCCATTTTACAATGGTACCTACACTTACAATATAGCCAATTCCCAAAATCGCTGCATATTTACAAATACGGTTTGCTACTCCTGGTTGCTCAAGCCAGACATAGCGCCCATTTATATATCTGTAGCCAGAGCGGATTGCCCAAACCGTATACAGCGCGATAGCTATAGCAAAATAGACATTCATTTTCTTTCCCTCCCTTCCGCAAAAACAAAAATTATTATGGTTACTTTTATGACTACATTCTAGCTATGATTATAGCCATTGTCAATAGTTTGACTATATTTTATCCTCTATTTTGGTGATAAAATGATTGTATATGACAAATTTTAGGAAACGATGAAGCGGTGCGGGGAAAGCACTTATACACTGATCAACCACTACAACATCAGCAGCGGCACCATTGACCGCATCCGCAAGGGGCAGGGCATTACCACGGCCAAGCTGGACGGCTTCTGCCAGATTTTCCACTGCCGGGTTGAGGACCTGATAACCTATGTTGAACCTGCCGATGGCGAACCACACAGCCCTTACAGCGAAAAAAGCCCAAAATAAAGCGACCGTTTGAACCCAAAAGCTCAAACGGCCGCTTTTCTATTTTACTTACTTTTCTTTTTCCCACGGCTGCAGGGGGGCCAGGAAATCCGCATCCTGCAAGGCCTGGCCGATCAAATCCAGGCGGTCGGGGGTGGCGGCTTCCACAAGGTGGTAGTGGTAGCCGTCCGTTGCGGTGGAAAGCACGGTGGAAGCGCCACCTGCCAATGCCTGCAGGAACTCCTGCACATCCTGGCGGGAGCGGATATCCATTTCCGCGGTGATGCGCCCATAAACGCGGTGGCTGATGCTGATATTTTTCCCCCGGCCGCCGTTTTCCACGATCAGGTTCAACTCCTGCCCGGCCTGCTCCGGGGTGTGGCGGACCTTAAACTCCCGCAGGCAGCCGGTTTCCTGCTGCTGCAGGATATAGCCGCGGTTGGTGGAGATGATATTGGGCCGGGATGCCCGGATCACGGCAAGGTCCTGCACGATCACCTGGCGGCTGACCCCAAACCGCGCGGCCAGGTCCTTGGCGGCAATGGGGGCATCGGCCTGGTTAAGCAGGGCCAAGATTTCTTCCCGGCGCTGTGCGGTCGTCATACGGGTGCCCCCTTTCCCATCAGGCTGTCCAGTTCTGCATCGTTCATGACGTTTGCTACTTCCTTTCGCATGGGTTCTGTAAACAGTATAGCACCTGCCGCGCACCGGTGCAAACAGATGGCGAAAATTCCCTGTCTGCGGCTTGACAGGGTTCTTATATAGTGATATATTTATCTCGCAAAGATATAAATATATCACACAAGAGGTTCTTGCCATGAAACACTCCACCTTGAAGAACATTGTTCTGCCCGGCATTTTCTGCGCTGCCTGTTTGGGGGCTTCGGTTTGGTACAGCGTTGTTTTTAATCATTCCCGGCTGATTGCTCCCACGGATTTTTCCACTTACGTTTTCCGGGTGCAGGACCTGCCGCTGATGCTTGCCTGTATTTTGTGCGCTGCTTACTTGATTTGGCTGTTTGTGCGCGGTTTTCAGCATGCGCAACAGCAAAAAAGCTCCACCACCACCCGCACCATTGACCCGCGGTTTGGTTTTTTGGGGCTGCTGGGCTTTTTAGGCTTACTGGGCTTCTGGGTCTACCCGCAGACCGGGAAAGTTTTTCCCTTTGCGTTCTTTTTGTTCTTTGGCTTTTTCGGGTTCTTTTTTGAGGGCAAAATGTCCCACACGCTGATGGACGAGCGCTACACCGAAAACCGCGCCAAAGCGCAGCTGACGGCTGCAAAAACGGCGTTGAGCATTATTTTTGTGGCGGTCATTCTGCTGGCCCAGGGCTGCGGCGGGGACGCGGTGCTGATTACGCTGTTGATCGTGCTTTCCCTCACGCTGGCGCTCTACCTGTTTTTGAGCGAGTACCTGCTGTACCGCTATGACCACGATGACCTGCCCGCAGAAGATTTTGACGAAAGCGAGGACTGACCCATGCCGGACTTTACCTGCAGGCTGAAGCAGTTCCGCCTTGCCAAAGGGCTGACACAGGCGCAGCTGGCCAGCGCCGTGGGCGTGCGGCGCGAAACCATTATGCGGCTGGAAAAGGCGCAGTACAACCCTTCCCTGAAGCTGGCCGTGGATATCTCCCGCACAGTAGAAGCACCGATCGAGGAGATTTTTATTTTTGAGTAAAGCCGTTACTACCATTCACTCCCTTAAGTTATGGAAGGAGAATCTTTATGATTACTTACAGTGAAAATAATTGGCTACACGATGTACAAGATTGCGTAAATGAACTTTCTTCCAACGATTTCACACTTGACGATGTATATCAATTTGAATCTCGCTTAGCCACTCTGCATCCCGATAATCACAATGTTCGGGCAAAAATTCGTCAGCAGCTTCAAGTGTTGCGAGATATGGGATATATTAAATTTCTTGACCGCGGTCATTATCAGAAATGCCTTTGAAAAGGATATCAAACAGTTTTCATAACACTATAATTACCACATAACAAACACCGAGCCGCATGTGTTAGTTCATGCGGCCCGGTGTGTTATTTCAGGCTATATTCTGTTTGAAGCGCGGGGAGAAAATCAAACCACACCCTGGCTCATCATAGCGCTGGCGATCTTCTCGAAGCCTGCGATGTTGGCACCGGCAACCAGGTTGCCCTTCATGCCGTAACGCTCGGCTGCATCGGCAGCGTTCTTGTAGATGTTGACCATGATGTTGTGCAGGCGCTCGTCAACCTCTTCAAAGGTCCAGGAGAGGCGCAGGCTATTCTGGCTCATTTCCAGGCCGGAAGTAGCAACGCCGCCGGCGTTGGCTGCCTTAGCGGGAGCGAACAGGATACCGTGGTTCTGCAGGTAAGCGATTGCTTCCGGGGTAGAAGGCATGTTAGCACCTTCGGCAACAGCGTAGCAGCCGTTGGCAACCAGTGCCTCGGCACCCTCCAGCTGCAGCTCGTTCTGGGTTGCGCAGGGCAGAGCGATATCGCAGGGAACAGTCCAGATGCCCTTGCTACCCTCAACGTACTTAGCAGTGGGAACGTAATCCAGGTAAGTCTTGATGCGGGCACGCTTGACTTCCTTGATTTCCTTGATGACCTTGTAGTCAATGCCGTTCTCGTCCACGATGTAGCCGTTGGAGTCGCTCATGGCGATAACCTTGCCGCCCATCTGGGTAGCTTTCTGGTTTGCATAGGTAGCAACGTTGCCGGAGCCGGAGATGACCACACGCTGGCCCTCAAAGCTCTTGCCAGCGTCAGCCAGCATTTCCTTGGCAAAGTAGCACAGGCCGTAGCCGGTAGCCTCGGTACGGGCCAGGGAACCGCCGAACGGGATGCCCTTGCCGGTCAGGATGCCGGAGTACTCGTCGCGGATGCGCTTGTACTGGCCAAACGGGAAGCCGATCTCCCGGCCGCCAACGCCGATATCACCGGCGGGCACATCGGTATCGGGGCCAATGTGGCGGTACAGCTCGGTCATAAAACTCTGGCAGAAGCGCATAACTTCGGCGTCGCTCTTGCCGTGGGGGTCAAAGTCAGAACCGCCCTTGCCGCCGCCCATGGGCAGGCTGGTCAGGCTGTTCTTGAAGCACTGCTCAAAGCCCAGGAACTTGAGGATAGACAGGTTGACAGAAGAATGGAAGCGCAGACCGCCTTTGTAGGGGCCGATGGCAGAGTTGAACTGCACACGGTAGCCGCGGTTGACCTGCACCTTGCCAGCGTCATCCACCCAAGGCACACGGAACATGATGATGCGCTCCGGCTCAACCAGGCGCTCGATCAGGCTTGCCTTTTCATATTCAGGATGGGCCTCAACAACAGGCTCCAGGCTTTCGAGAACTTCCTCAACAGCCTGCAGATATTCCTTCTGTTCAGCATTGCGCTTAACAAGGCCCTGGTACACTTCGTTCAGATAAGCATTTTTGATAGACATGGATATACACTCTCCTTTTTTGGTGGGCTGCTGTTTTCCGCTTCCGGCCGCACTGCCGGACCCCTTGAAACTGGCGGAAAGCGCGCGGTCCTCTATTTCTTTCACCGGTATTTATATTAGCACGCTAAAGCGCATTTGACAATATTTTTTGAAAAATTTTGTTTGTGCGATAGCGGCAAGTGTATCCCATTTGCACACAAATAATAGTTTTTTACGCTTTTACCTCGTTTTTCAGTTCTTCACCGTGGGCAAAAGCGCGGGCATTTTCCAGCGTAATGGCGGCAATGCTCTGCAATGCCGTGCGGGTAAAGAACGCCTGGTGGCTGGTAATGACCACATTGGGGAAGCTGAGCAGCACCGGCACCACCTCGTTTTCCAGCACATCGTCGGAGAAATCCTGGAACACCTGGTCATCCTCATCCTCATACACATCCAGGCCCACGCCGCCGAACTTGCGGGCGCGCAGGGCTTCGATCAGGGCATCGGTGTCGATCAGGCCGCCGCGGCTGGTGTTGACCAGGATGGCAGAATCCCTCATCATGGCGATGGTATCCTTGTTAATCATGTGATGGGTACCCTCGGTCAGCGGGCAGTGCAAGCTGACCAGGTCGGCTTTCTGCAGCAGTTCTTCCAGCGAAACATAGCGGGCAAACTTTTCCACTTCGGGGTTTTTGTACATGTCATAGCAGAGCACATTCATGCCAAAACCGTGGCAGATGCGCGCCATGGCGGCGCCAATGCGGCCGGTGCCCACAATGCCGGCGCAGGCGCCATAAAAGTTTTGGCCCAGCAGGCCGTCCAGTGCAAAGTTGTTATTGCGCACCTTGATATATGCCTTGCAGATGCGGCGGTTTGCGGCCTGGGCCAACGCCATGGCGTGCTCGGCAACGGCTTCCGGGCTGTAGCCCGGCACACGCATAACGGTAATGCCGTTGGCTTTGGCGGCGGCAAGGTCCACGTTATTGTAGCCCGCGCAGCGCATCAGCAGCAGCTTGATGCCCGCTTTGGCCAGCACGGACAGCGTTTCGGCACCGCAATCACTGTTGACAAAGGCGCAGACGGCATCGCCGCCCGCGGCCAGCTGGGCGGTATCTGGATCCAGGTTGGCCGCCAGGAACTTGATGGTGCAGCCATAGTCCGGGTCAGCGGCCAGAACGTCAAAATACAGGTGGTCGTAATCACGGGTGCCATAAAAAATGATCTTCATACTTTTCCCTTTTCTGCCCTGCGGGCGTCCTCTTGTTGCGGCGTACCGGAATTCTTTTGTTTTCCGGCACACTCCGGCTCGGTCGTTAATATTTTATCATATCCGACGGTTTTAGTATAGCCAGTTTCCGGCATTTTGAATGTTGCCAGGGCAACAAAACGTGGCAAAAAAGGGGTGCATGCCCTGTTTTTCTTTTACACGGTTTTCTCGCTGCCTTCGTTCGGTTTGGCGGTTCCGGCAGAGTGTTCCACGCTTTTCAGCAGCTCTTCCGCCGAAATACCATACAGCTTGGCCAGCGCGATCAGGTTGGAGGTGTTGGGGTCCGAGGTGCCGTTTTCCCACTTGGATACCGCCTGGCGGCTGACACCGATGGTTTCCGAAACAAACTCCTGGGTCATTTTGCAGCGCACACGGTTCTCCCGCAGGGCTTCGGCCAGGGACTTGCGGGTGGCTTTCTTTTCTACCCGCACTTCGTGGGAGTTGATGTAAACCCGCAGCGCCTTGATGACCAGCCACAGCAGGTAGATACCGACAATGCCCATAACCAGCATGAGCGCAAGATTGAATACCGTCCAAAGAATGCCAAATACTTGATATTTCATTTTATAATCTCCTATCAACAGCTTGCAGTGGGCGGTGCACCGCCCGGCAAAACCCGGCCGGATGGTCCGGCCCCTTGTGTTTTGCTGGCCTTATTATAGCGAAAGCACCCGGTTGCCGCCACCAACTGGGGCGATACTTTGGGTTGCAGCCTGCTATTTTGCCGGTTTTGGGGCCATTTTGCATCAAAAAGCACCCACCCGCCGGAAAAACCTGGTCAGGCGGGTGCAAAACCATGCGATCCGATTTTGGCAGAACCAGCGCAACAAACCGGGCCGCCGGGCGGCGGTTCTCTGCGCGCACAGCGCTATACAGTTTGTATTATTTGTTTAATATATCCAAGTCAGGCATTCTTTTGTTCGATCTCGACCATCACCAGTTCGGTCTTGCCCTCGGTACGAATCTTGTAGCCCCAGGTCCCGGTGCCGCCGCTCACAATGGCGGCGCAGGCGGGGGTGATCTGTTTCATGCCGTAATTCAGTTCATTATAGCGGAACAGCTTTGCCACAAGGCCGGTGGGCCAGATCTGACCGCCGTGGGTGTGACCGCTCAAAATCAGGTTTGCACCGGCTGCGGCATCGGCTTTCAGCTCGCGCGGCTCGTGGTCCAGCAGGATGGTATACACATTGTCCGGGCCGTTCGGCATCAGCTGGGCGGGGGTAAAGCGGTTACCCTGGGTGTACAGCCAGTCCTTGCGGCCCACAATGCGCACTGGGGTAGCATTCTTACCCACATAGGCCAGCTGGGAAACATCCTCCAGAATGCGAATGTGCGCCCGCGCAAAAGCGCCCTCCAGGTCCGCGCGGCCATAGCTCGGCTCCCGCCAGTGGTGGAACAGATCATGGTTGCCCAACACGAACCACTTGCCGCCGGGCGGGTCCAGCGTGGCAAAGAAGGCATTGAAGGAATCAAAATCCGGGCGTTCCACATGCTCGTCAAAAATATCGCCGGTGAAAAGGATCATATCGGGGTTCAGTTCCCGGATGCGGCGGTTCAGCTCCGGGATGCGCTTGCGGTCCACGGCACCTTTGCCGGGGTGCAGGTCGCTGATTTGCAGCACCCGCAGTTTGCCGCCCGGCAGGGGCTTGGTGGTTTGCAGGCGATAGGTGGTGGTAACCAGGCGCATAGCCTTGAAATAGCTCCAGAGCATCATGGCGGCCGTGCCCACCCAGGCCAGCAGGCCGCCCATCCAGATGGTCTGCCAGGCTGCCTGCACCGTTCCGCCAATTACACGGGCCAGCAAGCCCACAACGTCCCCGGGCGCCTGTCCACGTTGTTTAGCCCATCTTCCATTTCCATCCATTATAATGGCTAC
>OGWQ01001421.1_pt1 | contig 13626 bp, 10 predicted proteins | sample 1576091 | NCBI WGS metagenome assembly OGWQ01 (sample SAMEA3541584, study PRJEB24748) | human gut metagenome | biome: human gut; feature: human-associated habitat; material: faeces | place: China | collected 2012
AACAGCAGCTCACGGTCCATGGCCGTGGTGCGGTCATAATTTGTTTTGCATTTGCGCTCAATATAGCCGTTATTCTCAATCAGATAGTCGATGATATAACGCTGATAGTCGCGCTCAGTTCCGATATGTTTCAATGTTCAGCCCTCCTTGCACGGGCAATACTTCAATTTTTGTCTTGTATTTTGTTATAGGCAGATTTTTTGATTTCATCTTCGCCTACCGAACTTCGAATCCTGGTGGATATTAATTCTCGCAAAATATTTTCTTTATCTTCCGCAGCTATTTGAATTTTTGCAACAACACATTCGCTGTCCTTAGAAATTGGTTGAATAAAATCCTTGATTATCACAGTGTCGTTTTCTTTGACAATGGCATTTGGAAATAAAATGTAACGCCCTTGCTGCATCCGTTGCCTTAAATTTGTAAAGGGCGCATAAATAAACAGCGGTTTATTTGCAATTCCTGACAACCAACTATCGTAGTCGGAAATAAAGGATGCGTCTTTATTATCGCGCTTATTTTTGCTCATTAACTGTAACAGATATTTTTGTTCAGCAAAATAATCCATGTTTTTAGCATTTTGAAAAAATATCTCAGGCGTAGTCCATGTTCCACGGCAAAGCCTATAAGTATCTGCAATCGCTTCAATAATGGGATAGTTTCCGACAGCGCGTTGCGTTTCCTTGAATACTATCACTTCACCGTTTTTGTTATTACACTTTTCGTCACAACAAGCAAAATAGAGCGCAACAAGGGAGTTTTCTGTCACATCAAGCAATCGTGTAGGGATGCCATGGTGTTGTAACATAGCCAGCAATTCCACAGGCTTCAGGTCATTTGTGAAAATTGACGGCATTCGGAATTTTGCCATATCAATCAAATTTCGTTCTTCATTCAAAATTGTCACATCAATTTCACTTTTTCGACCTCGCCCAATAGAGGGCATAAGTTCAAATGCTGTATCGGGTTGCCCGCGAAACAGAGGCGCTTCGTTTACTATAGGGTAAAAGTTCTTACATTTTTTAGTAACATTGCAAACTTCTTCGATATATTGGCTTACGCTTTTTATGCTTTCATTGCTCATTCGGAACTTCCTTTTTGCCTGTCACATATTCATAGATAAGTGATTTTTTGTAAGAATCAATAACCGCAAGCTGTTGTTTTTTGCTTGCAATTATCGATTCTATCCCTTTGCACACGCAATCAAGGCGTGCTGCAATATTTTTCTGCTCATCAAGTGGCGGAGCGACAATGTGCATCTTTGAAAGCTCACTATAATTCAAGCCTTGACGAACACCATTGCCCATATTGTACAGAACCTTCATAACATCATAGGCGTGCAAAAGGTAATGGAAATACTCCGGAACTACTTCTTTAGCAGCCTTTAATGTTACATATGCAGAAGTAATAATGCCATGTTCTTTAACAAGCCCTGTCCGCAGGCTACGCTTGTCATTCTGCAAATCTGTAAGGCGAAGAACAATATCTCCCGGTTCAATGATGTTATAGCCATTAAAGCTGTCCGGCAGAAGTCCCTCAGATGTATTGATGTCTTTCCGAATCACTTTTCCATAGCTGAGTGATAACAAGTTCTGCTCTTGTCCGAGATAGTTCTTTTTCTTTCTTTCGGCAAAATAATAATATAGAGGGCGAACGTCCCAATGGGCAGGAACATTTCCGACCCACTCAATCCCGCTATCCTTCATTTCCGCATCCGGGTTCAACCCCTTGGTGACAGCCTCGGTAATGACGGAACGCTTGTACTGCTCTAATGTTTCGATTTCTTTCTGAATGTCAGCAGAGAGGGCATCAATTTCGGAACATTGGGAATCAAGAAAGCTCACGATTTTTTCTTGTTCTTTCAGACAAGGAAAAGCAATATAAGAATTGTTCATTACTCCCATCGTTATAAAGCCCATTGTGGTTTCATGAATTTTTGCTTTGAGTGCATCGGTGAGGGCAGACAAATAGTAATACGCAAACTTTTTATTTAGATTGGAACTCAGTTTTGTTTTCCAAATGTGATAATGATAAATTACTTTTTCTCCAGACCATATAACCGGAGCATAAGACATTGACCACGAATACAGTAAGTCGCCGTTCTCGCAATACTTATCCGGTGGCAATTCTAAACTTGAGGTATACCATGTAGGATTTGAAAACAGATTGCCAACTCTAAGGATGCGATACTTTCCATCTTCCTCAAATTCTGAATCGCTGTATGCTCTGCCATTGATTAACTGAATTTCATACTTCTGTTTGCAGCATTTCCAATCGAACGGGATTGTTCCAATCCACTCAATCCCGCTGTCCTTCATTTCACGCATAGTTCCACCACCTTACCCGAACAGCTTCGCAATGCGCTGGCTGACAGACTGTTCCAATTCCGTGAACTGCTTTGCCAATTCCTCGCCGGGTACAGGCTGCTCGTACTTGTAGAAATACTGCGTGAAGGGAATCTCTGCGCCCGTCTTGATAACAGGCTTCTTGGCATCCGCCTTTTCTTCCCAGAACGCCTTTGCATCCGGCACATGGGGCAGAACCTCCCGCGCCATATATTCATCAATGGATTCCTCGTAAGGCACAAACTCGGTATCTTTGGAAGCCTTGTCATAGAGGATTTCGCCGTGCTTATCCCGCTGAATTTCGGCGTTCTTATCCATCACGGATAAGCCATCCGCAATTTTGTCCAGCAGCTTTTTATCATCGGTCACTTTTGCCAGTGCCTTGCGCAGTACCGGCATAAACGCTTCCGGGGAAAGATAGACTTCATCCGAAGCGGCGCCCAGCAAAGCAGAAATAATAGCCTCATAGACAGGCTTCTGTTCATACAACTTATCCAGCTTCATTTTGTCCTTGACGGAAATCTGCGCGCCCTGTTCTTCCAGTTCATCGACCTTGGCAGGGTCATATACGGAATTCAGCGTACCGTCCGCCAACATCTGGTCAACGCGCTCCTCCGTAATGGCATAGCTGCGCTGCAACGGCTGCATGACCGTATACTCACGATACATAAATTCTTCGTTCTTGAAGATTTTGCAGTATTCGTTCTCTTCAAACGCCGTGTACAGCTTAACGATTTTACTGCGGTCCTCCGGCAGCAGTTCGTTTTTCTTGTTGCCTGCCGCCTTGCGCAGCTTGTGGAAGATGCTGGTGGCATCAATCAACTGCACATAGCCCTTGCGTTCCGGGCGCTTGTTTTTGGACAGAATCCAGACATAGGTGGCGATACCCGTGTTGTAGAACAGGTCGGTGGGCAGTGCGATAATGGCTTCCAGCAAATCCTGTTCCAGAATCCAGCGGCGAATCTGGCTTTCGCCGGATGCCGTACCGCCTGTAAACAGCGGGCTGTTGTTTTCGATAATCGCAGCGCGGCCCACCTTGTCGTCCATCTTATCAATAGCCGACTGCATGAAAATCAACTGGGAGTCGCCACCGCTCGGCAGGCCTGCACCCCAGCGTCCACCCTTGCCGCGCTTAAACTCGTTGCGGACAGCATCCTCCTGCCCGGCCTTGGCGTCTTTTCCTGCCCACGGCGTGCCGAAGGGCGGATTTTCCAGCACAAAGCGCATCTTGATGTTGGGGAAACAATCTTCTTTGAAGGTATCCGCATTGCGGAAGTTTTCAATGTTCTGCCCTTTAATCATCATCTCTGCCAGACCGACAGCGTAAGACTGCGGCATAAACTCCTGCCCGAACAGACGCACATCGGCGCTGGGATTGTAGTGCTTGATAAAGCTGTACGCCGTGCTGAGCATACCGCCTGTTCCGCAGGCTTGGTCGCAGACAGTTACAACCTTGCCATCGTCGAAAATATCGTCACAGCCTTCGCTGATAAGCACAGCCACAAGGCACTTGATAATGTCACGACCTGTGTAAAACTGACCTGCGTCTACATTCTGATAGAACTTGCCAATCAGATGCTCAAAGATATAGCCCATCTTGATGCTGTCGTAGGTCTTGGGGTCCAAATCCAAGTCGGCAAATGCCTGCACCACGCTGAACAGACATCCGTCCTTATCCATCTTGTCGATATGGCTGAACATTTCAAGTCCATTGAAGATTTCCTGCACTTCGGCGGAGAAGCCTTGAATGTACACTTTGAAATTGGATTTAATATTGTCCGGCTCGTTGCACAGTTCTTTCAGCGTGTAGGGCGAGGTGTTATAGAACTGATATCCGGAAATGCGGTACATTGCCTTCGGCGGATAGTTCGGGTTCTTGGCGAACATATCGGTGACGGCCTTTTTGGTCGGCTCCAAGGCACACTCCAAGCGGCGCAGAATCGTCATCGGGATAATGACATCGCCGTACTTATCCGGCATATAGGAGCCGCGCAGTTTGTTGGCGATGCTCCAGATAAAGTTTACTTCCGGGGTGACATCAATCGGGGATTCATCCCACAAAGCGTCAAAGGCAATTTTGTTCGACATTGTTTCCTCCGTTTGTTCCTCTCTCGAAAGATACTGCCTGTCTTTTTTCAACGGCTTCAAATCCAGCAAGACATGGCTGTATTCTTCCAGCCCGTAGCCTAACAGGTTTGGATATATGGATAAGGGAATTCCAAAATTATGGAGATAGATTTCAGGCACGACATCAGTTTTGACCGCAGGTGTGCTAATTTTTGCAGTTGTTATGCGGTCAACCGTTGTAAAATACATTTCCTTATGTATCGCGTATTCTTCGTGAGATTTTTCGTTTGGCTCTTGCGCCGCAAAATAGTTCGCCATCATCGCAGCACCGTACAAAACACGGGCACGAATCTTCTTAAAAGATGCTGCGCGTGACCAACGTGCAGATTTACTTTTTTCATTTGACTTGACACAATCCATCAAAGGTTTCTCCGCAGCTAATATGGCCTTTTCATATCTACCGCGGTCAACACCATTGTACTGCACTGCAAAGCGTACAACAGGCTCCTGCGCCTGAATCATATATTGCTCTAACTGTTCATACCGCAGGATATTGTACTTGTCGCTGGAAATCCAATCGTTCACCAGCTTGCACTGGCCCGTAGTTTTACGGTAAATATCCATACCGGCTTCTTTTAGCCCATATGCAACGCCAATTCGAGGGAATGCATCCAGCACTTTTTTGAGAAGGATGTAGTCTTTGCTGTTGGTCGGAATTGCCTCGTCATCATTATCAAGCAGTGTCCAATTTCGCCGCAGTAAAGGATAATTCTTGCTATCATCGTTGCCTTTTTTGACCGTTTCCAATCCGTTCAGCAAACGCTTACGCACATCCAGCCGGTCTACCATAATTGTTTCGATGGGAAAATTTGTCTTGGCAAAATTAAATGCCGCGCTGTCTATGCTGGTAAAAACGCGTTGGATATTCTGCTTGTTCTTTAGCTTGCTCAAAAAGGCTTTTGCGGCTTTTGTATCCTCGTAGGGGAAAAATTCAATCAGTTTTTCAGTATCCACGTTCGCACATAGGCAACAATCAGCTTGTTGCCCCTGCACATTCAATGTGATAGTGTACAAGCCAAGCGTAGAAATATTATCCCAATCGCGCTCTTTGTCATACTCATCCACTGCCTTATCAAAGCATTTATCGACTGTATGTGGGGAAATATCAAATATTTCAGCAAGCGTATTTATCTCCATATGCATAGCCTGCTGTCCAAGATGTTCTTTCACCTGCAAGGTCAGCTTTTTGTCTTCTTTATCCACAAGTTTGGAATCATCCTGCATTCTTGCATTGTATGTTTTCTGCTCAGAATAGCAGTTATAGCAAAGCCAGCGTATGCGGCGCAGATAAAGCGTTGCCGGGTGAATTTCGTAGGTGGGTTTCCTTCCCTCGTGCGGGATTTCCACTCTGCAATAATGCGTCAGCTTGGATTCCGACACGCTGGCAATCGCATCCTCCAGATAGGGTTTATGGCATTCCGGGCATTGTCCAACACCTTGTTTACACACCCAGTATGCAGCTGGAATTCCGCCCTTGGATGGTTCGTAACCGTAGACGGCATAATCATCCGGCAGGTCGATTTCCTTCAACCTTGCATTGTATTTAGCGGTATCAGCCGCTTTGAGAATCCACTTCCCACGGATAAAGTGAGCCGATGGTTCCGTGTATGACCAATTGGTTGACATCCTATACCCCCAATTCCCGCATTTGGGTACACTTACACAATATTAGAATTGTACCATAAATCCATAAAAATGGGAACCTTTTTCCAGTTACGTTGCCAAAAAACGTGCGTTGGGGCAGTATGTGGCAGGTATTTTCATAAAAACTAAAAAGGCAACCTTTTTTAGAAATGAACTAAATCACTTGCCCCAAGCTGCCCCGGAAAGATTTACGCAAAAGAAAAAGGAGCAGCCCACTTGGAAAATCCAAGCTAACTGCTCCCGGTTGCCGCTTACGAAACGTTTTTTTGCAACGTCATTTGAAGTAAAAGTTCTTGTGCAGCCGCACGGCCCCGTCATCGCAAATAACCATGAGGTCATGTTCCAAGTGTGCGAGGTCTGCGGGCTTGATGATAGGCTGCGGCTTCTGGCTGGTATCGGCGACCAACAGAGTGTGTTTTTCTCCTATCATTTTAGAAAAGTATTCCTGTGTTTCGGTATTCTTGCAGCCGAGCAGAACGGTAAACTTAAAGTTGCCCAGCATAGCTTTCCGTTCGTCTTTGCCGTAAATCATATCGAGGTCGGCCAAGGACTGAGTCAGCACCATAATACGGATGTGACGCTTTCGCAGTTTGCGCAAGGCCTCGGTGATTTGCAGCTTGCCGAACGAGGCAAATTCGTCAAGACAAAATAGAATCATCTGCTTGTGTTCCGGCGGTCTGCATGAAAAGTATTCCATCGACTGGGCCGTAATAATGCGCAGCAGGTCGCCATAGATTTTGAGTTTTTCGTCCGGGATGAAAATATAAATGCTGTTCTGCTCCAATGTGGCCGGACAGATAGATTTTTCATAAGTTGGGACTTTTCTAAGTGCATTTTTAATTTTGCTGTTGGTTGCAAATAGTTTGAGCGCGTCATCTGCACTCTGCTTGCAGCCTGCGGTATTTTGCTCACTGGTCCCGGCAAAGGAACTAATATATGCGTTGGCTGCGGTGTTTTCCTGTTTGGCAATATCGTTCAGCAGGGAGCGCCAATCATGGCCGAGGAAAAACTCGCAGATTTCGATAAAGCCCCAGCCCATGCCATAGTAGCAGATAAGGGCTGCCGTTATCATCTTGCGCCCGTTTTTGGTGAAAAATACGCCTGCCTCGCTGTCGTTGGCCTTGTCCGGCAGCAGCAGATAGGCCAGTTGCTCCAAACGCTCTTGCCGCTCGGTATCGTCCGGAGCAGCATCAATGGACGCAAACACATCATACGGAATACAATCCGCCGCCGTAGGGTCAAAAATGATTTTGTTCTCTGTCTGCACATTGGCGGATATGTCGCCGGATATGTCAACAACAAGAGCCGTGCCCTGCCAACTCCGCAAAGTCGGAATCAGTAGGGCACTTGTCTTGCCTGTGCCGGATGGCCCCATTACGAGGATGTGCCCCTCGTCCTGTTCGGGGGAGTAAGCCATCAGACCAAATTTCTTGCCCAGCAACACGCCCTGCGCCTTTTCTTTGGGGCGATAGACGATGTTTCTGCGGGCGAACGGATTAGGCAGATGATTGGCCTGCCCGCGCAGATACACCAGCAGTGCTAGCACAACCAGCAGAATCAGTGTTGCGCCATATAGATAGCAGTTGATAATCCATACAATCTGTTTCATGGCCGTTCCTTAAAAGTGAAGTCCTTGTTCCATTTTGGATTCTCCAAAATATAATGCAGGGCGTTCCTCTTTCTGCTGATATTCCTGTTCTCGTTCGGCTTTCAACTGTGCGACAGTGCGGTTTCCGCCCTGCCGCTTGGTTACGCCGGTCATAACATGAGCATCTTCCAAACCGTGCTCGTCCAGATAGCGTTGCAGGTCAGGGTGAAAATTGCGCAGTTCGCGGCGGTCAAGCACATCGTTTGCACAGATTTTGTAGCCCTGTTCGTGCTTCGGGTCTTCCTCAACAGGGATAAAACAGAAATGCAAATGCGGCTGGCCGCCCTCGTCATCATGGACGATGGCTTGCACGACATTTTCCTTGCCATAACGATTTTCTAAGAAATCGTATGCTGCGCAGAAAAAGTCGTCGTAGCGCTCCGGGTCTAAATCCTGCGGGGCGGTTACTATCCAGCCGACCATCACTTTTACATCATCACGATTGTAGCAGTACAATTCCGATTTGCGCTGCAAAAAATAGTCGTACTCGGTCATGCCCCGGTCTGGCGACAGAACATAGTCATGTTCCAGCCGCTCCGGGTCAATGTCCCGGTTGCTCGAATGTTCGATTGTCCGCCGGTTGTGGCGAAGTTGATTGCGGACTGCGCCCGCACTGAACTTCATGGCACACGCCATCATAATCTCTCCTTTCTCGGCGGGGATTCATGCCCCATCCGATTGCGGCTTAAAATGCACTGCAAAATCAGGCAGCGCATTTAGCCTCCGTCTGCTGTGTCATACAAGGTATGGTAGTTTCTGCGGAAACTCCCACCGCCCTTGCGGGCTTACCTTGCCAAAGGGGCGTGACCCCTCTGGACTCCCCGCTGCCGACAAGACCCGCTTGCCGTCAGTGGGGGCTGCGGCCCCCAACAGAACGACTTTCCGCCGTTCTTGCCCCCTTGGGTTTGCAGCCGTCTGCCGTGATGCACCATCACGCATCACACCACTGCTGCCATGCTGCAAAATCAATGAGATGCAGCAATTTCAGGCCGTCATACCAGTCAAAGTCTTTCTTCGGCTCGTTGGTGTATACAATCGTGGCCAGCACATTGTATACGATGGCTTCGTTCCAGATGTACTTCCAATTTGCAAGAACATCTTCCACCAGCCCATTGTATTCGTCCTTAGAGGGGACATAACCGGGGACACGCTCTTTCAGCAGTGCAACCACACTATCCATATCCGACTGCACACATTCGTTGCAGGTTGAAATTTTCCCGTTGTCTTTCGCACTAAACGGGAAGCGTACAAGAATCTGTTTCAGAATGGCGCAGTCACGGATAGGATGGTTCCCCAGCCAACGGATTCCACGGGAGATGCACTGCTTAACGAGCCACGCATCCAGCGTTCCGGCTTCATGCTCCTGAAGGATGAAGCCTGCTTCAATACCCAGCTTTTCCGATACCGGCAGAAACTTGTCAAGGAACGCGCTGTTGGCGAACTCGCTTGCATCCACCTTCTCTTCCTTGACCACTCGATTGAGCAGCGCATTGTTCGTTTCGGACAGTTTGATGGTAATTTTCATTGTTGTACCTCGACTTTCTTCTTGGCCCTTTGCAGGGTACTTCTGGAAATGCCTGTCATGGCCTCCACCTGTTTATAACTATACTCACTTAGTAACCCAAGTGCGTGTTCCAACTGCAATGCCGTGAATTTCAGTGGGCGGCCATCCCGGAAGCCCGGTTTTGCCATTGCTGCCTGTCGGCCACTCTGAGTGCGCTCGATTATCTGCGCTCTTTCAAATTCAGCAAAAGCAAGCAGCATCGTTGCCACAAGCCGCCCCATAGGGGAGTTGTCCAACAGGCCCATATTGAGAATGTGAACGGCAACACCTTTATCCCGCAGCAAATCCACATACTGCAAACCTTCCTTTGCTGACCTGCAAAACCTATCCATTTTGCAGACCACCAAAGTATCACCTGCCTGTAAGGATTTGCACAGGTTATCGAATACCTGCCGTTCGTGAGCGCCGGAAGCCGCCTCTTTTACAATAATCGCAGTAGGATAGCGCTCCTTTATCTGCTGCTCCTGCTCGGCCAAAGAGGTTCCGGGCACCTGCCCTTTGGTTGACACTCTGATGTAGCCATAATAGGCCATTTTGTACGCTCCTTTTGAACATAAGTTTTGACGCGGCCCAAATACCTGTTTTATGCGGGGCCGTTTCTGCGCACCAAAAGTTCAAACTTTTGGGCTTTTTAAGGAAGGTTTGGACTTTGCGCCGTTTTCCGGCACAAACAGGGGAACGACGGGGGATTGTCCCAACCGCGCCCAGTATTATGGGCAACTCTCGGCTTTGGGCAAGGGGCTTTCGCGGCATATCCTCGCTCAGCTTCGGTATTCCACGTTCCCCTTGCCACAGCCTCTATTTGCCTCTCTTTTTGGTCGCCGGTTGGGGCCAATAATTCCCACCCCCGCCAAAGGCGATTTAAAAGTGAACTTTGAAAGAGAGGTTTTCAAAATGAAAAAGACCGTCAAGACCAGCCGCGTTGCAGGACAGCTTGAAAAAATGCACCGTCTGCTGAACGCCAGATTTTTCAACGGGGAACTGCCCGAAGTCGTCATCAGCCTAAAAAAGACCGTGGGTGCTTATGGTCATTTCACTTGCAATAAAGTCTGGCAGGCAGGAGACGAGCGGCGATATGAAATCAACATCAGCAGCGCCACACTTAGCCGCCCAATCGAGGAAACCTGCGCCACGCTTTTGCACGAAATGTGCCATTGCCTTGCGGCAGAAAAAGGTATCAAAGATACCAGCGGTTCCGGGAACTTTTACCACAATCGGAAGTATAAGGAGATTGCCGAAAGTCACGGGCTTTGCGTTGAGAAGCATCCAAAATACGGTTGGACGATTACAAGCCCCGGACTTCCGCTGCTGGACTTCATCGAGGAACAAGGCTGGCAAGACCTTCAAATGTGCGAGGCGGTCAGCTTGTGGGATGTAATTGGAACACTCCCCAAAGGGGCAGGCAACGGAACAGTCACCAAGACCAAGAAGCCCAGCAGCACCCGCAAATATATTTGCCCCTGCTGCCACCAGAGCGTGAGAGCCACAAAAGCCGTGAACATCCTTTGCGGTGATTGCATGGAGAAGATGGAACCCTCCGAGTAAGTGACCATCAGACAGAGACAACAGCCGAGTGAGAGTGGGCCATTTTATAATGCACTTTTTAAGGTGAAGGGATTTCAAATGAACTGGAAATATGATTATTATAATTGCCCCGATGACCCAGATACCGGCGTTCCTGCCTGCGGTGACCTGCCGGAATGTAAAAGCTGCGAATGGTATCACCTCATTACTTCCGCGCAGAAATGCACAACTACATAAACAAAAAAAGCAGAGAGTCATCCGTAAGAGGATAACTCTCTGCTTTCTTGTAAAGCCTTTTCTGCACAAGTTTGGTGTCAATGTGGTGTCAAATCAGCCAAACAGGGTTGATAAAAGGCGTGGAATCAATGCTTTTTAGTCGATAGGCTTCATCGTGGGGAACAGCAGAACATCGCGGATGGAGGCGCTGTCGGTCAGGAGCATGACGAGACGGTCAACGCCGAAGCCGAGACCGCCCGTGGGGGGCAGGCCGTATTCCAAAGCGGTAACATAGTCGTAATCAACCTGGGCTTTGCAGTTGGGCTCGATGGCCTTGCGCTCAGCAACCTGGCGTTCAAAACGTGCTTTCTGGTCGATGGGGTCATTCAACTCGCTGAATGCGTTGCCATACTCGGTGCAGTCAATGAAATACTCAAACCGCTCAGTAAACGCCGGGTCATCGGGCTTGCGCTTGGCCAGCGGGCTGATTTCGACAGGATAATCATAGATAAAAGTAGGCTGGATGAGCTTATCTTCAACAAATGCATCAAAGAACTCTGCCAGGATCGCACCCTTGGTCGGAACTTCGGGCAGCTCCACATGGTGCTCCTTAGCAGCGGTGATGGCATCCTCATCGGTTTTCCAGTCATTGAAATCAACACCGGAATACTTCTTGACGGCCTCTACCATGGTCAGGCGCTCTATATGACCCAAGTCGATCTGCTTGCCCTGGTAGGTGATCTCCATGCTGCCGCAGACCTTGAGAGCCAGGCGTTTGTAGAGCTCTTCCACCAGATCCATCATGCCGTGGAAATCAGTGAACGCCTGATACAGCTCAATGGTGGTGAATTCGGGGTTATGCTTGGGGTCCATACCCTCATTGCGGAAGATACGGCCAACCTCATATACACGGTCCATGCCACCCACGATCAGGCGCTTGAGGTAAAGCTCTGTCTCGATGCGCAGCACCATATCCATATCCAGCGTATTGTGATGGGTATAGAAAGGACGGGCAGAAGCGCCGATTTCAAACGGGGTCAGGATGGGGGTATCGACCTCCAAAAAGCCCTTTTCGTCCAGGTAAGCGCGGATCTCTTTCAGGATCTGGCTGCGTTTGACAAAAGTATCCTTGACTTCGGGGTTGACGATCAGGTCAACATAGCGCTGGCGGTAGCGGGCTTCACGGTCAGTCAGGCCATGGAACTTTTCGGGCAGAGGCAGCAGACTCTTGGAAACCAAGGTCAGCTCATGCACGCGCACGCTCAGTTCGCCCATTTTGGTGCGGAACACTTCGCCGGTGCAGGCAATGATATCGCCCACATCCATCTTTTTGAATGCGGCGTATGCTTCATCGCCCAGCAGATCACGCTTGACGAAGATTTGGATATCACCTTTCGCATCGCGCAGGTGGGCAAAGCTGGCCTTGCCCATAACGCGCTTGGACATCATACGGCCAGCCAGGCTGACCATACGGCCGGTATCTTCCTCAGCGGGCAAATCTTTATATTCTTCTTTCAAATCAGCAGAGAAAGCATCCTGCTTGCATTTGGTGATGGTAAACGGGTCGTGGCCGGCGGCCTTGAGGTCGGCCAGCTTCTGACGCCGTACTGCCGCTTCCGATGCGGCGTTCTGGGGGGCGGACTGCTTGTTCTGTTCCATGGCGCAGGTTCCTTTCCTGTTTTTATATCCGGGGGTGATCAGCGGCTGCGGCTGACACCCAGAATGGTGTATTCCAAAATATTGCCGTTGGGCAGGGTAACGTCAACCTTATCGCCAGCCTTGTGGCCGATGAGGGCAGCGCCGACCGGACTTTCATCGCTGATGCGGCCCTGGTCGATGTCGGCTTCGGTAGAACCGGTGATATCATACTCTTCAGCTTCATCCGGCTCATCGCCCTCTGCCAGGATGCGCACATGCATACCGATAGAAACGGTATCCAGGCTCAGGTCACTGTCGTCCATGATGCGGGCAACCTTCAAGGTAGCTTCCAGATCAGCAATGCGGGCTTCAACCACAGCCTGCTCTTCCTTGGCGGCATCGTATTCCGCGTTCTCAGAAAGGTCACCGTAACCACGGGCAACCTTGATCTTTTCAGCAATCTCGGAACGCTTGACAGTTTTCAGGGTGTCCAGTTCTTCTTCCAGCTTTTTATAACCCTCATGGGTAACAACAACTTCTTTGGCCATTGTCAATGTCTCCTTAGCAATTAAAAAGTCGTGCGGCCCGGTGGGAGCCGCACTAGTTTTAATATTTTATCGTTTTTTCCTGTCGCTGTCAAGTAGATTTTAGCGTTGCGGCTCTGTTTTTCCTTTCAGGAAAGCCACACTGCGCCGCTGTTTTTCAAATGGCGGGTTCTGGGGGTTCGACGGTGCAAATTACTGCTTTCGCCATACATTTTCAGCATTTCTGCGCTGTTTTTTGCTTTGTTTTGTCTGAACCATCTGCTTTTTAACCGCTTCATATTGACCATTGGCGTAAAACGTGGTAACATGTAGATGTTATATCCGATCGTATTCTCTATGGCTATTCAATCGGAACCTTCAAAGGCAAATGAGATT
>OGWQ01001423.1_pt1 | contig 13592 bp, 10 predicted proteins | sample 1576091 | NCBI WGS metagenome assembly OGWQ01 (sample SAMEA3541584, study PRJEB24748) | human gut metagenome | biome: human gut; feature: human-associated habitat; material: faeces | place: China | collected 2012
AGATCGCATCGATTCCCAGCTCTTTTAAATAATCCAGTCTCTGAATGATCCCTCGCAGATCTCCGATCCCATCTCCATTAGAATCCTTAAAGCTCTTCGGATACACCTGATATACAACGCTTTTCTTCCACCAATCCGCTCTATTCATCTTCATCATCTCCATCATCTGCAATACAGACAAAATCATACGGATACAGACTTTCCGGCTCCTCTGCAATCGTTACCGAAACTACCTGAAACAGAAAGTAAAACACTGCGCATACGTTCAATATTGTAAGTGCCAGCACATACCTTGCAGTTGTCTTTGATTTATAATACAAATGATTCCGGTTCAGCATCTGTGGCAGATATGCCGGTGTCTTTTTTGCACGTCTCAAATATCCGGCTCCTACAAAACGAATCAGTAAAAATATACCCGCAAAGAATGCAAAGAGCAGATACATACTTTCATGATTTCTCAACTGCCGGTATTCGAATATAGCGATCATACAGATTATGATTCCGGCTGTTATGAATAACTTTGTCCTCCTCTGCGGCATAGGTTCTTTTGCAATGTTTCTGATCGATGCCCTGACCAGATTGAAATCCGATACGATATCCCTGGTCGCCATCAATGCAATTATATACACCGCCAACACCACCAACGTACCTTTCACATAAGTAAGCCACGTCACCTTTGACAGAACAATTCCTTTTGCCAGCATTGAGAAAATCACTTTCCGGAACAGAAACATGATCATATTTCCCAATAGACCGCCGGCAATCAGCGAACACAAAAAAGCGACTACGATCTCTATCCCAATAATCGTATACAACGCTTTTTTTCGAATTCCCAGCGTCACGAATACACTGTAATTCTGCGTCCATTTTTTCATGTAAAATACGAGAACAAACACCATCAAAAAGATGGCACATACCGCCATCGGAAGCATTGCATTCAGCAATATCCTTCCAAGTCCTTCACCCAGCAGGAAATTCTCTGCCCGGTGAGCCTTCGCCATCATCTGATATATTCCAAGTCCTGCAAAGGAGAATGCAGAAACGATTACACCACAGAACAGCAGGAGGCCGTAATCTTTCCAGTCATATTTAAAATTGTGCCAGACCATCTGATAAAAAAGTTTGGTATAATTCCCCGGAAAATATAATCTCCTGCGCTCTTCTTCTTTTTCTTCCCGTTCCTTTTCCGCAAATATTTCTGCTGATTCCTTGGCATCTTTCCATACATCAAGCATTTTTCTAATCAGCACTTCTGCCATAACAAATATCATGATGATTGCAGAAATCAGAATCGTTTTTGTTGAATTATCCGCAAGCATTCCAAATCCGGATTCATTCACCACAATATATACACCTAGAACAACTAACGCAGCGATATTCAGATAATATTCCTTATGCAGCCACTGTGTCACTGTATGTAATACAATCACGATCTGAAATACAATAAGCAGTATTAACTGTATCCGGATTATCGTAAGATTCCCATCCCAGACAGACGCTGCCATCTCCGAAAGTGCTTTTATTCCTTTTTCTTTGATTCGGAAATATGCTGCATATATACTGTAATTTTTCCCTTTCAAAACCACCCACGGAAGCTGAATAAAAATCAAAATCATACCGTACATAATTGTCGATACGATATATCTTCTTTTCTTTGTTTCTTTCATATTCACCTGCCTCCTATCCGTAAATAGTAATCACAACCTCAAACCGATCCTCCTGACTTTTACACTGAAACATTCCATTGTATTGTTCTACAATATCCCGGATATTTTTCATTCCATAACCATGTAACACTCCATCCTTTTTTGATACAAAATTTTCATCTGTCTGTATTCCCGTATTTTTAGCCGCACTTCCAATCTCGATGTATAAGAGCTGATTCTTCTTTTTCATTTTTATATGTATCCAGCGTTCTCCTTCTTTGATCTGCTCACACGCTTCCAACGCATTGTCCAAAAGATTTCCAAAAAGTGAAATGATCTCTCTGTCAGAAAACGGAAGCGTTGTGAATACTTCCGTGCTGATCTGCATCTGCGTCTTTTGCTTCTCTGCCTCCTTCTCTTTCTGGTTAAGAATCATATCCAGCATATGGTTTCCTGTCCAGATCTGGTAATTGTAATCCAACATGTCCTGGCTGAGTTCGTTCAGATATTCTTCCAATCCCTTCCAGTCCTGTTCCTGCGTATATTTCTTTAATGCAAGCAAATGATTCTTCATATCATGAACAATCTTCCGGCTCTTTAACATTTCCCTATATTGTTCTTCCATCGCCTTTACTTTCATCTGGAGCATCTTCTTATCCTGCTCTTCCAGTTCAGCTCTGTGCTGTTCTGTCTCAACGTCCCATGCTTCTGCCTGAATATCAAGAAATATCCAGATTCCTATGACAGCCAGAAACAGCATCATATAACAAAACATCGGCATAGAATAAAATTCTGCAAATCCGGTAGATGCTATAGCCATAAAGATGTAAAATGCTGCAAGATAAGTAATCCAAACAAATACATGATAATTTGTTGATTGATTCCCGTTTTTTATGCACTGGTATAATTCATACAATTCTATACTCTGAAGCAAAATCAGGAATATTAACATCAGTAAAAATATAAACGCAACTACCTGTGAATGTTTCCATTTCCACATATGCTGTTTTAAAAATGTATGATTATACATCTTGATGTAATCATTTTCCTGAAAGGTCTTAATTACATACATGTGAATCGTATTCCATTTTCTATTTATGCGCATCCACGGGAAGAAACAGTACACTTGCAATAAAATCCCCATAAAAGTATCTACTTTTCTCTTTTTTGTCCATCCATTCATTTTATCGTTCTCCATCTTATTTTCACGTGAAATCTTTATAGTTATTGTACCATGCCTTTTCTTCTTCCGCCTTATAACGGCCATGAATAGCGGGTTTTCTGACCATGAAATTTTAAAAATCTGGATCTACCGTGGTAATTACACACAGAAAAACCGCATGTTTTCTTTCATCCCCTGCTATACGAAAAACGGTCAGACATGTCTTGATAAACATATCTGACCGTTCTTATAATATGACCATGCATTAGTATAAAGCTGCTACCCACAGAACCTGCCACTAACAATTTCTTACAGATACTTTTCGTTCTGTATTTCTTTCATAATATTCTCTACTTCTGAAACATCGACCTCTAACATTGCCGAAATTTGCTCTGCAGAATATTTTTTTGCCATCTTCTTTTTAATTAAACTTTTCAAAAGTGCTTTTTCGCCTTCTATTCTTCCCTCAGCAATTCCTTCCTGTTTTATCATAATCCGTTCTTCCCACGACTGCATATACTTCACCTCTGTCTTTTCACTTGCTTTGATCTGACAAACTCGTCTATGCATCTCTTGAATCCGCTTACTTTTACACTCCCCTGATACTTCATCCGTACTACGTTCCATATACTTCAACAATTCTATCAATTCTGGTGACACCAGCTCGGGATGCTTGCCCCTGGTATTCAGAAGTATGATATCCAACATCGTCTTTACATTTTCCGGATCATCCATCGCTTCATCGAACAGAAATTTGTCCAGCAAGTTTAATTCTTTTAATAATTTTCTTTGGTTCATAAGCAGTTCTCCTCTCTTGTACAGATATAATACCTGCAAAGAAGAACTGTTTAGCTTTATGCATATGATAACGCAGAATTTATATATATACCAGTATATACCGTTATCTTCTTTTATCAGACATGTATTAGCTTTTTATGATTTTCATCTTGGATTCTTACCCGATTGTTTGGGCTTGAAATAAATGAATTGGTAAATATAAATGCGTTGCAGATTTTTGTAAATCTTCTACAAATTATCCCCGGGCAATTTTACTCCACAGACATATATTATATTGTAGACACATATATGAAAGGAAGGTTAAAAATATGGCTCAATTTACGAACCAGGCACAACTCCGTTACGGAAATTCTGTTACTAATTCAAATATTGCCGTCGGTGAGATTCTCGAAGTATTGTCAATCTCGAAAACTGCAGTAAAAAATACCTATCATCCGGGAGGTACCGTCACCTATATTATAAGTATTATTAACTCCGGTACCGCTCCGATTACAGGACTTACACTCACAGATGACCTTGGTGCGTATGCATTTTCTACTACTTCACTGACACCGTTAACGTATCTGGATAACACGGTAAAATACTATACAAACGGAACGTTACAGGCTGCACCTGCTGTAACCGCAGGTCCTCCGCTTGTCTTCTCTGGATTAACTGTTCCCGCAAATGGCAATCTGACACTGGTCTATGAAACAGCTGTAAATCAATACGCTCCTCTCACCAATGAATCATTCATTACCAACACGGTTACTGCAAGTGGCGACGGCATTACTTCTATCACCGCTAAGGAAACGGTAAATGCAGAAGCCTTGCCGCTCTTAGGTATCACAAAATCTATCAGTCCGGTACCTGTTACTGAAAACGGAAGCCTGACCTACACGTTCCTGATTCAGAATGAAGGAAACGTTCCTGCAAATGAAGCCACAGCCGTAATCGTTACCGATACGTTTAATCCAATACTTTCTAATCTGACTGTCACCTTTAACGGAAGCACATGGACAGAAGGTGAAGACTACACTTATGATAAAACTACCGGTACTTTTGCTACCGGTGCCGGAAAAGTTACTGTTCCTGCAGCAACATTTACCGTCAACGAGACTACCGGTGAATGGAGTTCTAATCCGGGATTCAGCACTCTGACAATTACCGGAACAGTATAACCATAAAGAAATGGCAGAAGAGACCATCCGAATAATATCAGATGGTCTCTCTCGTTGCGATTATTTTCCGATTTAATCCTCTGTATCATATTGTTCCTCAATGATATCTTTCACCTTTGAAACATCCATATCCAATACATCTGCAATTTCCTCAATGGACATCTTATGATTCATTTTTCTGAGCAATTCTCTTTTTTCTTTTTGTCTTTCCAGCAATTTTTCTTCCCATGCCTGCATATACTTCACCTCTGTTTTTTCACTTGCTTTAATCCGACAAACTCGTCTATGCATCTTTTGAATCCGTTCACTTTTGCACTGTTCTGACACTTCATCTGTACTGTGTTCCATATATTTCAAAAGTTCTATCAGTTCTTGGGATACCAACTCTGGATGTTTGCCCCTGGTGTTCAGGAATATCCTTGTTGCACCATCATCCAGCTTTAGTTCCGGAACTTCCTCACATCTCATCTGAAATGTGTAACGATATAAGCCGTATCCGAACAAATCAAATGGCGTAATCATCACAATCAAAACTTCATTCAATAAATTGAAATCAACAACTCCAGGCGGCAGCAGTTTACTGTCGATGATTCCCTGATACAAACGACTTCTTTTCGGAAGATTATGCGTATTTTCTTTCTGCGCCTCCACTTCGTATATCACATCATCTTCATCCATAGCATAGACATCTAACCGGATCTGCCGATTATCCGTAGACGTTCTTTGTTCCTTCTCTGTCTGCGGTGGATGCTTCAGATTCGTCTTTTGACTTAATATGATGTCTAACATCGTCTTTACATTTTCAGGGTCATCCATTGCTTCATCGAATAGAAATTTGTCCAGCAAGTTTAATTCTTTTAATGATTTTCTTTTGTTCATAAACAGCTCTCCTTTCTTATACAGATATAACTCCTTTAAAAGAAAAACTGCTTATTTTTATGAATATCATAGCATACATTTTATATATATACCAGTATATATGAACAACTTCCTTTATCAGGCATGTATTTATCTGTTTTCTGTGGTTTTCATTTTCGATTAATGCCCGAATATCTGGGCTTGAAGTAAATGAATTGATAAATATAGATACGTTGCAGATGCTAGAATTTATCTGCGTGCCGCTAGAATAACATGCCTGATTTTTATTTTCAATGCAATTTCTAGAAATACTGATTTTTTGTGAACTTTCTACAACTCCTTCATCTTCCCAAGAATCTCCTGATAAAACGCTTCCTGATCCCCGCCATTTCTCATATCTTCCAGAATCATTCCATCTTTCAGAAGAATCAGCCTGCTGCAATAACTTGCCATCTTCGGATCATGTGTTACCATAACAATTGTCTTGCCAAGTTCCCGATTGATATGACTCAGTGTATGGATTACCACATCACCGGACTTAGAGTCGAGGTTTCCGGTCGGCTCATCCGCAAGTATCAGATCCGGATTGTTGATCAATGCTCTGGATATCGCCACTCGCTGCTTTTCGCCTCCGGATAATTCATACGGCTTCTTGTTCATCAGATGTGTAATTCCGAACTGTTCTGCATATTTCTGCGATTCTTCCATACACTCTTTCGCACTCTTCTTATCCAGGATCTTCGGAAGCATGATATTTTCCCTGACGGACAGACTGTCCATCAAATAGAAGTCCTGGAACACGAATCCGATCTTTCTCCGTCGTATGTCCGCAAATTCATCCTTCCACAAATCTTCCGTATCATGTTCTTCAAAGAACAGCTTTCCTCCGGTCTGACGGTCTATCATACCCAATAGTTTCAAAAGTGTCGTCTTTCCACATCCGGATCTTCCCATAATTCCGACAAACTCCTGTCTCTGGATAGAAAAATTTAATCCCTTCAGGACGTGGATCTCTTTCTTCTTTTCACCATCTTCTCCATACTGCACATAATCACGGACCAGATTCTCTGCTCTTAATACGTCTGCCGTTTTTTTATTTTCATTCTTTTCTAATTTTTCATTCATTACAAATCTGCTCCCTTTTCAATCTTTTTCACAATCGTATCTTCCAGCCACTTCAGATTCAGCCACTGTAATATGAAATATATAATCCAGAGTACACCTGCATTTATCACATAATTCTTCACATCATTCAGATGATAATCCCTGAGTCCAAATACAATTCCAGAATACAGTACCGTAACTATAACGGCAATAACAGATGGGATCGTCACAAACCGGCTGATTTCCTTTTTCTCGATGCAGATCCGTTCCCTGCGATTCATTCCCAGGCGGTTCATGAACTGATACCGTTTCCGCATATCCGGCAGTTCCATCTGAACCTTCATATGAAGTAGGAGCATACTGATCACAGATAAAATAATAAGCACAAATCCATTCATCACACATTCAAGGATTCGCTCCATCTGCCGCTTTTTCGCTGCTTCTGTCTTCGTATATGTACTTTTTACAAGCGAATCAAATGACTCATCATATGCATGTTGCTTTGCAAAATCTATTGTCAACTGATCTGCTTTTTTCTGGTATTTTTCCGGTACATTTGCAAGGACAAGTTTCGTCGGCCATTCATGGATATTTTCTTCCAATACCGCATCCGACGTTTTTATTTTTTCTCCCGTACTCATGTCTGTCGTTTTCCAATAGTCTTTTATTTTGTCAAAATATGCATCAGCGAATACAATAAGATTCTCGTATTTTCCCTGTTTGAATGCGCCGATCAGACTCGAAGTCTCGGAGCCTGTAATCGTCCGTACCGGATAATAAGTCTGGTGCTCCATTGTATCAAAGCCAAACAATGGCTGTCCGATATGTAGATTCGGATGTATCATCAACTGATAGTGATCAATTGGTTTCGCCTTTGTTCCCTGATCTTGCTGATACACGACATAAATTTTCTTTCCGTTCTTGTCAAGATTCAGATGCTTTTTCGGTTTTTCTCCGACTGCCTTCTTTAACTTTCGATAACTGCTCTCTGATATACCGATATTCTGGCCTTGCTGCCAGACAAGATCAAATGGTCCTTCCAGACGTTCTGTATTATCTATCGTTGTTGCCCGGACCATCGGAATACTGGTCACTTCTGCTTTGCATTCTTGCTTAAGCTTTTCGATAATCCCTGTATCATTACTATTCGCAAGCCATACATAGTCGTATGGGTACAGCGTATCCGTCTTATCTGCGATTCTGTTAGATACAACTTTTACCGAGAAAAAGGACATCACACATACATGTATCACGATCAGGCAGTCCTTCATAATCTCAGTCAGCCCAAGCCCTAGTAATTCATTATCATATCCATAGCTTCCGGAAAATGCCTCTCTCATTCCAAATCCAATGAACAGAAATGCTGCCGATAACAGAACCGATACAAATAAAAAAGAAAAATCTCTCCAGTGATATTTAAAATTCTCCCACAGCACATGGTAATAAAGCTTCGAATATTTCCCTGGAAAATATAATCTTCTTTTCCGTTCCTGTTTATAATGCTTATCATTTTCCTGCGTTTTCAGGATCTGTTCACCGGATTCTTCCCATTCTTCCATGGATTTATGCATCAGTAACCGTATCCCCGTCCATATCGGAAATACTGCCAGATACCCAAGTAGATACATCGGGAACACCTGTATCGTACCCGCACTGCTCCATGAACTGTTAAGTCCAATCTCGGCCACTACCGACAGCATTGCAAATAATCCGATAAGTTCTATGATAGATAAAAATTTTATTTCCCATCCCTTGATGTTACAGATAAGCCGTATTGTTTCGATTACTTCAAGAACGACATACAGCATAACACATACCGTGAATGTTTTTGCCAGTGTATGAATATCCAGTGGTAATGCATCTGCTACTCCGTCTAAAAACGTCGTGTTATATGTATCTGCACAACTGTGATTTCTCAACACAGCAATTACATACATAATAAAATTCTTCCGTTCTCCCGTTATATTCATCCACGGAAACAGAAAATATATCTGAAGTATGATCCCCAGAATAATATTCATCCGTCTCTTTTTCTCTTCCATTCTCATTCCTCTTCCGCCCCTCTTATATCATATATCGAGATGATACAGACCAGATACTCCCCGTAAATTTTATATCGGAATATGCCGTCATATTTTCTGACAATATCCTGTATGTTCTTCATTCCATATCCATGAAGTATCTCATCTTCTTTTACTGATACAAATTCCTTCTGATTCTGCACCGGCATTTCTTTAATTGCATTTGAGGTCTCAATATATAATAAATGATTCTTCTTTTTTATCTTAATTTTTATCCAGCGCTTTTTATCTTGGATCCGTTCACAGGCTTCCAGCGCATTATCTAGAACGTTTCCAAAAAGTGAAATAATCTCCCTGTCTGAAAACGGAAGGGTTGCAAATACTTCTGTCTCAATCTGCATATCCGTCTCTTTCTCTTTTGCATCTTTCGTCTTTTGATTGAGGATCATATCCAGCATGCGGTTACCCGTCCAGATCTGATAGCTGTCATCCAGCATATCATCACTTAATTCATTCAGATACTGGTGCAGTCCTTCCCAGTCTCTCTCCTGATCGTATTTTTTCAATGCAAGCAGGTGATTTTTCATATCATGTACAACCTTCCGGCTCTTTAACATTTCCTGATATTTTTCTTCCAGCGCTTTCACTTTTACCTGCAGCAACTGTTCGTCCCGCTCTTTCAGTTCTGTCTTATGCTTTGCTGTCTCCGTATCCCATGCAGCCGCCTCGATATCCAGAAACATCCAGATTCCAATAATACCTATGAATATCACCATATACATATAGATTCTAAGCTTGAACAGCGCACTGTCATCCAGATAGATGTATGAAGCATCAAGATATACGAAAAAAAGAACGATGGCAAGAACCCAGACATACCTGTGTATATCAAACGTTTTGATCCCTTTCATATGTCTGTACAATTGCCATAGTTCGATCATCTGCATCACAATCATAAATGCTATGATCATGGTAAATGTCACTGCCGCAAAACCGGAATATTTCCATAAGATTGGATGCCCAGATAAGAAAATATAATTATATGCCTTGATGCAGCTTTCTTTCCGGAATATCTCGATCAGATACACGTGAATCGTGTGATACCCTCCGTCTATACGGATCCATGGAAAGAAGAAATATATTTGTAGCAGAATCCCCATACAAACATCTGCTTTTCGCTTTCTCGTCCATTCTTTCATTCTACATTTCTCCAGTATTCCATGATCCGTGTCTTCACATCCTGAATAGTCTCTGCCCCTGCCTGAATCTTAATCCCGTCTTCCAGATAGATGGCAGCCGTCGTGATCCGATCCACATGATCGATATTGATAATATAACTTCTTCCGGCAAATATAAAAGCCGGGCTTTTCAAATCTTCAAAAATCTGATGCAGTGCCAGACGTTCTTTGTATGCGCCATTTACCATTACAAATTCAACATACTTCTGCCCTTTGACCTTGCGGATACAGATAATGTCTTTATGATATAATTTTCTCTGGTCCGTCACCCCACCGATCCAGAAGAAATTCTGGCTCTCTTTTTGCTTTTCCTGATAAATTTTCTGTAATACTGCCGGCAAACGTTCCTTCATATCTCTTTTCAAAATATACTGATATGCCTCGAGGACATAACTATCCACTGCAAATTCGGCGTACGATGTCAGGAATACCAGGCAGATATCTTTTTGTTCTGCCTTTAAAATTCTTCCCAGATCGATCCCGCTTTTCCCCGGAAGATCAATATCTGAGATAACTACATCGTAGTGCTTCTTAACTTCCAGAAATTCTTCGGCTGTTTTATATATTTCGGTAGTTATATCCTGCACCTTAAGTTTCTCGAACTCCCGGCTAATAAGTCTTTCCACTTCCTGTCTTGTATGTTCTTCATCTTCTATCATTGCTATCTGAAACATTTATATTTTCTCCGTATTTATTCACATAATTATTGCATTCATTGTACCACGATAGTTACAAATATTGTTATAACTGGCCATGAATTCCGGGATTTGTGGCCATGAATTCTTGAAAAAACGTCTGCTGATACAAAAAACTTACCATTGGCAAAGCTCCTTACAGATGTTTTGGCAGCCAAGCAGCTCCTTACGAACACATGGCAACACAAAAGAACTGCTATTTTAAGACTTTACTCCTAAAACAGCAGTTCTTATTTTTTCAATCATTTACTTCTAATATTTCAACCAGCAGCTCGTACTTTTCTCATTTCCGATAGATATTCTATCTATTCCGCTTTATTCAGTCCCATGTCCTCACTCGCTTTTGTCACAGGAACTTCCACCATCACAGAGTTGTCATCAATCTCTACCGAATATGTCTTATGGATCAGGCAGTTTACCGGATCTTCTGTTGCAACAACTACTGCAAGTCTGTGTCCCGGCTCTACAGTATATCTTGTCGCATTGAGATATACGGTATAATCATGATATTCACCTTTTTTAAGCTCGATGCTGTTCTGTGCCGTTTCCGGTGCGTAACCTGCTTCCGGATTACACAGATCTGCAAATGCACGTGTGATCACACGGTATTTTTTATGTACAGTATTGAATTCTGCCTCATCAAATGCCGGAAGATCTCCGCCATTCATGATTCCGCCTTCTTTTACTGTCGTGACCGGAACAATATTTCTTTCCGGATCTACAGTCTGGATACTGTCGAATTCTTCGTCACATACATCACAGAGAAGCACTGCAATCTCTACATCATCCATTTTGCCGGATACTTTGGAATTACCAAGCTGCATGGTCAGTGTATCCACATCGTTTCTGTTTTCCGGATCGAAATCTGTTTCGATATTTCCGTCTTTTAATGCTGCCTTTAAGTTCAGGCATACCGTTCCCTGTACAGTCACGGCTTTTTCAAATGGATCTGTCACATAACGCTGAGCCATATTTGTAGACTTCAGTGCCATCACATCATCAAAGTTTTCTGCACTGACACCGGCTTTTTCCCAGTCTGTATCAATCACTGTCTTACTCTCTTCTTTTGAAGTAAGCTTCATGGTATACTCTGTTTCCCATGCACTTTCTGTTTCCCATTTTTTCTGATCATAGTTCGTCTGAGCAAGTACTTCCGGCATCTTTTCGGCACCATTTTCTACTCCGTACAGATAATGGGATATCCATTCATTTACGATATCATCATAGAATTTTCCATCGATCAGGATTCCGTAATTCTTATTCGCCATGGTCGGTGTGATATGTGGACCCTGATGAAGGATCAGTTTCACAGTCTGTCCTGCCTGTTCGAATGCGGTATGCATCATTTCGAACTGTTTTGTAGATACATTTTCATCATTGAATCCATGTACGATCAGCGCACTGCACTTGATCTGGTCTGCATGCAGACGGTAGTTTCCGGCTCCCCAAAATTCCGGATCATAATCGAATCCACATTTTAACTGTTGGAGACTTAACTCATGATGGAATGCTGCAATATCATCCAACTGCTTTTCTGACAATGTCTCATCATTATAACGGCTGGAACAGAAATATGCCAGGAAACTGTTCAGCATCTCTTTTGGCCAGTAACGCTGTGCACCCTGCATATTCTGCTGTGTATACCAGTCTGCGATACCTGCAACCGGAACGATTGTTTTCAGTCCTTCCACACCTGTCGTTGCAACTGCAAATGGCATGGTTCCGGCATAAGATCTTCCGGTCATGGCAACATTTCCATTGGACCAGTCTGCCTTCGTCTGAATCTTTCCTTCACGATCTTCATAAGCCACTCTGTCACCATGTAACCATTCCACAACAGACTTAAACGCATCCCGTTCATATTCGGAACCGACATAGTTAAATCCGTCTGAACCAAGTGCTCCGAATCCGGCACTTACGACCACTGCAAAGCCACGTACCAGATAATAATTAAAATTATCCAGATTCTCATATACCATGCTGTTATTGTTTCCTTTATCCGGATAATACCAGTCTGCCGGATCTGCCTTTAATGCAAGATCCATGGCACTGATCGTCCCTTCCGGAATACGTGCAGGCACTTCTTTGTCAAGATCTGCAAAGTCAAATTTGCGGTATTCTTTGCTTTCTACTTCTTTCATATGATCATATCCGTCTGCCTGCACTCCTGCACAATACGGACGTGCTTCATATAATGTTGCCGCCTTATAACTGCCTTCTACAGCACTTCTCGGAACCTGAATAAATGCTTTGACGAGATCTCTTTTTCCATCACCGTCCATGTCGTAGTCAGATTCCACATATACGCAGTATCTTACGATACTTGATGTGGCAGGATCATAGTTTTCTCCTGTCTTTCCGTCTGTGAATTTGAAAACAGGCTGTGCCAGTCCATTTTCAAATACAGGTACTTTACTGTAATTTTTTTCTCCCATTGTAAAAACCTCTCTGATTCAATATTTTACCTGAGAGATATTATACCATGCATTTCGAAACCAGGCAATTTTTCTTTCTATAATAGATTCAAAATCGTATCATACACTTCCGGATTATCCTTGATCACAATTGCCAGTTTCTCTTTTGCCTGATTCAACTGGTGAAAAAGAATCCTTACATCTGATTTCCTGTCTCTACACATTGTTGTACAAGTTGTCTCATATGCATCTTCACAAATCTTTCTCGTACGGAGATAACTGTCCTCATCATAATAATACCGTTCATCTATCACGACCGCCAGACGGTTCACATCCCTCACATCTGAATTCATAAGATAGCCCTGTCTCATATAGCCTTGTAACAAATATGCTGCTTCTGTATCATCATTCGCATACACTACTTCAATATTGGGATATCCATTCTTCCCTTTTCTACGTGACAAATCCATCATATTCTGGATAAAGGAAGATAGCT
>OGWQ01001425.1_pt1 | contig 13587 bp, 15 predicted proteins | sample 1576091 | NCBI WGS metagenome assembly OGWQ01 (sample SAMEA3541584, study PRJEB24748) | human gut metagenome | biome: human gut; feature: human-associated habitat; material: faeces | place: China | collected 2012
GTCAAAGATCATGTACGTTTTGCAAAAAAAGGTAGTTTTGTAACCGGTAGCCGTGTATTAATCCGGGAAGGCTTAACGAGAAAAATGTTAGCAGAAAAAAACTGCATCATTTCCATTCACGACAAAGGTACTAAAAACACAATCAACGGAGTACATTTACCTTGGTTGAGTCCACTACTTCAACATTATCGTCAATGGGATGTTTCTTACTCGAGAGGATGCAATATGGCTTTCTGGAAAGAGGATTTGTTAAAAGTCAATGGGTACAATGAAGCTATTACCGGATGGGGAAGTGAAGATCATGAATTAGTATGCCGCCTTATCAACAGCGGTGTACGCAAGCGTACCATCAAATTTGCGGGAATCGTGTTCCATCTTCATCATGAACTACACGGAACAGATAATCTAAACAACAACCGCAGTATTTTGAACGAAACAAAAGTCAGGAAACTAACCTGGTGCGATAAAGGAATCATACAAAACTAATATGGAAAAGAATTTGAACTTTTTAGATCGAAACGAATTTAACTACAGTCCATCAAAAGAAGTAGTAGAAGCTTTAAAAAACTTCGATATAAATAAACTTTGTTTTTATACCCGCATTTATGATGAAGGAAAGAAAAGTATATTATCTGTTTTCTTGTCCGAACTATACGATATAGATGAAACTCAAGTTTTATTGGGATACGGCGGAGAAGATATCCTGAAGCAAGCCGTTCATTACTTCCTGACTCAAGAAGATGGAAACAAAACGATGTTGATTCCCAAGTTCTCATGGTGGTATTATAAATCAATTGCAGATGAGGTGAATGGCCATACTTTGCAATATCCTCTTTACGAAGACGGAAACACTTTTAAATATGACTTTGAGACGCTGAAAGATATGATTCAGAAAGAGAATCCGAAGATTCTTTTACTGGCTTCTCCCAATAACCCTACCGGCAACGGTTTAACTCCGAAAGAACTGGATGAACTGCTTGCAGAAGTACCCAGCCAAACAGTGGTACTGATAGACGAGGCATACGCTTCTTTTGTTTCAACTGATACCAGTTATATCAAAAAGCTGGTTAATAAATATCAGAATTTGATTATTTCCCGTACTTTATCCAAGTTTTATGGATTGCCCGGTTTACGTATGGGATTCGGATTTATGAGTAAGGAATTGGAAAAATTCAGCAGATACAGCAATAAATATCTGGGATACAACCGAATATCCGAAGATATCGCCATTGCAGCTCTTAAATCGGACGCACACTACCGCAACATCGCCAAACTGATGAACGAAGACCGTGAGCGTTACGAAAAGGAAATTGGCGTATTACCCGGATTCAAAGTATATGAATCGGTTGCCAATTTCATTTTAATCAAATACCCGATAGAGCTAAAAGAGGCTTTACAAAAGGCTTTTGCCGAACAGAGTTATAAAGTGAAGTTTATGAATGAACCGGATATCAACACTCATTTGCGTATCACATTGGGACGCCCAGAGCAAAACCGGATCGTTATAGATACAATTAAAGAAATCGCATCCAAATGAAAGCAGTAATATTAGCCGCAGGAATAGCATCACGCTTACGCCCGCTGACCGATACAACGCCCAAATGTCTCCTTAAGATAGGAGAACGATGTTTGCTGGAAAGGGCTTTTGATGCTCTGATACAAAATGGCTTCGACGAATTCATTATCGTCACGGGGTATCGCCAGCAACAAATCGTTGATTTTCTGCAGGCACGTTATCCAGTCCAAAATATTACTTTCATCTATAATGACAGATATGAATCAACCAACAATATCTATTCATTATGGCTTACCCGACCGTATACAGACGGGGAAGAAATATTGTTATTAGACAGCGACATTGTTTTTGATCCTCAAATTGTAAAAAGACTGCTTCATTCGGATAAAAACGACATATTGGCACTGAATCGCCATGAGCTTGGAGCGGAAGAAATAAAAGTTATCGTAGACGATGCACAAAAGGTTGTTGAAATCAGCAAAGTCTGTTCTATATCCGATGCTATCGGAGAGTCTATCGGTATCGAAAAGATGTCAGCAGAATACACCAAAGCTCTATTCCGGGAACTGGAAATTATGATTACCATTGAAGGACTGGACAATATATTCTACGAACGGGCTTTTGAACGACTGATTCCGCAAGGATATAGCTTTTACGTTATGGATACCACCGAGTTCTTCTCGGCCGAACTGGACACCGTAGAGGACTTTCAACAGGCACAGAAGCTGATTCCAGCCAGTCTTTATTAATCAAATTCAGATAGAAATGGCAAATTACGATATCCGCCCTCTACAGCTTCGCATATTAAAGAATTTATTAGCTGTTGACAAAGTTTGCAAAGAACATAATCTGCGATATTACATCATGGCAGGCACCATGCTGGGAGCCGTCCGCCACAAAGGATTTATCCCTTGGGATGATGATCTGGATATCGGTATGCCAAGAGCCGATTATGATTTATTAATGGCTAATGCCAAAGAATGGTTGCCGAAACCATACGAAGCTGTATGTGCTGAAAACGACAAGGAATATCCTCTTCCATTCGCAAAAGTACAGGATGCCGACACCACTCTAATTGAACGTATGCATCTCAAATATTTGGGAGGCGTATATATTGATATATTCCCACTGGACGGAGTTCCGGAGAGCCGCATGGCGCAAAGAATGCATTTTGCAAAGTACGAATTCTACAAACGTGTACTTTATCTGATTCATCGCGATCCATACAAGCATGGAAAAGGTCCCAGTTCATGGATACCGCTATTATGCAGAAAGCTTTTTACCCTTACCGGAGCACAGGAAAGTATCAGGAAAGTAATGAAAAAGTATGATTTCGACCAATCCGCATTGGTCTGTGATTATGATGACGGAATGAAAGGAATCATGTCTAAAGATATTCTGGGCATCCCTACTCCAGTCTTATTTGAAGATGAAGAAGTATGGGGAGTACAGAAATATGATGCCTATCTGTCACAGAAATACGGAGATTACATGACCATACCTAAACAAAGTGGGCAAAGACAACACAATTTCCATTATTTAGACCTGAATAAACCTTATCGGGAATTTGAAGTCTAACTATAATCACATAAAGGTAAGAAGTAGAAATGAGAATAGGTTTTGACGGAAAACGTGCAGTACAGAATTTCACCGGTTTGGGTAATTATAGCCGCTATATAGTGGATATTCTATGCCAATTCTATCCGGAGAATGAATATGTATTGTATGCCCCCAAGAAACGGGAAAATAAAAGGCTGAACAAATTAACGAAGCAATATCGGCAACTACAGCTTTCTTACCCCACTACTTCTTTCTGGAAAAAGTTAAGTTCGTTATGGCGAGTGTTGGGAGTCACCCGCCAATTGGAAAAAGAAAGAATTGATATTTTTCACGGACTTAGCAATGAATTACCCCTGAATATCCATAAAAGTAAGGTAAAAAGTATCGTAACAATCCACGATTTGATATTTCTGCGATACCCACAATACTATCATTCGATCGACAGGAATATATATACATACAAATTCCGCAAAGCCTGCGAAAATGCGGATAGAATCATTGCTATCAGCGAATGTACCAAACGTGATATTATTGAGTATTTCGGGATTCCTGCCGATAAGATAGAAGTTGTTTATCAGGGATGTGATACTTCATTCACGCACCCTGTAACAGAAGAGAAAAAAAGAGAAGTCCGAGCTAAATATCAGCTACCGGAACACTATATCCTCAACGTAGGAAGTATTGAAGAACGAAAGAATGCCCTTTCGGCGGTACAAGCACTGACGATGCTTCCTGAACAAATTCATCTTGTCATTGTAGGCCGCCATACAGAATACACTGATAAGATTGAACGTTTTATTAAGGAGAATAAGCTGGAAGAAAGAGTGCACATCATCAGCAATGTTCCTTTTGATGATCTGCCGACTTTTTATCAGCTAGCTGAAATTTTTGTATATCCTTCACGCTTTGAAGGCTTTGGCATCCCCATCATAGAAGCTTTATATTCCGGAATTCCGGTAGTAGCCGCAACAGGTTCTTGCCTGGAAGAAGCCGGAGGTCCCGACTCGATCTATATACATCCCGATGATATCAAAGGAATGGCCAATGCTTTCAAACAGATATACTCTGACCCTGAAAGAAAGAAAGTAATGATTGAAAAAGGGCAAATATTTGCCAAAAGATTCTCTGAAGAAAAGCAAGCGGAAGAGATCTTAAACATCTACAAGAAATTAATGAGATGAACATACTTAAACACACAATAAAGAAATTTATATATGGCACTCTCCCATATTATTTCATGAAAGGATATAAGCCCGGCTCTCCTTATCTGAAATACTATGAATATATTAAAGAACATGGATATTCAAGACACCTGTATGAATTCAAAGATGAATATGCAAATATGCCCGTTGACATACAGAAAGACGAGGAGAAAGGTTTATACTATGTTCAAAAAGAAGAGAAACGGCTCTATTTCAGAAAGAGCACTCCGGCCAGGAAAATTCAAAAATATTACAGGGCTTTGAGCATGGAACAAGACAGGCGCTCACCGCACCATTACTTCAACAGCGTTAAAGAAGTGACAGGAAAGGTATTTGTAGATGTCGGTTGCGCCGAAGGATATTCTTCATTGGAAATCATCGAAGAAGCTAAACATGTCTACTTGTTTGAGCAGGACGAACAATGGCTGGAGGCCATCAGAGCTACTTTTGAACCATGGCAAAATAAAGTTACGATTGTCCAAAAATATGTAAGCGACCATAATTCTTCGAGAGAACAAACTCTGGATGACTTCTTCAACAATCAAACGGAGGAGCATCTATTTCTAAAAATGGATATCGAAGGAGCTGAACGGCATGCATTGGCCGGATGCAAGAACTTATTCCAGAATTGCCAGAAGTTGGATTTTGCAATTTGCACATACCATCTACATGATGACGAAGCAGTCATTTCTGCATTTTTGGATAAGCATAACTGCATATATACCAATCAGAAAGGTTTTTTCAGGCATAAAATCCGCAGTGTAGTCATGCGCGGAAGTAAGAGTTAATCATTGATAATCAGCAGAAAGCAATTCGCAATAGTCATACTTACACAAGTATGTATCATAAATGCGCTTTTCTTTTTTCAATAAGAAACGTGAGATATGCGGTTCCCAGGAAAAGAACTTACGCACAGAACGGTACAAACGGAAGAATAAAATCAGGGATACGATATGCCTTTCTTTTTCTTTTCGTGCCGCACGACGATAAATATAATGAGTAAAGAACTGATCGCTATAACGAAGAGCCAGACTAACAGTAGATTCTACATCCCATCCCCTCAAAGAAGCGTATTCTGTCATTATATAAGTCAGCACTTCACGAGAGATGCATAAACGACACATATTACGGCACACAGTATCACAATCAATATCCGATAGCAACTGCATGCGATTCACGTCGACCAAGGAAAAACTATATTCATTCGCATCATTCTGATGGATCAATATATTGCCGGGAGAATAGTCCAAATGCAGGATACCTGCCTGATGCAAAGCAGCCGTGTAGCGCGCAAAAGCAGAAAGTTTATCTTCATTTCCTTCCACTTTCCCATCCATCAGGGAACGGACTGTTTCGCCACCATCATAACAACAAATGTAATAGCTATGTGAAAGAAGACCACTTTGGAATTGTTCGATCATAGCAACTGGCTCCGGAGTGTCAAAGCCATGTTGTTGAATTTCCATAGAGTAAATATAGGAACGCTCTGCTTTTGATTGCCGGAAAAACGAATATACAACACGATTGATGATGTGAGGCTTCTTAAAGCTCTTCACCACAACATCAATGCTGCCTAAGCCAATTCGTTTTAAAACATTACGCCCATCGTACACCACATCTCCTTTTTCCTGGAAGGACCTTGGAATTTCTTCTATCTCCTTCTGCAGATGCGCGTACTTGGGATTTACAATCACTCTCATTACACTCTCCTATATAATACTAATTACAAAGATGGAGCAAAGATAAAGAAATTAAGGCATATTCCGACTATATTTTTTTCTTTTCTCACAAAGATTGGCTAACTCTCTATACATATAAGTACTGTTGCGAACAACTTTAGTCGTTTTTTCTTTTTTCTTTTCATTTATATTTAGACATAAATGCTTTTTTTTAGCTATGTTTGCACGATAAAAAGCATAAAGAAGTCAAGCATGAAACCAATCAAAAAAATTCTGATTATTCGATTTAGACAAATAGGGGACTCTATTCTGGCTGTTGCATTGTGCAGTACGCTGAAAAAAAGTTTTCCCGATGCAGAAATACACTTTGTGCTGAATAAAAATATAGCATCGCTCTATGAGGGTCACCCGGACATAGATAAGGTTATTACATTTGACAAGAATGAGAATAAACCATTCACTGCTTATATAAAAAAAGTATGGCAAGTGACGCATCAAAACAAATACGATGTCATCATCGATATGCGTTCTACGATCCGGACTCTTTTTTTCTCTCTTTTTTCATTAAAAACCCCTTTCCGGATAGGGCGTATCAAGGGATACACACGTTTTCTATTAAATTATCGGACAGACACTTACAGCAATAGTCTAACAACTGATATGGTAGAACGCAACCTATTGCTTGCAGCGCCATTAGAGAAAATCAAGCCTATTCAATATACAAAAGAATTCAGGTTATACCTCACTGACCAGGAGAAAAAAGACTTTCGATATTATATGGAAAAGGAGGGGATAGATTTCGCGCGCCCTGTATTCCTAATAGGAGTCACCACCAAGCTCCTCCATAAAAAATGGAATACGGAGTTTATGATAACCACACTTAAAAGAATATTGGAAGAATACAAGGACATACAAATGATCTTCAACTATGCACCGGGGTATGAAGAAGAAGATGCAAGAAATATCTACAAGGAATTGGGATGTCCGGAACGCATCAAGATTGATATACAAGCCTCTTCATTACGACAACTGGCAGCACTTTGCGCCAACTGCTCGTTTTATTTCGGAAACGAAGGAGGAGCCCGACACATTGCGCAAGCCCTCGAAATTCCTTCATTCGCTATTTATTCGCCAAGCGCCTCTAAATCAATGTGGTTACCTACAAATTCCGTAGTTGCCCGAGGTATTAGTCCCGACGATATTCTTCCGCCGGAACAACAAGCAACATTAACTTATGAAGAACGTTTCGCATTAATTACCCCGGAAAAGGTATACGATCAATTAACTTCGACATTAAGACAATTGAGCTAACTCGCGATATAAATCAAGATAAGCTTGTATATGCTTCTCGTAACTGAATGAAGCTGCATGTTCTTTCATTCTGGTCAAGCGTTCCTCATCTTTATAGAAATCAGGCAAATGTTCCCGGATACTTTGCACCATAGATTCTGTATCCAAATGTTCCCACATGATGGCATGTCCATTACAAACTTCCGGTAAACTAGTGCGATTAGCTGCAAATACAGCCTTTCCAAACTGCATAGCTTCCACCACAGGGAGTCCAAAACCCTCTCCTTCACTAGGAAACAGGAACGCCTCACAGCTCCGATACAACCATATCTTTTCACTTTGAGTGATTACATCTGTCAAAAACACATTAGTGACTTGCTTCTCACGAATCAGATTACGTACTTCTTCAGCATAAGCGAAATGGGCATCTCCACAAATATACAAATCATATTCCGGGAAATGGCGCATTACGTCAACCAGGAGATGGAAATTCTTTTTCCTACGGATCTGTCCAATCGTAAAAAAGAAAGGACGTCCCGTCGCAAAAGACGGCTGGGTTCCTTCCAACATATCGATCCTCTCCACCCCATTATAGATGACCCGGATCTCTTTCCCCTTCAAATCTATATGTTGGCGAATGACATCTGCGACATAATGAGAAATCGTTGTGACTACTGCTGCCTTATTGACCTTATTCTGCATCCGACGAAGATACATTTTAGCCTTCCAAGGCTTTTTCTCCGTTAAGAAATTAAAGTCATGTATAGTAAAGATAAACTTTGTACCACCGGCAATACGCAACAACTTCCGCTGCTGATTCACCGCATGCCATACATCTACTTTAGGAAGAGTAAAAGGGAAAAACTTATTGATACGACGTACCGGAACAGAGGTCACATTCGAGCCAAATTCCTGCATATATTTCTGTCTCAACAAATATACAAAATGAAGATCCTCTATCGGCATAGACGAAAAAGCGGCCGCATAGTTGGCCGCAATCTGTCCGAAACCAGCTGTTAGACTACCATAATTCGTAAGATCTATCAGTACCTTTTTCTTTCGTTGTATCTCTTTTTCCATCATTATTTGATTCTATGCTCTTTCGGCTCAAAAACGACTAAATTGAATTCCTGCAAATATCAACCTACAATCCCTTCTATTTTTGCAATAACCTGTTCCGGCTTTATATCTCTTAAACAGGCATAATCACCACGCCAGCAAGGCTTCTGTCCATATACAGAGCAGGGACGGCATGATAAATCAAGTTGCACGGTATTAACCGGCAATTGCTTCCAGCCCATAAAACCGGCATAAGGATGAGTGGCCCCCCAAATAGAAACAACCGGAATATTGACCAAGGACGCCAAATGCATATTGGCAGAATCCATTGAAAGCATCACATCCAAATGGCTCATCAGGTTCAGCTCGGTACGCATATTCAGTTTACCGATCATTGAAACAACAGAAGGATATTTAGCAATCCATGTGTCAAACACTTCCTGCTCGCTTTTACCACCTCCAAAAAGAAACACTTTCACTTGTGGGTTAGCCGCAAAATGCGCTATAACCTGCTCCTGCAACTCTAACGGATAAATCTTACCTCTGTGTTTGGCAAAAGGAGCTATACCAATCCATTTTTGATCTTCCTTAGGTCCTGTAACTGGCTCTATCTCTGCAAAGTTGCCTTTTCCTTCGCCATAAATAGAAGAGAAATTTAATAAAACCGGCAAACCTAGCTTCTCAAGCACATCGGCATAACGGCGAAAAGAACTTTTCTGATTCTCCATCACCTTATCGTGACGACGAACCAGTTTCTTTTTACCGGCCCTTCCCTTACATATGGAAGCTACCGGTTTATTGGCAAGACGGAATCGCAGACATAAATATTTGGAACGAAGCACATGATGAAAATCTGCAATGTAATCAAAATGCATCGCTTTCAACTCCGAATAGAGGCTATTCAAGCCCCAAAGCCCCTTGTGTTTGCCTGTTAAGTCAGCTCCGACAAAACCTACATTCGCAGGCAGCCCCTGAAAGAGCGGCTGCCATACAGCACGACTTAACACTGTTATTTCGTGCTGCGGGTATTGCACAGCCAGCGAATGTATTACCGGTATTGTCATGGCTACATCGCCAAGAGCTGAAAAACGAATAATGAGAATACGCGCCATTCGTTATTTTTTAGCATAAAGCACCGGATTCAATGCCGGGTCATTATACATCTTCATCTGTTTATATACTTTCATATATTTTCTCCCGGCTTCGATATCAGCTAATAACTGCTCAATAGCCGTAGAGAGGTCTTTACGTTGTTCCAGCAGGATATTCAGCTTAGTCTGACATTGAAGACGGTGTTCCTCTGTAGTATCCGTACGTTCCACTTCCTGCTGCATGTGGTAAATTTTCAATGCAAGAATCGACAAACGGTCAATAGCCCATGCAGGACTTTCTGTATTGATCGTTGCATCAGAGAGAGGTTTTACTTCTTTGTATTTGTCTAAAAAGTAACTATCGATTAATTCCACCAGGTCTGTACGATCCTGATTCGATTTATCAATTCTTCTTTTCAAAGCCAATGCTTCTACCGGATCAATCTGCGGGTCACGGATAATATCCTCAAAATGCCATTGCACAGCATCAATCCAGTTCTTTAGATATAAATAATACTCAATAGTTTTCAACTCGTAAGGATTGTTCATCGGAGCATCCACACTATCCGTTACATGGTAATCAGTTGTCGATTTCCAAAAAATCTCGTTGCAAAGGTTACTAAATGTCATAATCTTAACTAGCTAATAGATATATAATAGGGCAAATCTATGTAATATTTTTCAGACAAGCAACCGTTTCTTACTTTTTTATTTGTTACCTTTGTGGGTATAAAAGATGAATTGTATATGAAAATTATTATCGACAATAAAATACCATTTATAAAAGAAGCGGTTCAGAGAATAGCCGATGAGGTGGTTTATGTACCGGGGAAAGATTTTACTCCGGAGCTCGTACGGGAGGCAGACGCACTCATTGTCCGTACCCGCACACATTGCAACCGGGATTTATTGGAAGGTAGTCGGGTGAAATTCATAGCAACGGCAACCATAGGTTTCGATCACATTGATACAGAGTATTGCAAACAGGCAGGCATAGAATGGACAAATGCGCCGGGATGCAATTCTGCTTCTGTCGCCCAATATATACAGTCATCGCTTCTGGTGTGGAAATCTTGCAGAAACAAAAAGTTAAACGAACTGACGATTGGAATCATAGGAGTGGGAAACGTAGGGAGTAAGGTAGCTAAAGTTGCCCGGGATTTTGGCATGCGCGTTTTACTGAATGATTTGCCACGGGAGGAAAAAGAAGGAACAGAGCTATTTGCCTCACTAAGTAAAATAGCAGAAGAATGTGATATCATTACCTTTCACGTACCTTTATATAAGGAAGGGAAATATAAAACCTTCCATCTGGCAGATGAGAACTTCTTCCAGTCACTCAAACGAAAACCGGTTGTCATTAATACCTCCCGAGGAGAGGTCATTGACACTGATGCTCTTTTAAAAGCCTTGGACAGGCGGATCATTTCGGATGCCATCATTGATGTGTGGGAGCATGAACCAGGAATTAACCGTGAACTACTGGAAAAAGCATTCATCGGTACACCCCACATTGCGGGTTACTCTGCCGATGGAAAAGCAAACGCCACACGCATGTCACTGGATGCCATTTGCAAATTCTTCCAAATAGAAGCTGATTATAGAATAAACGCACCGGCACCCGCCTCTCCTATTATACATGCCAAAAACCATGAAGAAGCAATCCTCCAAATATATAATCCAGTCGAAGATAGCACCCGATTGAAAAATCAACCGGAACAATTCGAAACCTTACGCGGGGATTATCCTTTGCGGCGAGAAGAGACAGCTTATTTAATCAAGTATTAAGAAATAAGTATTAAGTATTAACCGTAGCGACCGAGAACTTCATGAAATTCCGTCAAACGATTATCTGCATGGAGTAATACTTAATTAATACTTATTTCTTAATACTTGTTCTATGACTTGCGGGAAGTATTCATATTCCAAGGCATGCACTTTCTTGGCTACATCATCCGGAGAATCTGTCGGAAGAACAGGACAGGTAGCCTGGAAGATTGCATTTCCTTCGTCATAATGCTCATTTATATAATGTATAGTGATACCGCTTTCCTTTTCACCGGCAGCCACTACCGCTTCATGAACCCGGTCACCATACATTCCTTTGCCTCCGAACTTCGGCAGAAGGGCAGGATGTATATTTATAATTTTATCGGGATAAGCATGCAAAAGCAAGTCAGGCACACGAACCAGAAAGCCAGCCAGTACGACAAAGTCGATGCGGTACTCCTGCAAAATAGCCAAAATTTCATCTCCGGCTATCCAGTCCTCCTTTGGAAACACGTTACAGGCCACTCCCAAACGATGCGCACGTTCCAAAACGTATGCATCACTTTTATTAGAAAGTACCAACGAAACCTGAACGGAATCGTTTTTTTGGAAATACCGGATAATATTCTCGGCATTTGAACCGGAACCGGAAGCAAAAATTGCGATGTTTTTCTTCATAACCCTCAATTTCGATGCACAAAACAGTGAAAAATGTGCAAAACTTTGCATTTATTTAGTCAAATATTTGCGCAAAACGATAAATATTCATTCCTTTGCACCGCAAATTTACGATCCGAACCGTTCCGCTCACATCGCGCTCGTGCTGTATGCTGACGGCGAACGTCGCTACATCATCTGCCCGAAGGGTTTGAACGTTGGTGATACGATCATGAGCGGTCAGGAAGCCCCGATCAAGGTTGGCAACGCTCTGCCGTTGCGCAACATCCCGGTGGGTTCCACCATTCACTGCATCGAAATGCTCCCGGGCAAGGGTGCTCAGTTGGTTCGCTCCGCTGGTGCCTATGCTCAGCTGATCGCCCGTGAAGGTGCTTACGCTCAGGTGCGTATGCGTTCCGGCGAAGTGCGTCGCATCCTCATCGAATGCCGCGCGACGATCGGTACGGTCGGCAACGAAGAAAACAGCCTGCGTGAACTCGGCAAGGCCGGTGCCACCCGTTGGCGCGGCATCCGTCCGACCGTTCGCGGTAAGGTGATGAACCCGGTTGATCACCCGCATGGTGGTGGCGAAGGCCGTACCGGTACCGGTCGCGCTCCTGTCACGCCGTGGGGCCAGCTCACCAAGGGCTATCGTACCCGCAACTCCAAGCGCACGGATTCCATGATCATCCAGCGCCGTTACGACAAATAAGGGGGCCAGTAAATGTCTCGTTCGTTAAAGAAAGGGCCGTTTGTTGACGGTTCCCTGCTCAAGAAGGTTGAAGCCGCTCAGGCCGGTCGCGACAAGCGTCCGATCAAGACCTGGTCGCGTCGCTCCACCATTCTTCCTGAGTTCATCGGTCTGACGATCGCCGTTCACAACGGCCGTCAGCATGTTCCGGTGTACATCAATGAAAACATGGTCGGCCACAAGCTCGGTGAGTTTGCGCTGACTCGTACCTTCCACGGTCACGCTGCCGACAGCAAGAAGGTCAAGGGGTAATCAAATGGAAACTACTGCAATCGTTCGCGGCGTTCGCCTTTCGGCTCAGAAGGGCCGTCTGGTGGCCGACCTGGTTCGCGGTAAGCCCGTGGACAAGGCCCTCAACATCCTGCGCTTTACGCAGAAGCGCGCTGCCGGCATCATCCTCAAAGCGCTCGAATCCGCGATCGCCAACGCCGAACACAACGACGGCGCTGACGTGGATGAACTGTTCGTTAAGAAGATCTACGTGGAAAAGGCCACGACGCTGCGCCGCTTCGGTGCTCGCGCCAAGGGTCGCGGTACGCGTATCGGCAAGCAGACGGCTCACATCTTTGTGACCGTCGGCGACAAGTAAAAGGTGAACCATGGGTCAGAAAATTAATCCTACCGGCTTCCGCCTTCCCGTTACGCGCAACTGGACGTCGCGCTGGTATGCGGTCGGCCGTAACTTTTCCCGCACGCTCGGCGAAGACCTCCGCGTCCGTGCTTTCCTTCGTGAAAAGCTGAAGAACGCCAGCGTCTCGCGCATTCTGATCGAACGCCCGGCCAACAACGCCCGCATCACGATCTTCTCGGCTCGTCCCGGTGTCGTGATCGGCAAGCAGGGTGCTGACATCGAAATGCTCAAGGCCGAAGTTCAGAAGATGGTTGGTGTGCCTGTGCATATCAACATCGAAGAAATCCGCCGTCCGGATCTCGACGCTCAGCTCATCGCTGACAACATTTGCCAGCATGTTCCTTGTGGAGCACGTACTTCTGCCGGATAGTCTGGGAATGT
>OGWQ01001436.1_pt1 | contig 13518 bp, 9 predicted proteins | sample 1576091 | NCBI WGS metagenome assembly OGWQ01 (sample SAMEA3541584, study PRJEB24748) | human gut metagenome | biome: human gut; feature: human-associated habitat; material: faeces | place: China | collected 2012
GGCAGAGCTGCGGCGCTCACAGGCCAAGGAACTTGAAGGAAGCGGGGCGGATATGTCTGTCATTACCAGTTACGAGAAACGTATGGCCGACATCCGTCAGGAGATGGAATACATTGTCCGTAAACGTTCTTTGGTATCCGATTTTGAGAAAGACAAACGCGAGTATTTCGACCGGGAGCCGCAACTGCGCAACGAGAAAAAAACAAACGATGCGCAGCTGGAAGATTTGGAAAATAAGTACAAGCTTCGTATGGAGCGTCTGCTAAGCCAGCAGAGTGAGGCGGATAAGACACTGGAAGCCAGGAGAAAAGAGCATGCAGACATTCATAAAGATTTGGCCAGCCTGAAAGCTTTCCGTGCAGACGAAGACCTCTGTCCGTCCGAGTCGTATACCTCGGAAATGCGTCCTACCCGGAAGTCTTGTGGAACCATTATCGGAGACTTGAAGTCGCTTATTATTTCCATTCATAGAGAGCTGGACCAGTTCAAGCGGGCGGTCAATGCATTCCATGGCAATTTTACGGCTAAGAACACCTTCCATTTCCCCGAAACGTTGGTAAGCGACTCTGATTTCTATGATTTTGCGGCAAATCTTTGTGAGTTTGTGGAAGATAATAAAATTGTGGAATATCAGACACGTATCAGTGAGCGCTACACCAACATTATCCAGCGAATCTCGAAGGAGACGGGCGATTTGACCCAGCATGAAAGTGAGATACAGAAAACCATTCGTGCCATAAACGAAGACTTTGTAAGGCGGAACTTTGCCGGAGTCATCCGTGGCATCGAGCTGCGGACTCAGGCCAGCGATGACAAGCTGATGCAGCTTCTGGTAGAAATCAAGCAGTTCAATGAAGAACATCAGTTTAACATGGGAGCCCTTGATCTTTTCTCGCAGGACTCGCGCATGGAAGTGAACGAAAAGGCGGTGAAGTATCTTTATTCATTCAGCCGGCAGCTGAGAGACAATCCGTCTCGCAAAAGCCTGGTATTGTCTGACACGTTCAATCTGCAGTTCCGTGTGAAAGAGAATGATAACGATACCGGATGGACCGAAAAGATAGCCAATGTAGGGTCGGACGGAACGGATATTCTGGTGAAAGCCATGGTTAACATCATGCTGATTAACGTGTTCAAGGAGAAAGCTTCGCGTAAGTTCGGAGATTTCCGGATTCATTGCATGATGGACGAAATCGGCAAGCTTCATCCCAACAATGTCAAAGGTATTCTGGCTTTTGCCAACTGCCGGAATATCGTACTGGTCAACAGTTCTCCTACCACCTACAATGTGGAGGATTATCGTTATACTTATCTTTTGAGTAAGGATGCTCAGAGTTTTACGCAGGTGGTACCTTTACTCACACGCAAGCAATAGTTTATGGAACAGAAAAAATTTACTCCGTCAATATGCCGTAAGGTACTTCGTCTTATACAGGGAGAGACACTTCCTTCCAGCCTTTTCCCACGCTGGTTTGCCGATGAACTGAAAGAAGAAGGGTTGCTTTCTGTCATCACTCATGGAAGCCGTAACTCTTATCGGTTGCTGGATGTAGAGGCAAGCATCCGTTATGTGAAGAACAAGTATACGGGTGGGGCCGAACTGTCCCGATGGATAGAGCTGACCGATGGACACAACCCTGATCTGGACCGGAGTGTACTGGTAAATGAAACCGGCGACTCCAAGCTTGTTCGTGTGCGGACCTTCCGCGGCTTTCTGGTAAATTGTTGCGAACCATTGGAGGTGACGATGGGAGAGAAATCTTTCACCCTCTCTCCGCTGGAAGGTATGGCTTTTTTTGTGCAGGAACCGGAGAAATTCCGCATACCCTCCGATGTGCTTGTGGTGGGTGTGGAGAACGGCGACAACTTTCGTCTGCTTCACCGTCAGCGACATTTGTTCAAGGCCCGGAAAGTACTCCTTGTGTCACGTTATCCTCAGTCGGATGACTTGCGCAACTGGCTCCTTTCGGTTCCCAATGATTACCTGCATTTCGGCGATTTCGACCTGGCCGGCATTCATATCTATCTCACCGAATTCTATAAATACCTGGGCAACCGGGCTTCTTTCTTTGTACCGGACGATATTGAAATAAAGCTGAAGAATGGAAATGCCACCTTGTACGACCGCCAGTATGCACGCTTCTGCCATCTGGTGCCGGAGGATGTACGCCTCATTCCGCTGGTAGAGATGATTCACCGTTATCATCGGGTTTACGAGCAGGAAGGATATATTTCTTCAATTGTTTTTAGGTAAAATTACGCTTTATTACCGCCGCATTGTTTCGATTGTGATGGAATGCGTCTATTTTTGTCCCTTATTGTGTACCTATGAACAAGAAACTGCTTAAATACTGGAAAAACTGCCTGCTGGATGCTGAGTGGAGTAACAGCATGTTCTATAAAGAGCCGCGTGTGACGCTGGCGTTTGAAGACTGTATGCCGGAGTCAATACCGGAAGAAGACATCGAACTGCTTTTCTCCGACGGAAGGGAAGACGGCAAAAAGTGTAAGGTGCGCATTGCCCCCTGTGTGCTGCTTCCCGAATATGAGAATGGCAAACCTATTGGTAAGACGTTTCCTGAATATCCTTTCTTCATTACGGCGATATTAGGCCCCGACGGCTCCTTGCATCTGCCCGAGAACCCGATGGACCGTGTGCCGATGTTCGTCCGCAAGTTCCTTTCGCCCAATGCCAAGGACGACCGTACCCTTGCTTCCCTCGACGAGGTGGACTGCCTGCTGAGTGCGTTCAAGACCGATGTGGCTACCGAAGAGGAATACTGGAAGGCATGCGAAGCCCTCTTCCGGAAAGCCACCGGGATGACGTTTTCCGAAATGAACTACCCCGACCAGCCGGAGATGATCATCACGAAGGCGCCCGTCACGGGGATGGCACAGAACATCCTGCGGTTGTACGACAAGTTGCTGGAGTGCAAGGAAGACCTCCCGCTGCTGGAGTGCCTGACGCGCTGCGAGTGCGAACCGTTGCTTCTGCTTCCTGCCCGTCGGGAGATTTATGCCAACAAGCGGCACCTGGCCCAGATGAGCAGTGATTTCCCCTTATCCGTTTCCCAGCGTGAAACGCTCGCCATGTACACCCATCCCCGTGGCAGCCGGATTTTTGCGGTCAATGGTCCTCCGGGAACGGGAAAGACCACCTTCCTGCAGACGGTCATTGCCAACCGGCTGGTGCATTCCGTGTTGTCGGACGGAGAACCTGAGCTTATTGTGGCCAGTTCAGTTAACAACCAGGCCATTACCAACATCCTTAAGGATTTCGAGATGGAAGCCGCTGAGACAGATACGGCCGAGGTAGGCCTGGCGGCACGCTGGTTGCCGGAACTGGATACGTTAGGCCTGTACCTGTCCGGAAAGGAAGAGCTGACTGAACGCTATGCCATGATGCTGAATACCCGAGGAAAGGGTTTTCCCGAAACGTACGACAATCCGGAGCGGGTGGACGAGTACCGCACGTACTACCTGGAGCTGTTCAACCGTTACTTCCACACCTCGTGCAAGGATGAAACAGAGTGTCAGCACTACCTTCGTGGACAGATGGCCCTGCTGAGGGACTGGATTGAAACGGGCTTGGAGTCTGCTGCACAGAAAGAATCCGGTGGTGTAAATGGGGGAAAGAATCTGCTTGTCCGGATGATGCAACACTTCCGCAAGACTTCTTCCGCCTACGAAGAAACCATGGTCCGCTGGGAGGAGAACGACGATTTCAGGGCACGCTACACCCGGCTGACGGAAGGAGAGGAGTACAGGAACCTGCCCTGCATGGAAGACATGGCCGTGCGCCTGGACATCAGTTACCGCTACCAGATGTTCTGGTATGCCATCCACTACCGTGAGGCCGAGTTCATCCGTCGTCTGAGCCGTTGCTCCGGAAACCTGAACCGTTCGGACCGTGCCGTCTACCTCGAGCGTCTGAGACGGCTGGCCTGCGTGATGCCGGTGTTCATCTCCACCTTCCATTCTCTTCCGCGCTATATGACCTGCAGCAGCGAGGGTAATCCCTCCGTGCCCCTCTACAATGCCATCGACCTGCTTATCGTCGATGAGTCTGGGCAGGTGTCGCCCGAGCTGGCCGTACCCTCGTTCAGTCTGGCCCGGCAAGCCATCCTCGTGGGCGACATCGAACAGATAGAACCCATCTGGCCCGTGATCGGACAATATTCTTTCATCAATCTCCGCCGCTCCGGGGTGGTTACCTCGTCAAAAGATCCGTTGTATGCTTTCCTGAGCGAACACGGTTTCCTGTCCTCTTCCGGAAACCTGATGAAAATGGCCCGCAAGAGTGGCAGCTATCAGGTGGACGGTGAACGCGGGGCCTTCCTGCGCGAGCACCGCCGTTGCCTGGACTCCATTATCGCCTATTGCAACGATTATGTGTACCACGGGCGACTGCTTCCCTTGAAAGGCGACCGTCCGAAATACGCGGCTCTTCCCTCCAAAGGCTATGTCCATGTGAACGGATACAGCCAGAAGGGAAAGACCGGAAGCCGATTCAATGAAGCCGAAGCTGCTGCCATCGTGAAATGGCTGTCGCGCGAGAAAAGAAAGCTGGAAGAAGCCTACGGAAAGCCCATTTCTCAGGTAGCCGCCATCGTTACCCCGTTCAAGGCACAGGAACGCCTTTTGCGCAAGCTGCTGTCCGGACTGCCCGATGCCGCAGACTTCGTCACAATGACCGTCGGCACCGTCCACTCGCTGCAAGGAGCTCAGTACCCGCTGGTGATATTCTCGCCCGTCAATTCACCCGACGACACTTCCTACTTTATGGAAGCAGGCGGAAAGTACAATATGCTCAATGTGGCCGTGTCGCGTGCGCAATACCACTTTCTGGTGTTCGGTCACATGAACATCTTCCATCCCGACCGAGACACCCCGTCGGGCAACCTGGCCAAGTGGCTGTTCGACAGTCAGCAGAGCGAAATCTCCTCCCACTTTCTCTACCAGGACGAGGAACCCCTCCTGAGCCAGTCGCTCGATGTGCCCCGTCAGTCGGCCGCAGTCTGCCGTTTGTCCACTCTTGAGGCTCATACAGACATCTTGCGTCAGGCCCTCCAGACCGCCCGCCGGAAAATGGTGATAGTGTCGCCCTTCCTCTCCATCCGCGCCCTTGAAAGCGACCACTTGCTGCCCCTCATTCAGGAAGCAGTGGAACGTGGGGTAGAAGTGGTGGTGTATACCGACCATTACCTGGATAAGAAAAACGGATTGTGGAAGGAAGAAAGTCTGCAAGCCCGCCGCGCACTGGTAGAACACCACGTCAGTCTGCGGGTATTGAAAGGCATCCACAACAAGACCTTGGTGGTGGACGACCGCCTGCTGGTGGAAGGCTCGTTCAACTGGCTTTCGGCCCGACGGAACAAGGACGATGCCCGCCATGAATGCTCCATCCTGGTGCAGGCTCCGGCCGCCGCTGCATGTATCGACCAGCTGATGCAAGAGCTGGAAGCCATTGACAGGGAGGCCCTTTTCTACTGTCCGCCGAAGCAGAAGATTCTCTGTGCAGACTTCTTCTGTCAGCCTCTCTATCACAACTATTGGAACAGTGTGCTGACACATCTCCGTGAACGGGCCAGCCGGCTGAACCTTCCGGAAGATTCCAATCCGGAACCTTTGCTGGAAATCCGGAAAAAATATCCGCGCCACAGAGCAGCCTGGACCGACGAAGAAATGCAACTCGTGTGGGAACTGATGAACTACACCAACGATTTGCGCGTGTTCACCGACTGCCTGCAACGCAGCGAGCGCTCTATCCGCTATAAAGTGGAGGGCACAGCCCCTTAATCCCCGGGGCTGGCTGCTCCTTTCCGGCAAAAACGCTATCTTTGCACAAACTATTCAAGCAGCCTATGCAACTCACCTATATCTTCCACAGCGGCTTTGCCCTCGAGACCGACCGCTGCATCCTCGTGTTTGACTACTGGATGGACCCTGCCGGCGTGATGCCCCGCCTGTTGCAGTCGCCCAAGCCCCTATACGTTTTCTCCAGCCATTTCCATGAAGACCATTTCAACCGCCACATCTTCTCCTGGCGAACCCGGAAAGCGAACGTGCGCTACATTCTTTCGAAAGACATCCTGAAACACCGTCGGGCGCAGAAGGAAGAAGCCGACGCCTGGCTGGGGAAAGGTGCCACGTGGGAAGACGAACTCTTCCGCGTGACGGCCACCGGAAGCAACGACAGCGGTGTGTCGTGGGTGATAGAGACCGCCGGCAAGCGTATCTTCCATGCCGGCGACCTGAACAACTGGTACGCCCGCTTCCTGACCGACGACTATCACGGGGGAATGGTCTACAGTCCTGATTTCGGCATCGACATTGACCCTGCCAAGGAAGAAAAGCGTTTCCTGGGCGAGCTGAAAGACATCCGCAAGCTCACCGACCGTTTCGACGTGGTGATGTTCCCCGTAGACGGACGCATCGGCAACGGCTACACCCGCGGAGCCCGTCAGTTCCTCGACGTGTTCCGTACCGGCCTGTTCGTGCCCATGCATTTCGTGGCCAGCGGTTTCGAATCAGCCTGGCGGATGAAAGAGTTTACCGACGCCAAGTCCGTCCCGTTCTGGTGCATCCGTCGGGAAGGAGAGTGCTGCGAAGTGAAGGAGATTATCGCCCAGGCATCCCGTTAGTTGTGGTCGTACCGTTGGCCACCGGCCAGCAGATAGATTACCCCTATTATGGGTACTACTATGGAGCTGATGTTGATAGCCGACGCTTCGTCCATGAACAGCCGCAGGAGCAGGTAGCTCACGAAAACCAGTATGCCGATTGCACAGAACACACGGCACATGAAGGCTTTGAGCCCTTTGACGTCGACTTTTTTCTGTTGCTCGGGCGTCATGGTGTTGTATCCTGCAATGAGTTTGGGGAACCTCCAGACGAGTAGTCCGAGCAGGATGAAGAAGGCTGAAAAGATGGGTATGAATGAGTTCATATTGTGAGGTTTATTTTTTTAGGGTATGATAAGTGTCTTCTGATTCTTCCGCAGCCATAAGCGGTTTCTCTTCTTCGTCAAAGGAATAGCTCACGGTGTGGTCTTTCAGGTAAATATGGTTGAGCGTATATTCCAGTGCCAGGAGCGTCTGTTCCCGTTTCTTGGGTTTCAACTCACATTCCCATATCGTCATGCAGTGCCACCCCATTCGTGCCAGTTCCTGCTGTACCCGCTTGTCACGTTCGATGTTGCGTGTGATTTTTCGTGTCCAGAACTCCGTGTTCGATTTGGGAATGACGTAATATTTGCAACCCTCATGACCATGCCAGAAACAGCCGTTGATAAAGATGCAGGTGCGGTATTTCCGCAGCACAATGTCCGGACGTCCCGGCAGACGCGGATGGTTCAGGCGGTATCTGAATCCGTGAGCAAACAGATACTTCCTGACTATCATTTCCGGCTTGGTATTGGCCGAATGAATGGCAGCCATGTTTTTGTGCCGCTGGTCTTTGGAGAGGATGTCCATGATTCTGCTTTGCTACTTTACATTGTTATACATTCTGATAATATCTTCAATGGAGATGACTTCTCCCGGGCGCATTATGTCATAAATAGATTTCCATGTATCTCCAATGTGAATGTATTCTCCAAGTTTGAATTTCAGGCATGGTTGTGTATTACCCTCTTTATCCAGATAATTGCCGAACTGTAATCTCTCTATTTTATAGAATCCGTCAATCTTTCCACCTACCATAGGCAGGAAGTATTTTACCTCAATGAGATTGATTGCTGGAATCTTTTCCATCGTGTACAATTGAGCCTGATGGCTTCGGAATATTTCATAATTCTCATCTTTGACACGGATAAAACCTGTAAATACATTTTTTACAGAAGTGATTATTTTTGATGGAACTATGCACCTTGTCTCAGAAGCGTATTGTTCAAATATAGGTTTCGGGTCTTCTCCCATTTGACATTTCTGGATGACAAAGTACTTACCCAGCTTGTCCAGAAGAGTTTGGTTTTCATCAGGAAAATCTTTACTGAGAGCCAAAGAATAAATGTCTTTTTCTGGATATGGCGTATAGATTTTTCCAAGTAATTCCTGAAAATGCTCCCTGATGTATGATTCCGCATTCACTCCGCTGCGTGCTTTCATGGCATGGAACTGGAAATTATCTTCCAAAATCTTTTGTATTTCCTGACGGAACTTCTCTCTAACCGCAGCCTTCCATAAGTCTTTTTGTAAGGCATTGTTTCGTGCATACAATGACACTACATAAAGAAAATTTACATCATAGTGACATACAAGCAATGTGTCACGGTCAAACAGGCGATTGTCAAACTGTCTGTTATTGAAATGAGTATGTTGCTTATCTGTGATTTGCAATTCTTCTTTGTAGTTCAGTTCTTCATTTAGTCGGGCGCTAATAAAGAAATTTGGGATAATGTTATATCCTTCAGTCAGGTCATCCCGCAACTTGGATACTCCTTTTGCTTTTGACAAGCTGTTCTTTTCGTCTTCGCCATTCATGAACAAGTTCAAGTTCCATTGAATCACGTTACGAGCATAGGTAAACTGCTTGTAGATAGAATGCTGTCCTATGGCATTGCCTCGTTTGTAGTATTTAGAATCACCTATGTAATAAATAGGCTGTTCATCGGTAGTTGTCAGGCTCTTGTAGGTGTACATGTGATCCACCATCTTTCCGTCTTCCTGCTCTTTTAATCCATTAGGAATGTCTTTGTCGCCGATAAGTTCATCAATAATAGCTTCAAAAACAATATTGAAATTCTTTACAAGAAGGTATTCTTGCAGGTCGGTATTTATCTGAATCTGTCTTGCTGCATCAAAAAAGGCATAACAAAGATTCCAAAGTTCCAGTGCCTTGTCGGAGAAATATCTGTATTTTATTTGCAGCAGGCGGGTCTTGCCTAACCCGTTCAAGTATGCATCAAACTGTTTTCCTTTAATCAGGTTGAAGTGGCAGTCTATTTCTTTAGTAAATCCGTAATGGTCGCCTATGTAGTTCAGAATGGAGAAGAATATGACCAGAAGTTCTTCGTCAAAGTTTATCTGTCGTTTTTTGTTGACGGGATTCAGGTATACTGGATGGTTGTTTTGTACGATGGCAGTGGTTGTTCCTATGGTACGGGTCCAGTTTATTTTATTATAACCGGAATGCAGGTTTCTCAAAATGAAGAAGAAAAAACTTCTGTTGTTCTTATTGAATTGGATAAGAGAAAGTAATATGTCCAGGAATGTGTTGCTTAACCTGCGACTTCCTTTCCCTATCTGGACAATTTTTTTATGAAAAACAATGTCTGTCTGGTTGTTCCGGTCTGTTCTGAACACATCAATCGTACGATAAATCCATACAGAGAACTCATAAATGAAATTCTTTTCTTTTTGAGTAAGCAGATTGCTTGTATCGAGATTGATAATGCTTTCAGGTTCATATTTCCCGAAAACCAATTCTTTTCCATCTATATCTTCCAGAAGGACTTTGGGCAAGATAAATACGCAGTCATGCAGTTGGGTATTATAAAAATAGCCCACATAATTCAGGATTACATAGCCTTCTACATTCTCCAAGGCATCAATGCCGTGGAGAATGTCTTTTACACTTGCTGCAAGATATTTATGTCCTTCTATGATGATTTTCATTAGTATTCTACCTTAAGGTTCAAATTTAGTTTATCAGATATTGTATTTAAAACGTTGCACATAGTTTTTCCATTCATTCCTTTTATAAAATAAAGTCCATCAAGTTCAATATATGAATATCCTTGTGTATTATTATCTATCTCTTTATATTTTTTTGAACTTATGAGTGGACATCCTAAACGTGTATATTTTAAATCTTGAATTATAGGTATGATAAAAGTCGTTCCAATTTTTTTTATGGTATTGATGTAGGCATCAAAACGAGTTTTTCCTACAATTTGAGTTCCATCTGGAAATAATATTTTTAGCCTGCTATTCCCATTGTTGTCTATTTCTTCATAGTCATTTCTTTCAGAATCTTCTTCTATGTCATTATTGATAAAGTCAACACCTAAATTGTTTAGAAATAAATCAATTTTGTCGTTCTGTACGATGGCCTTGCCATTGCGGTCTGCTCTATAGAATTTGTCAAAGGAAAGTGTGCCACCATCTGTATCTTTGAAAATAGTACCGTCAAATCCATAGTCTTTAAACACATCGTTCCATAAGTAAAATATGACTTTTCCAACGAAGGTTTCTGCACTGATGCAGTTATTTTCAGCTTTGCAGAAGAAAAAACCTAATTTTTTATCCTCTGAGTTAGTTGTGGAACCAATCTGGAGATTGATTTTTTCAATAAATGACCACCAGTCATATTCGTTTGCTCCTATACATATTTTCCAGTTTAACTCATTTCCGTTGTCATCATAACCTTTGCCGATAGGCATGTATTGCCATTCCCAGCGACGTTTAAATGCAGAATCCACAGGAAAGAGTGACTGGTCGCTGGTATTCATGGTTGCCCAGATATATAAGTTGTTTGGCAGAAGCAGGATTTCTCCTTTGAGTACCTGCTCTGTAACGTTTCGCCCGTTGTATAGGTTGTTGATGTTTTCAGACTGAGAAATGGAGAGTCCTTCAAAAGCTTTGAAAAGCTGTTTCCTCATATCGTTGTCTGTATAGATGGGATAGTCAGAGAATCCCGTGGAGTTTCGATCAAGAAGCTGGAATAAATCACCAAAAATTTGGGCACAGTTACCACGGTTTATTTCTTCAATAATGAGATATTGCTTTTGAGGCTCTGCGTCAACCGCTGTTTCGGCATAATATTTCCAAGCCTGTATGTAGGCCTGTAGAAAGGATTGGTTTACAAATTCATACACAATACGGTCTTCCTTCACTTCTTTTCCGCCTTCGATAATTTTATGTCCAGACACGTCGCGCATTGTTACTTGAATAGTGGTAGGCTTGTAAGCACCGACAAATGTAGAATAATCACTGTCTGGATGGAATGTCGTACGGATTACACTTTCACTCTTGGTCGTTTCATTGATAGTGTATGACTTTCCTGTGCCTGGGGCACCGTAGAATATAATTTGGTGTGGCTTCTTGTTTGTGTGCGATAATCTGCTATTTTCAGAGGTATTGATAATTGTCTCTTTTCCTAAAGCCATTTTGGCCATTAAAGTTAATGTAGAAGTATATCCATATTCAAATTTGTCAATCTTTGTCAATCCAGACAAGTCATTACGGGCATCATTGGCCGAAGCATTAGGATGTTTCTCAAAGTAATCGATGTATTCTTTCAAGAGGGATTTTGATATGGTTCGTAAGCCATATGCTCCTTTGCTTGTAGATTCTACAAGGTAACAAAGTCTGTCTTCGTCTATAATTCTTATCTGTCCATTTGAAGATGTATCGTTTTTGTGAAGTAGTATATATTCCGGCATAGTGATTTTTGTTTTGACAATTATTTATTGAGTTGCTTCATACAAAGATATTATAAACATGATAATATATAAAATGAATTCTCTTTTTATGTTGTGCTTCATTTAAATTGTATAGCTTTGATTGATAGAAAATAAATGATTGTAGTAATTGATATTTTATTACATTTTCTTGCTTTTTCTTAAAAATTGAGTTAAATTTACCTCGACACGTACGTGACGAGGTCTTGACACGTTCGTGCTGATGTCTCGTCACGTTCGTGTCGCGACCTTGACAGCTACGTGTCGAGGTATTTTTGTATAAGCGTTTTTAAAAAAGTATAATTACAATATAACTAAAACGATTATGGCTATAAAATTTGATTTGTTTGAGAATCCGGTAAAGGAGGGAGTTTCCGTACCGAAGTTGCATGCAAAAGTGGTTACCAAAGATGTAGTGACCACCCGTGAAATCCGTGAAGCGATACGCAGGAAATGTACCGTCTCTCCAGCCGATGTGGCAGCTGTCATCACGGCCCTGAACGATGAACTTTATGAGAACCTGAGCAACGGATATGCGGTGCATTTGGAAGGAATCGGCTATTTCAGTCTGAGCCTGAAGTGTTCGCCGGACATTAATCCGAAGTATATTAAGGATGACGATGTACAGGTGAGAAGCATCAAGTTCACGCCCGACAAGGATTTGATTGATCGCTTTCAGAGTGTGTATCTGGAGCGCAAGGTAGACGAGGCGCATCATTCTACCAAACTGGACGAGGAAGAGGTGAAACAGAAATTAGCGGAGTATTTCAAGACCCATTCTTTCCTGCAACGCCGCGATTTTGAACGGCTCACTGGGTTTAATTCCTCGAAGTCTACGCGGGTGATTCGGGAACTGGTGAAGGATGGGGTGTTGAAGAATGCGGGGACGAAGTATCAGCCGGTGTATTTGGCGGGGGAGTAAAAGAGCAAACAAGGATAAGTTGTAATTATAATAAGTTAATAAAACGTTTTATCTTTGTGTGTATTATAGTTTTAATAAAACTCAAATCGCTAATTGTATGCAAATACCACAATCACAAATACTTACCACCCGATACCTTAATAGAGTATTTGATAAGACTGTAGCGACTTATAAATATTATTGGTTTCTGGGCATACTTGATTTATATGTAAAACAAGGGAAAACAAGAATGAATGTCTGGGAAATTATGGTAACAATGGTTGCAAATGCTTGGTATCCTGTTAATTATTTTCGGCTTTCGTTCGGTAAATCGGAATCACTTTATGATGCTATTCTAACTTTACAGAAGGAAAACAATATTCCTATCAATTTGGGAGTAAAGGAACTGACAGACTTGTTACAGAAACTTATCCAGCAGTTTGACATACGGAAACAGTTGAATTTCCTTCAAAAGAATGTACCTTTCCGGTTTCTACGACCGTGGATTGATACTTCTGATGACCGGGAAATGGTAGTTCGTTCTCAGACATTTGAAAATGGATGCCTTTACAAATTAGAGAAGACAGATGGCTCATTATGGATAGAATTGAATCCGGTTTGGTTGACATATCTGAAAGAGAATTATGATATTCTAAGTGCTTTTGCATATTGGGGACTGACTAATTTTCTTCAAGTTAGGAATCCCAATGTACCAAATATACCGAATAAATTGGTAAAAAGAGAAGAGAGAAATTCCTTGTCGAATCAGCATGAGTTCTGGAATGTGGTAATAAACCAAGGTATGGAAGTGAGATGTCTTTATACAAGTAAGCATCTGGAAATACGTAAGTATGATTTGGATCATTTTATACCGTGGAGTTTTGTATCTCATGATTTGCTTTGGAATTTGATGCCATCAGACCCAAGTATCAATAGCTCGAAAAGTAATAAATTGCCTGATTTGGAATTGTATCTTCCCAAATTGGCCGAAGCACATCAAGAGGCTTTGAGAATTTATCTGAAAACAGGGAGACAAAATAAGTTACTTGAAGATTATCTTTCTTTAGGATACACTGTGCAAGATATTGTGCAGATGGATAAGGAACATTTATTAGATTGTTTCTTTCAGACCTTTACTCCAATGCACCAAATAGCCTTGAACATGGGATTTGAAACCTGGAAATACTAAACACTATGGAACCTGAAAAGATAA
>OGWQ01001471.1_pt1 | contig 13331 bp, 10 predicted proteins | sample 1576091 | NCBI WGS metagenome assembly OGWQ01 (sample SAMEA3541584, study PRJEB24748) | human gut metagenome | biome: human gut; feature: human-associated habitat; material: faeces | place: China | collected 2012
TAATAATTTACTTGATGCCGTTTTAAAAAAGCTACTGTTTTATGTATTTCCGCAGAATGCCATGCCGGTGGATCGAAGCATCTACGACTTCACAAATTTCGCTCCGATATACGGTACTCCTGGATCAGAGGCGTCAGGCGAAAGTGAAGATGAATAAACTCGAGCTTCAGACCGGGATGTCCGCTGAAAATACTCGGCTAAAATCACCGACGAAACCAACCACCAAAACACGCACAAATGAGAACTCGCTCACTCAAAGTCATCGATATGGCCGTCCATAAGGTAGCCGTTATCACTCCTGAAAAAAGCATCCGGGAAAGCGCCCGACAGATGCGCGTCGAACACGTCGGCAGCCTCGTTGTAGTCGATCAGGACGGCAAGCCCATCGGCATGCTCACGGATCGAGACATTACGATTGAGGGTGTTGCCCGCGGCGTTGACGTTGACCAAACCACCGTGCGCGATCTGATGACCGCACCGGTCGTTACGGCTACAGAATCTGAAGGCATGGTGACCGCCCTTGCTCGTATGCGCGAATTTGGCATCCGCCGCCTGCCTATCATCGATAGTGAAGGAAAACTTGTTGGGGTAGTGACGAACTCCAACCTGATTAAAGAACTTTCGGAATTACTCGACGGACTGGTACGCAATATCAGTTCTTCCAAGACTCGCGAAGTTGCACTTCGTTCAGACATTTAATTTCTGTCTAAATCCTGAAGACTTAAAGACCGCAGTATCCATCCTTGGGATCTGCGGTCTTTTGTTCTGTGCTCAGTCTGCGCGCATTATTTCACGTGAAACCGGAACTCCCGGATAACTGATCCCTAATTTTTCAGGACCCGGGGCGGATTTTCCAAGCCAAGCAGCGCGAGCATATCGCGCTGCTTTTTCGTAATGGTGCGGGTCACCCATGCGTTGGCCGTTTGGCGCTTGTCAGCCTGAATCTGCTTCAAGATCGTGAAAAGACAATCGATGGAGTTATTGGGTATTTTGCGATTGCCTTGCTCACGGTCGTGGGCTCCCTTAATGGCCATCATGCGCAGTGAGGTGGCCAGCGTGCACACCAGCAATTTGCCCCAGTAAGCCGTATCCGTACACCGCAGTCGATTCCCATCGACCCAGTTTTTAAATTGATTGAAATCCTGCTCAACTTGGCCGCGCAGCCGATAGATGCTTAAGGCTTTAAACGGATTGGCTTCCGCATTGGTTCGGATCGCAAAACGGCCGGCATAGCGTAAGGCGGCCTCAATGGCGTTGTCATCACGATCCCAATAACGGCGTCCTTGCGCCGTCGTTCTTTCACAAACAAAACGCTTATAAGTCAGCCATTTTTCTGGCGGAACTTGTTTGTTCGCGTTTTTCAGATCCAGCACCTGCTGCACTTGTAAGCGAAGCTCTTCCATCTCAGCTTCATCGGCTTTAGGAAAGCGGTAAAGATGTAAATGCAGCGTCTTGTTGAGTGATCCATAGTCGGTGTATTGCTTCCAGGCTTCCGTGGTGGAATGGGCGTACACACGTTCGCCAGTGTCGTAGAAGCGCTGGTTATGCAGCGAAGCGTCATATCGGTCAAAGCTGCGCTTCACGATGTCCTCGCTGAGGCGAATGCCCTGTATGAACTTCACTTCCAGATCAATCTGCTTTTGGATGTTGATTAGGCTTTGATACCCCCGATCCGTCACCAAAATCACTTTCGAGAAATCAAAACCGGCATCCTTCATGCAAAAAACAATTTCTCCAAAGGCTGTGACATCAGGGATTGAGCCTTCATAGGCATGGGCGAAGACAATGTCCCCAGAGTCTTGGTCGCAAACAAAAGTGAAATTGAGTACCGGCAATTCCGGATCACGTTTGGCATGGCCGTAGGCGACATCCGCGATGGTGGCCGAATATGACGAAATCGTGGTGTTGTCCAACGCATAGTGCACGCAGTCTGCGCCGGACATCCTTTCGATCTTGCTTTGATGCCGCAGATGGAAATAGCGCGCAAAGTCCTTAGGCGTAACTCGGCTCAATACTTCGCTGATGCGCTGGCTCTTCAGAGCAGGACCATGCGGCAAATACACACTGGCCCGCCAATCCTCCATGGCAGCCATGGAGTTGCCGCCGTCTAATTTGTAGATCGCCAGATTGAGCAGGCTGCGGGCATCCTCTTTGAAGATCTCGCGCAGATGCTCAAGCACCTGTGACTGCGCTGCCAGCTGTTCCAAAGCCCAAGTGAACCCCAAGCTACGGGTATCCCACAAAGCTGTATCTATTTCGGCCTCCGCTGGTTTAGGGCCGGGAGCGTTCGGGAAATCTCGGCGATAGGCAGCCTCATCGACCAGAGTCTTATCCAGGCCGAAATAAAAGGTTCCTTGGGCGTACTGAGGAAATTCAGTACGGAATTTGGCGGTGATATTGACGACGGAATCGGCTGCTAAGCGGCCGACATACTTGCGGGCTGAGCGTTTTGATTTCTTAGTGACCGGATCCCACTGCGTTTGATAGGCGTAGATGTAGCACAAGCCCTTGGCATTGGTTTCTTTGGTGAAATACCACTTGTTGCTAGCCTTTTTCATCATCAATCCCACTGACAGATACCTAATTTAAACATAGGTAGCATTTTAGCGAAAAAAAGAAATCCCGTAAAAACTTATTGGTTCATTTTCACGGGATTAGCTCAGCAAAACAACCGATCCTTGACCTTAATCACTCGAGTTCGGGATCTGTTATCCGGGAGTTCCGGGTGAAACATTCGATTCTTTACCGACAGGATGTTCCACGTGAAACATCATGACTGAACAATCAACGAATACCAAGATTGCATCAATCGGTTCTGAATCACTTCTTCTTTTTCTTTTTTGGCCCGGGAAGCATGGGCGGCATATTCGGGCGAACAAGTTCACCCGCAAGAATATGCGGTGCAGCAGCATACTCTGCAGTCTCAAACATCGTGCTTGCTCGACCAACAATCAGCGGATCAATGGGGCCAATGGCTTTCAAGTCTCTCTCCGCATACGGAATGAGATGCAGAACGTATCGCATGGCATTTAACCGAGCACGCTTCTTATCGTCAGATTTGATCACTGTCCAGGGCGCTTCCGGCGTATCGGTGCCAAAGAACATTGCCTCTTTGGCGCGAGTGTAATCATCCCATTTATCAAGTGAAGCCAAGTCAATCGGCGAAAGTTTCCACCGCTTCAAAGGCGAAACTTGTCGTTCACGGAAACGACGCTGCTGTTCCTTCTGACTTACTGAGAACCAGAACTTAATGACATATGTGCCGCTTCGAACCAAATTGCGTTCAAACCCAGGGACTTCCCGCATAAATTCATAGTATTCAGCGTCTGTACAAAACTTCATGACGCGCTCAACACCTGCTCGGTTGTACCAGGATCGGTCAAAGAAAACCATCTCACCTTTGGTGGGTAGATGTGTCACATAGCGTTGGAAATACCACTGCCCAGACTCCTCTACGGTGGGTTTATTCAAGGCTACAACTCGTGCACCACGAGGATTGAGATGCTCCATGAAGCGCGTAATTGTGCCGCCTTTGCCTGCAGCATCGCGTCCCTCAAAGATGACAATGATCTTCTGTCCTGTTTCCTTCACCCATGCCTGAAGTTTTAAAAGTTCAACCTGCAGGCGAAATTTCTGCTCCTCGTAGTTTTTACGCCGCATGCGATTGACATACGGATAAGCACCTTTCGCCCAATCTGGATTGAGGCGGTTCTCCTCAAGGTCTCGCTCCTTACGGCTTTTTTTGCTCTTAGTTGTAAGCTCTGCGAGCAGTTGACTCAGAATCGCCTCACGATCTTCGCGCGCCTGCCCGCTCAGGATGTCTTCAATCAAATCCTGCTTGCGTCGATAGGCGCGCTCTGTCTTGTCAGACTTGATGTGTTCCAGCACATCCTGCACATTTTGGAAGCGCGGAGCTCGGTCAATATGTTCGTCATTGAGTACCGCTTCACGCGTTTCGTGGCTCTTCCGTTTGACAGACTCATCTGTCTTTTCATTATTGGCCATGGGTAACGTTCCTCCATTGAAGGGTCGAACTGAAAGCGGCTGTCGGGTTAGCCGATTCCACCCTCCGCTGCTAATTTTTATTCGGCTGCATCGGTCTCTTGTGCTTTACGCATGACCGTCAGCCAGATGTAGATCTCCTGCCGCGGACGCCCCGTCAGCTTAGCGGCGATAGCCGCCAAACGCGAAGACGGAAGCTCTGGAGCGAGTGCTTTGAGCCATGCTTCTTCTTGAACAGAAAGCGTCTCCTCCTTCATAGGTTCCTCATCTACAAGCACAACATACTCTCCACGGGGTTCATGCGTCTTAATCCATTCCGAGAGATCTGCAGCAGTAAGAGAAGTGATCGTCTCAAACTTCTTCGTCAGCTCACGCGCTACGACAATGCGCCGTTCTGGCGTAAGAGCTGCTCCCAAATCTTCAAGCAACGCGAGAATACGATGCGGTGCCTCATAGAGAACGAAGGGGCGCTTACGATGCGCGAGCTCTTCGGCCGACTGATGACGCGCCTTAGGCTGCGGCGGCAGAAAACCGATGAAGTCAAAACCTGTACCAAGCAGCCCGGCAGCAGACAAAGCAGTGATTGCCGCTGATGCACCGGGAACAGGAATCACACGCCGGCCAACGCGGCGCAAGTACTCAACAGCACGCGCCCCCGGATCGGATACCGCCGGCGTACCAGCATCAGTGACTAATGCGACGCGCTGCCCCTCTGCCAAGAGCGCATCAATTTGCTCAGCTCCGTGTCGTTCGTTATGCTCACGAACGGACAATAATCGAGTATCGATGCCGAACCGCTCAAGGAGCTTCCTCGTCTCTCGAGTATCCTCAGCAGCCACAGCATCAACGCTCGAAAGCACCCAAAGGGCCCTCAGCGTAATATCGCCCATGTTGCCGATGGGGAGTCCAACTACATAGAGCGCCGCGGCCGGGAGTTCCTGATCGGGAAGTCCTGCAGCCAGCATCAGCGCATTATCAGTCCAAAGATTTCGTAGGGAATTCATGCCGCTTTCTCGTCGTTCTCTGATCGCTTGCTTTAGTGGAGTCGTGGTCGGTAGTTTAAGCGCCCCAAGCATCGTGCACGCAGTGGAAACTTTAGGGACAGCCGCAGGAGAAGCGCCTAGCATCTCGGCAGCTTCGCCAGTTTCATCTCTTCGCCCGCTGCGCATCGCCATGCTAATGCCGCCCGATGACTCCCCGTTTCTCGCAGCCGCACGCATCGTCGCCAACGGTCTTGCCGCATCTAACGCCCACATTGACAGCCCGCAAGCTCGTTCCGCTGAGATTTTTCTAGTGGAAAGTTCGTCACAAACAGCCAGTCTTGATGCTGCACTGGATGCCGCACTCGTGAGTGGTGCCGATATTGTCGTCGGGCCAATCGAACGCAGTGCTGTTGAAATGCTTGCTCGGAAAAAAACACTTCCGCTTCCAGTCCTTGCCCTCAATGTACCGGATAACACAGATTTATCGGCTGTACCACAAAATCTAGGCCTGATTTCTATCAGTACGGAATATGAAGCGGAATGGATCGCCCAAGCAGCAGTGGCAGCGCTACCACATTCCATCAACAATCTGAGCAGACCCAAAATTGCCGTTATAGCGGGTTCTGCAGCTTGGCAGATGCGTGCCCGCGATGCCTTCGAGAACGTACTCGCGCACGCACAGATTGACTATGAAGTCATCAGCTTCTCCCCGGAAATCCTTGATGATTTGCAGACCAAATTCGAACCCACGCTTTCTCCAGAAGAGGCCGCGCAATTCGATCAGGAGCTGCGCGAAGCGCTCGCCAAGGCCGAATCGTCACAACAGCGAAAGCTCATCACAAAACGTGTTCACGCTGCTCGACGTGCGCGTGTCACACAAAGTGAACCGCCATTCCAAGCAGCGCTGCTTGCGCTTTCTGCCCAAGAAGCAGCCCTCGTACGCAACCGCTTCCCGCGCGGCACGCGCATTTGGGGAACATCGGCCATCAATCCTGGCGACCCTGACTTGAGTTCTGCTGCAACAACGCTCTCGTACGATTTAGATGGCGTGGCGTTCCCCGAGTGTCCGTTGGTGGTGCAGCTCAAACCCGCAGATTTCGAAGCTCGCTTTGGCACCTCAATGCCTTATTCACTCTCGGCCAAACGTCTCTTTGCCTTGGGAGTTGATGCCCGCACCACAGCGCTGGCCTGGTCTCAAGGGCGATCTCTGCAAGGTGAAGCTGGAGAAACCGGCACATTGACCTTTGACCGCTCGCATTCACCGCTCGTTGAACGTACTCCTCAAGTTGTAGTTGTGCAGCAAGGGCATCTTTTGCAAATTCCCCGTGAGCTCGCTGTTCGCACAGTGCTGCCAACCATCGAACCGCCCAAGCCAACTGAACCCATTGCAATGCCAACCGTCAAAGAAGAACTTAACGCTGCGCACCGTGAAGATGTCAAAGGCGTCGTAGTCAATGATCTTGGGGCTGATCCCGATCCTACGCCAATGATCATCCCAAAAACGATCAGTCCGGCCTCTTCACCCTCACCAGCAGCTTCCGGCATAAGCATTACGCAGTAAGACACTGACCATCCCTCTGATCTCTACAATTCCATACACTCCCTTCGCGGAAGACGTTTTTCACTAACCGTCTTCCGCCATTTCTTTTCTTCTCCACGCTATGGCGCTTATTACTCTCATCGACGCTCATCTTGCTTATGGTGATTTGCCGCTCCTCGACGAAGCGAACATTTCGATTGAACCCGGTGAACGTGTGGGGCTCATCGGCCGCAACGGCACTGGTAAAAGCTCGTTGCTCTCAGTGTTGGCAGGAAAGACCATGCTCGATGACGGTCAGCTTCAACGCATGGACGGACTCACCATTCACTATGTTGAACAAGAGCCGCAGCTCCCCGATGCGCCAACGCTGAAGGAGAGTCTCATTCTCCGTGGGAAATTAGATGAAACAACTGACGAAAGGGAGAAATGGCGTATCCTCGCAAAACTCGACGAAAACCTTTCGCATTTCGAGCTCAATCCTAATGCGGATCCAAAGCTCACTTCCGGCGGTGAAAAAAAGCGTGCCGCACTTGCTCTCGCCTTTACACTCGCTCCACAGCTGCTGCTGCTTGATGAGCCAACCAATCATCTTGATATGCGAGCAATACGACTTCTTGAAGCTCGATCGCAAGATGAACTCAAAAATCAGCGCTCACTCGTCGTCATCACCCATGACCGTGCGTTCCTTGACAAAGTAGCCACTCGTATCGTTGAGCTCGACCGCGGAGTACTGCGATCCTATCCCGGGAATTTCGCAGCCTATGAGACTCGAAAAGAAGAGGAGCTTGCCGCTGAAGAACTGGAACGTCGACGCTTCGATAAATTCTGGGCACAGGAAGAGGTCTGGATCCGTAAGGGCATTGAAGCCCGACGCACGCGCAACGAGGGCCGTGTCAAGCGGCTCGAACAATTGCGTCGCGAACGGGCCGCCAGACGTGATCAGATGGGATCCATCCGCATGTCGATCGATGCGGGCGAAAAAAGCGGCAAAATTGTCGCTGAAGTAAAAGGGCTTTCAAAGTCATTCGGGGACTGCGTCATCGTAAAAGACCTCGATTTCACCTTAATGCGTGGGGATCGTCTCGGTCTTATCGGCAGAAACGGCGCTGGTAAAAGTACCTTGATCAAGCTGCTTTTAGGAAAAATTCAACCCGATGCCGGCACGGTCAAACTCGGCACAAACATCAAACTTGCATACTTTGATCAACTTCGTGAACAACTTGATCTTACAAAAACCGTAGCCGAAACAATCTCTCCGGGTTCTGATTGGGTAGAAATCGGCGGTGAACGCAAGCACATCATCGCTTATCTGGGCGATTTCCTTTTTCCACCCCGCCGTGCAAACGTTCCCGTGAGTTCCCTCTCGGGCGGCGAACGCAACCGCCTCCTGCTTGCTCGCCTTTTTGCTTTGCCTGCGAATCTGCTCGTTCTCGACGAACCGACAAACGATCTGGATATTGATTCACTCGAACTGCTTGAGCAGACTCTCGCCGTCTATCCAGGTACGATCATCCTTGTCAGTCACGATCGTCGTTTCCTTGACAATGTCGTCACCGAAGTATTGGCTCCCGAGGGTGACGGCAAATGGCGTGAATATGTGGGCGGCTATACAGAATGGTTTACCCAGCGCCAACAGGAAAACGATCCGTTTGCCGCAGCAAAGACAGAAAAGAAGGCAGAAAAGCCAGCAAAAAACGAAAAACCTCGTGATGTCATCCCACAAAAAATAAAACTCTCCTGGCGGGAAGCCCGAGAACTTGAAGCGCTCCCTGAAAAGCTCGAGGCCATGGAAAAAGAACAGGCCAGCATCATCAATGCAATGAGCGCCTTCGACTATCACTCAAAATCCGTTGAGGACATCAAGGCTGATAAATTACGACTTGAGGAATTAGAGAAATCTATCGCTGACGGATGGACGCGTTGGGAAGCACTTTCAGAGAAGGAATCCCTTTCGACTGGAAAATAGATGAACGTAGATGCGCCACTTTCACGCGCATAATGAGCATCTTCCCTACTGCTACAACGCAATAAGCCCGTTTTTGGAACCTCCAAAAACCCTGAACTCCCGGATAGCTGATCCATATTTATACTGTATCGCTCGCATTTAGGGCGTTCAGAGAACCATTAGATCAATATCAAATTAATTGCCTGAACTCCCGAATGACTAGATCCTAACTAAAACGGAAAACAGTCTTCGGGAGTTTTGTTATTCCCAGCAGAGCCAGCAGATCCCGATGGCGTTTTGCGACAGTGCCAAGTACAAAGGCATTGGTTGTCCGATGTTTATAAGCCTGCATGCACTGAAGCTGGGTAATGAGCTTGCGCATTGATTCTTCCGGCATTTTCAGATCCGGATGGACTGCATGCACTTCTCGTGCTTTGCTCAGCATGCTCATACGCAGAGCCTGAGCAAGCGTATAAACAAACAGTTTCCCTCGGTACGCGGCTTCCGTCGCTTCGAATCGTGAACCGCCGACTTCATTTTTGAGTTGATTGAAGCCTTGTTCAATGATCTGGCGCTGACGATAAAGTTTCAGAGCGGCAAACGGATTGGACTCAGCGTTGCTGCGAATGGCTTGGCAGCCTTTGAACTCGACGGCCTCTTTAAGCTCATCGAACTTGATACTCCAAACGGGTTCGTCGTCCTTAGCTCTACGGTTTTCATAGAGAAACCGCTTGATCTTTTTCCACTGCACCGGATCAATGAGCTTTGAGTTCTGCTCCTCCTGCTTCCTAACGAGTTCAGCCGCACTGCTTTTCACCTTTTTGACGGCGGCTTCTCCTTTTTGAGCAGCTTTTTCGATGGATTTCAGAGTTTCACGTTCGATCTGTCGGATCTTTGCCGCCCCTTCATTCTTGAGTTCAAGCGCTTTCAGAACATCACGGTACGGTTCATTGGTCTGCAGCTCGGCCATTACAGGATCACGATACAAATGCAGATAAGCCTTGACCGGAATAGGACCGGCATCCGTGTTCTCCTTCCATTCTTCAGGAACTGCAATCGCAGAGATCCCCAAAACAGGATCTTTATGTGCAATCGAATCGCACAGAGCCTGTTTGTGCCGCTGCAGGTGAGCTTTGACAGCTCCTTCTTTAAGGCTCAGAAACTGGATGTACTTCAAATTGAGGTTGATGGCCGTCTGTGTGTTGTAAATGCTCTGAAAGCCGCGGTCTGTCACCAGAATGTTGTTGGTTAGATCCAAACCGGCAAACTTCATGCGCAGATAAATCTCCGGGAGGATTGTCTGATCGTTGATGGATCCGTCGTAGCTGCAGGCGAAGACCACATCTCCTGTGGCATGGTCGCATACCGTCATATAGTTGACCTGCCGGAGCTCCGGATTCTGTTTGGCATGTCCCCAAGCTGCCGCATTGATGGTGTTTGAATATGTGGAGATGCTCGTACTGTCAAAAGACAGAGTAACGGCCGAGTCGCTGTGTTTGCACGCCCGGTCGTAGCGCAGTTTGTAGTAACGCTCAAGCTGCGGCTGCGTGATGCTTGAAAGCATTTCGGATATTCGCCGGCCGTCAAGCGGCTGAACTTCAGGCAGCCAGACTTGCGGGAGCCAATCCTCGAAAGTCATCATTGCCCCGCCGCCGTCCAGTTTATAAACGCTGAGAGCGAACAGAATTCGTGCGGTTTGTTCGCCAAACACACTTCGAAGATCTTCGTAAATACCGGTATTTTGGCCAAACTGCCAGGCGGCATACGACACACCGATGCGCACGGTGTCACAGCTCCAGGAGATGTTGGTCGATTCCGGCTTCTGCACAAAAGCTTCAGAGAAGTTTTCTTCAGAAATCAGTTCATGATCGCCCCAAAACACGGTTTGATGAGCGTATTGCGGGAACTTATCAACAAAGTTCTTTGAAAGCCGGATGGAACCGTCGTCGAGCAGCCGGCCGACTTGCACCTTTGACTCAACGAAAGAACGTTTCTTCACTGAATCCCATCGATTGCGGTACGCCCTGATGTAGATGCGGCCAGCTTTGTCTTTGGAGGACATAAGCGCCCAGAGTTTGCCTTCGGAATCCAGTAATTTAGCCATGATAGATATGCCTGATTAAGTATGTATCTATTATACATGAAATAAAAATTCCTGCAATCTCAACGTAAGAAAAATTGCAGGAATTTCAGAATGAGCTAAATAACATTCAAGGCTGATTTGATGAGCCTCAACCCCTTAAAGATCTAGTACTCCGGGAGTTTGGGTAATTGATTTTCTAGCAAAAATGGAGTGACAATCTCACTCCATTTTTGCTAAAATTAGCGTACCTAATAGGTTTCTCGCGCGTTGCAAAGAAATGACTGAAAAACCCGACTACATCCTGACGTTCGATCGTCCAAAAAACACCGAAATTAAGAAAATCGGCAACAACTGGTATCTATATGAACGATTCAGCAAGTACGATCCGACGATCAAACGCAGTCGAAAGGTTTCCGGACGCTGTCTGGGCAAAATTACGCCCGATGGACTGATTGCTACCAAACGCCGCTTGACGCCGGCAGAACGTCCGGCAGCCGTCCTTGAAGAGACGGTAGAAGTCGGAGCTTCTCTCTTCATGTGGAAACGTACTGAAGATCTGCGTAAACGTCTCCAGGTGCATTTTCCTGATCAATGGCAGCAAATCTACGTTGCGGCTCTCCTGCGGCTGCTCAGAGAACCTCGTTTTAAGCGCCTTCAGCTTCACTTCGAAAACAGCATCTTGTCGCATGTTTTCCCGAAACTGTCATTCACCGCTTCCGACAATGCAGCCATGCTTCGGACTTTGGGTAAAAAACGTCAGGCAATCAGCAGCTTTATGCGTGAAGACATAGATAAGAAGAGCGCATTTATTTTGTTTGACGGGCATCGACTGATTACATCTTCCAAGACGATGCCTTTTGCTGAACTAGGCTACGACTCCAAGCAGCGGTACATGCTGCAAATCAACCTGCTCTATATCTACAGCTTGGACGAAAACAGGGGAGCCCCCGTCGGCACTGTTGCAAAGTTAGCGATGAGGCAGCCTTTTGTCTTATTCAAAGGCCTTACATTTCAAAAACTCTGCTTACCAGGCGCATTTCGCCCAGGGGATCACCATAATAAAATGCTGAGGCCTGGCCTTTGCGTAGTGCACGCATCACCTCAATACCTTTGATGGTGGCGTAAGCCGTCTTCATGGATTTAAATCCCAGCGTGGCGCCGATTATCCGTTTCAGTTTGCCATGATCGCATTCAATCACGTTGTTCCGGTACTTAATCTGTCGGTGTTCAACGTCAGACGGGCACCGGCCTTCGCGTTTGAGCAGAGCAAGCGCGCGACCATAGGCGGGCGCTTTATCCGTGTTGATGAATCGCGGGATCTGCCACTTCTTCACGTTGTTGAGGATTTTACCCAGAAACCGGTATGCAGCTTTGCTGTTACGACGGGAGGAGAGATAAAAATCGACAGTGCGGCCCCGGCTGTCGACGGCCCGGTACAGATACGCCCAGCGGCCATTGACCTTCACGTAGGTTTCATCCATGTGCCACGGGCAAAGATCGGAAGGGTTACGCCAGTACCAGCGCAGCCGTTTTTCCATTTCAGGCGCATAACGCTGAACCCAGCGGTAAATCGTGGAGTGATCGACATTCACTCCGCGTTCAGCCAGCATCTCCTGCAGCTCACGGTAACTGATGCCGTATTTGCAGTACCAGCGTACGGCCCACAGAATGATGTCACGCTGAAAATGCCGGCCTTTGAATGGGTTCATGTGCAGCTCCATCAGCAAAAGGGGATGATAAGTTTATCACCACCGACTATTTGCAACAGTGCCCCCCCGTCTATTACAAGCAGTTTATCGGCAGTACACCGGATGTTTCAGCATTCGCAGACGTTCTGACGGAAAGTACTCTCAGGCACTCGGACTGCACGATCATTGCCGATAAAGGATTCGCCAGTGAGAGTGATTTTGAACTGCTCGATTCCAAAAATCTCAAATATGTCATTCCTCTTCGCCGCGGCAGCAGATTCGTTAAAAGCAAACTGCCTTTGACGCCGATGAGTTACGAGAACATGTTTCCTTTCAACGGCCGTGCGATTCAAGCCTTGAAGATCTCAGAGGCCGGATTCAATGTGTTCGTCTTTTTCGATGCTCAGCTCTATGCCAACGAACTGGCCGATGCTGTCGAACGCGGCGAAAAAACAAATAACACCAATGCGGTTAAATTGGACAGCGAGATGAAGCGCCGTGCCAAGGGAGCCCCCAGACTAACCAATGAGGAGCTCCAAGCCCTGCAACCGCAAGATCTGATGGAAATTCACAATGAAATTCCGGAAATGGGAACGGTGACGATCCGCACCAACCGTACGGATCTCAACTGCATGCAGGTCTACAGGGTATATAAGCAGCGACAGGCCATCGAACAGTTTTTCAGGACTTACGGAGCAAGTTTGGACTTTGAAGCTTCCTATATGCGCACTCAGGCAACACAGGAAGCATGGCTGTTTCTCAATCACCTCTCGTCCATGATGGGAATGGACTGCATTACCGATATCGCCGCAATGAATGAGGACAAGAATATCTCCCTTGAAGACCTGAAACAAACGCTGGGAAAGATCATGGCAACCAGGGTACAGGGAGAGTGGCTGGTCGCTCCGGAGAAACGGAGTGTCGCAAAACTGTTGGACAAATTCGATTTCAATCCATCACCGGAGCTGATTGAGGAACTCCTCGCGGAGGGTACGCCGCATTAATGCACAGCGTACCTATTCTCGAACGATACGGTTTATATTGATCAGCATCAATTTTGGCTATTCTTCGGTTCTTAAAGCCTGGTTTT
>OGWQ01001475.1_pt1 | contig 13318 bp, 12 predicted proteins | sample 1576091 | NCBI WGS metagenome assembly OGWQ01 (sample SAMEA3541584, study PRJEB24748) | human gut metagenome | biome: human gut; feature: human-associated habitat; material: faeces | place: China | collected 2012
AGTTTGTCAATGACGGACAACTTGCTATTTTTTGATTTTATTTCGAACTCACGTTTATTACAGGGATAATCTGGAGGTGATCCTGCGCATAATTCCCGGATATGACAAGAATACACTGATAGAGGCCATACGGATATGTCTGGACAAAGGCATCTATAACGGGGACTCGGTTAAAAGCCTGTGTGAATATGTGTGCAGGGGAAAGGAAAATGGAACAGAAATATACGGACTGGAGGATCACCTGCCCCGACAAGGCGGATTGATACAGTCTTATAACGAAATACTCAGGGATTATGACAAGACATAAGAAGGAACTCATGGAATGTGCACGTATGCTCAAGCTGGGCAATCTGACCGAACATCTGGAGGAACTGCTGCATCAGGCCCAGGAAAAGCAGCTGACCTATCCGGAGTTTCTACTCGCCTGCCTCAGGGAGGAGGTCCGGACCAGGGAGAACCGGAAATATTTGTGTCGTTTGAAAGCGGCCGGGCTTCCTGCAAGGCATGATCTGGACCGTTACGACTTTACCCGGACGGAAGGAATCGACTCCAGAAAGCTGCGCGAACTGCGCGAGCTGGTATGGGTGGGACAGGCATACAACCTGCTTCTGGCAGGCGGTTCCGGAACAGGAAAGACCTATATTGCCGCCGGACTTGTCCATGAGGCGGTGAAAGCCGGATACAGGGCATATATGGTTACGCTGGAGGACCTTCTGACCTGTCTGAAGACAAGGGATGTTTCCAGGCATGCGATGAAAACCTACAAACGGATCATGAAGGCACAGCTGCTGGCCATTGACAATGCCACACTCTTTCCCTTGAAAAGAGAAGATATCATGTTGCTGTTCAAACTGGTGAATGAGTTTCAGGAAAAGACATCGCTTATCGTTACAGCCAACTACTCCCTTACAGAGTGGCTGGCAATACCGGGAGAGGAAGCTGTCGCAGCGGCATTGCTTGACAGACTGCTCTACTGTTGTGAGATTATACAACTGTCAAGAAACAGCTATCGGATGGAAAACAGGAAAACAATTTTTAGCAATCGGAGTGAAGATACAGACACTTTAAAAGAGTTAACAACTGTAAAGTAATATCCTGCTAAAAGTGGGATATATTAAATTACATAAAAATGAGGTGTGTAAATTTGCAAGGTACATGTGTGCCCCACTGGTATGATCCCTGTCTTTTATAATTTAAAGTCAAGCAAGAGAGGAAAGTAAATAGGGTTTAGTTTATGCATAGTAAATGTAAGATTTACTTGCAACAGGTAAAAAGATTTTTAAGGTTAACAATGTATGCGGCATGCTAAAAAGTGATTATTATGTTGGAAGTTGTTCTATATAAGTATTTACTTTTTGTCGTTCAAAAGATATGACTTCAATATAGTAAACATACACTTTTTAGTTTGCCCTTATTTTTCGAATAAGATGAGTGAGTCATAAACATCAGTTACATATTATGAATACTTTCGGCTCTATCACGTATGAATTTTTTAACAATAAAAAGAACTATCATTTTGATTTAACAGAAGCTTTTAGTAACATTATTGAAGAAAGTGAAGCAATAGAATATGATGATGACGACGATGAGGATGAATTCGATGATGATGACGATGACTAACATCTCATTAATCCATAGCTTTTAAGTTTATTAAAGAAACAGGTCAGGACGCTATATCCTGACCTGTTTTTGATGTTAGTTAAGTCCTAATAGTTAGTTTGCTTTATTTGCTCTCAGCATTAGCTATTGATGCACGTACTCTGCTTAATGTTTCCAATGTCATCTGAAGATATGAAGCAATCATTGTCAAAGGTGCTCTTCTAGTTATTTCAGGAAAATGTTGCTGTAATCTAGCGTATCTGTCATTTGCTGATTCGAAACGTAAAATGTCAGCCTTTAATTGTGATAACATTAAGGAATTTTCAAAAAAACTCCGATATAGATAAGCTATATCACCATTAGCATCAGAAAGTTCTTCCATTATATCACGCGGAATTTCCCATAAAACACTGTTTTCTACAGCATCCATCATAAGATGTGTTGGCTCTCGGTTAAAATAGCTGTCAATACACCAGACAACATCTTTTTCACATGCTAAATGTTCTATCACATCCTTATCATGCTTTAGGTAGTGCTGTCTAATAAATCCCTTTTCTATATAAAATAGGCAATTACAGATATCACCTTCATTTAGAATTATATCACCTTTTTGATATTTCTTAGGCTGAATAATATCTGCAAAAAGGCGAATATTCTCCAACTTAAGTTTGCGATTAGGGCATGTTTCAGCTATAATCTGTTTTGCAATGTCAAATTGAATACTCATAGGCTAAAGTTATTTATATCCAACATTTTGTTTCAATTTTGGGTTCAAGTCTATACTTTTTTGTGGAATAGGAAAAACTGTGGTATACCCATTTTTCTCATCAGCCAGTTGGACTCGCTGATCGTATGATTTGTGATAAACTCCAAAACGCACCATATCTTGTCGTCGCCAGCCTTCCCATACTAACTCCAACAAACGCTCTTTCAATATGTTCTCAAGCGTAGCTTCTCGATATGGCATACCAACACGACCTCGGACTTCGTTCAACTCCAACGAGCCATCCTCACCATTACGTACCTTTGCCTCGGACTTCATCAGGAGAGCATCGGCATAGCGGAATAGCACGATGTCGTTATCCGGTTGTCTACCGTCGGAATGTGAGGTTCTATCAACCTCATATTTTGCCATACGAGCACCAGCTGTCTTGACATAGGAGCTTCCCGTAAGATTCAACTTTAGCTCCAATGGGAAATACTCCAACTGCTGTCCATTGTCCATCATTACAGGCTTTCCATCAACCTCTACGATGCCGGCATAGAAGTTCTTTTCAAAGCGAGCATCTACATCATCTGTGCCGTATCCGTTGGCTAAGACTGTTGAGATATTGGCACTGGTACCATTTTCCGATGAGCCCCCCAACGCACCGCCATGGTTGTAGTGTCGTGATCGGAAGAGATACCAGAACTGCGCAGCATAGAGGTTCTTATCCAACGGAATGGTGAATATGTTTTCGTTGGAGTTCTCGTTATGCACAGAGAAATTATAGCTATAATCGTCCTCCAACCGATAACCTACCTCGGCAAGTTTATTGCAATATTTGATACAGGTCTGCCAAGCGTTGAGTTTCTCACCATCGACGGTGAAAAATATCTCTTTACCGTTCCGTGGAACGCCATCAGTCCAATTATCATCACAATATATCTCGGCATTAAGAGCCAACTTAGCCAAAAGGAAATTAGCTACAGGTGTTGTTATACGACCATAGTAGTTACCCATCTTATTACTACGCTCATTTGGCAACAACTCGGCAACCTCCTGCAACTCATTCACGATAAAACGGAAAACCTCGCTACGCTCGCTCTGCACAACTTCATCCTGCGGTTGTTCATAGGATGTTACGATGGGCACTCTGCCATACATATCCATAATGTAGTAGTAGAAAAGTGCTCTCAGAGCTCGCACCTCAGCTTCGTAGGCCACTCTCTGCTCCTCAGATAGGTTATGGCTATACTTATCGATGATATGCAGAGATTTGTTCGATAACACAACAACCTTGTAGAGGTATTTCCAAGTATTGTAGAGTGGTAAATCATTAGGACTCCACTTATGCTGATACATATTCGTCCACAAACCTCCATCGTACCAGTCGCCACCACGAATAGGTATCATGGCTTCGTCTGTAGTAAGTGTGTTATAGTCATAAATCCCACGACAGGTCCCCTGTAAACCCTCACTGTCTGCACTGCCACCAATGTAATTGTAGAGCACAGCCACTGCATTAATATATATGTTGTTGGCATTGTTGTAAATGTCTTCTTCATAAAGTTGATCTCTAGGGTCTTCAGTAAGACAAGAGGTCATCATCGTTGCCAAAGCAACCATCAATATGTTTATATATCTTTTCATAACTGTAAGCGGTTAGAATTGAATACTAAGACCTAACGAATAGGTACGATATAAAGGATAGGTGCGTTTGTCGTCAATGCCCAAAGTGTTGCTTACTACATAACTGTTTATCATTGGAGTAAGACCGCTATAGCCTGTGATTGTTGCAAGGTTGCTAATGCCTGCCGAAAGACGCAATGACTTCACAGCCTTGGATTTCATTGGAATATTGTAGCCTATGGTAATATGTTCAATATTTACATAGTCACCTTTTTCCAACCAATAGTCTGAAACATTCTGATCAATAATATTTTTTTCAGGAGCACCCTTCAATACATTGTAGTCAGGGAATATAGACATATTGGTATAAGCCAAGCCCGTGCCATTGAATATCTTATGACCGAAAGCACCATTTATCTGCATGGCAATATCAAAGGACTTGTAACGGAAACTGATGTTTGATCCAATAGTTACCTTGGGGGTTGCCTGACCTGCTATATACCTGTCTCCGCCATCGCTAAAATCAATCTCGCCATCATCATTCAAATCTTCAATATCGTAACTGTAGCCACCAAGTTCATTTTCTTTAAGCCCTTTGCAGTGAGGTAGATAGAATACCCCCAATGGCTGACCTACAATCTGATATACTACATTATTGTCTCCACCGTTCTGACCTGCACCATAAAGCGAGCCAATCGGAGTAATATCTGAAGCTGTCATATGCATACCATTATACTCTCCACTAAGCGAAAGTAACTTATTCTTCTGGTAGGACATATTGAAGTTGATATTCATCTCCATATCCTTTCGTTGAATGGGAACTACCGAGATTCCTAGTTCGACACCCTGGTTAGACATCGAGCCGATATTTGCCATCAGTTTATCGAACGCAAAGGTCGGAACGGGAACATCATACTCATAGAGCATATCCGTTGTCTTTGAGTAATATAATTCCGAGGTAAGCATCAACCGATTATCCCATATACCTAAGTCAAAACCGATATTAAATGTTGAACGAGTCTCCCACTTAAGGTCCGGATTCGTGTTGCGTATACTTCCCATTGTTACGGTAGGTGCACCGTTGATGGATACGATACCATTCTCCTTTACGGTATTAAGTGTTGTATAGGATGTTATACCTCCAAGATTTCCTGACCGACCATATCCGGTTCTTAGTTTCAACATTGTTATAAAGTCAGTATCAGAGAGGAAGCCTTCTTTTTTTACATCCCAACCCAGTGATACTGATGGGAAGAATCCGAAAGTATTGTTATCGCTTACCATTGAAGAGCCATCTCCACGGAGTGCTGCCGCAATAGAATATCTATCCTTGTAACTATATGTGACACTACCCATTATTGAAGCAAGTGACGGGTCTTCATAGCTACTGCTCGTACCACCGAAAGGACGCGATGATGTTGCTCCGATGTTATTATAGGAGAAATCATTTGTTGTTATTCCTTTTGCCTGCACCCATAAACCAGTCCTTACCTGTTTAAGATATTCTGCGCCAACAACAGCATCAAGGTGTGAGTCTCCCCAAGCATTGTTATATGAGAGGGACACATTTGTAAAGTAGTCTTCACCCTTGAACTCTCCACGATAAACATTGCCTTGCGCCCACACCCATGTAGGACAAAATTGAGCATTTCCCGTAGATGAATATGAATAAGAGCCGAAAGCCGACAATATCAAATTGTCAAGGATATTAAATTTCAGCCCCAAATGTGTATTGAAATTCCGTTCTTCGGAGTCATTTTTCTCATAGAGGAGTGCTCCGGGGTGGTTGATGTGTGATGCAGCCGAGTTCTTCACCCAGTTGCCATTAACATCAGTTCCTGCTGGATATGTAGGATTCTGTGCAGCTGCCGAGTAAAACAGCATTCGTGTATCGAAAATGTCGTGTATCTTTGACGAGTAGCCATATACACCAAAATCGCCAACTAAGCGACCATCGAAAGCCTTTTGTGTAGCATCAAGTTTTACCACTAAATTTCGGTAATCGTTAACTTTGACAATTGTATTATGATCCATAAAACCGAACGATGCTCGATAGTTTGAGTTTTCCGAACCACCGCTAAAAGCCAAGTGATGCTGATGTATCAAGCCCGTACGAGTAATTACATCGTGAAAATTGGTGTTGTAGCCACCATTATTGTAATCTAATCCAAGTGCCTCTGCTGTAGCTATATACTCCGGGCCGTTGAGCATTTGCAGATGTTTATACATTGACTCGAATCCGTAGTTGCCATCATATGATATTTCGAAACCTCGCCCCGTTCCTTTCTTGGTCTTAATCTCAATTACACCTGAAGCACCACGGGAACCGTACATTGCCGTTTCGGTAGCATTCTTCAAAATAGTGAAACTCTCGATGTCTGCGGGATATATGGTAGATAGCGTAGCGATGTCAGATGTCACTCCGTCAATAATTACTAACGGGTCATTGCCACCCATAATGGATGTGGTACCACGCACACGGATACTATTCAGCATAGCGAGCCTGTCAGTCCCATTAGTGGTGACGTTCACACCGGCAGACTGACCACTCAATACATCCAAAGCATTATTCAATGGTCCCTTCTTGATATTCTCGGGCCTGATATGCTCTAATGATTTAGTCGCCGAAATGGTATCTTGTTTCTCTCTGATATTCTGTACTTGTGCATCAATTTTTTGAGCACTACAGATGAAGAACATTATGACAAGACAAAGACTGACTCTTCCCATCTTGATTCGTTAAATCTCTGTAGATTCCCCAGACCAGACAGTTAATAAATCTTATACGCAATGTATTATAAAGAGGGGGATTGGGAATCTGTACTATTTCCCTGCCTGTCCGTCCGCTTAGCCATTGTATATTTTTTTTCTGTTATTTCATATCAGTGATGCTGATAATCCAGGCAAGAACAGAGTAAACATCTACCTCTTTTATACATAAATCCTTTCCAAGGACTTTATAAGCGCAACCATTAACTACATTACATTACAAAGGTAACAATAATTTGTCATTTGAAGAAATTTAGAAAAAAGAAAAAGTCATTATGCGTGATATTTTTTATTTAATTACGACATTTATCAAATACAAAAAATCATAGAAGGACAAAAATCTTTAAATGATTTGATTATAAACAAACTTTAAATAGTTAAATTGCAATAATACTATACCATGGTTGTTCTTTACCTTAATGTAATACTACTGTTATATATCTGGTCATTTATCTCCTTTTGTCGGATGCAAAGGTTGCCAAACCTCTTTTAGAAAACGAAAAGTTCAAGCGGTAAACCATTTGGAGCAGTTTCGTCCTCCGTTGGAGAGTAAACAGCTCCAAAACCTTTTCTTATTCATCGGCTTGGCTGAAAACTGCATCCGGCAACGGAGATAAACGACTGACGAAATAATAGCATAAAACAGCATAGCCCCCCCTTAATAAGGCAATTTTATCAATGCTGTTTTCATTCTTTTCAGAGGACTATTATTTTCGACAGAGAGAAATTTGGCAAGCGGCAGATTTCACTCCCTCAAAAATAATAGATTTGAATTGCTGTCCTCTTGCCTTTATTGGAAATTGTAGTACCTTTGTAGTGGCTTGTGCGAACGAGCCAAGCAATGTGGAAAGATGGGAACATCGAACCATCAATAAAGTACCGAAAAGAGGGAAAATACCCTCTACCACCGCTCTTTGAGTGTTAAGAAATAATAAAAAGGTTAAATCTTCACCTTTTAGAATGTACCCCTAAAGGTTATGCCTGTAGACGGCTCGAAGGCTCGCCACAAGTCCACGCAGCAGTATTATCGGGATATACAGAAACTCTCCGACGACCTCAAAGCGGAAGTGGTGGATTTGCAACAGCAGAAAGAAACGGCACGGGAGGAACTAAGACGGGCGAAAAAAGAAATACAGACCGAGAAGCTGAAAGGGGCGGCAACCGTCGCAGCCGCCAACATCGCCGAGAGTGTCGGTTCTCTTTTCGGCAGCAACAAGGTCAAGACGCTGGAGAGGGAGAACACCGCCCTGCATCGGGAGGTAGCCACGCACGGGGAAGCCATCGAAGCCCTGCAAACCCGAATACAGACCATGCAGGCAGACCACAGCAGGGAGATACGGGAAATGCAGCAGAGGCACTTGCTGGAAAAGAACGAGATGGTAACAAAACATCAAACGGAAGTATCAAAACTTAACGCCTTGTTGATAAAAGCCACAGAATGGTTTCCTTGGTTTCGTGCTATGCTCCGTATTGAGAAATTGTGTCTTGCTGTCGGTTTTACCCATGAACAGACCGCCCATTTAATGACAAGCAAACCATTGCCATATAACGGCGAACTCTATTCCGATGAGCATAGGCGTAAGTTCAGAACGAATGATGTTACTGCCAAAGTTGGTACAAACAATGGAAAGCTGATACTTGCCATTGACGGACTGCATATCGGGGAATGGTTCAAGAAACAATTTGAACGATTACAACAGAATGTCGACTGGAAGCCTATTCAGAAAAAGAATAAAGGCTTCAAGCTATAGTCAATCATGTGCATCACATACATGGAGGACATTTTTTGTCCCCCATGTATATAGAGAGTCCAAGACTAACTCATGTTATTCCCAAGAAATTACTCATACGGTCAATACACCGTTTCTTTTGATTGAGATTAGGGTGAACGTACAGATTAAGTGTCGTTGCTACGTTTGAGTGACCGAGTATGACGCTGACAGTTTTATAATCACACTGGCTTTCAATACATCGGGTCGCAAATGTGTGCCTACTCTGATGAAAGACCAAGTGGGGAATATCCAATCGTTTTAGCAACCTGCCAAAATAATCACGATAAGAACGAGGCTCTTTAGATTGTGTGGAAGTGCCTACCACGTATGGGGATTGAGATTGTTTCCTTACCATTTTCAACGCTTGGAGAAGCTGTTTGGATATAGGAATCTCACGATAGGAATTCTTGGTTTTTGGGGAAGAGTGAACCCTTTCTGTAGATTTCAACTCACAGTTATATATTCTGCCTACAGTATGTTTCACGATGATTGTCTTTTGTGCAAAATCCACATCTTCCCATTTCAAAGCGCAAACCTCACCAATTCTCATTCCGGTACAGAGAGCCAACAGTACACCTATATTTTGTGGAGTGGGCTGTTCCAGCAAGTGACGCATCAATATACGCTGATGATTTAATGACAATGTTGGCGGCAGTTTGTTTTCTGTTTGGGTAGGATATTCGATTTCCCATTCTTCAAAATGGAAAATCCCATGCTTATTCCCATATTTGATAACAGATTTGAGCACTGCCACTATATCCCGGACTGTTTTTCTTGCTAATCCGGAAGTACATTTGTCTATCACAAACTGCTGGACATCCTTCTCTGTTATATTTTCCGCAGCGCCAAATCGTGGCAATAGGTGTGTCTGTAACGTAAGCTGATAAGCACATAGGGTGGAATGCTTCACTATCGGACGTTTTGCATCACACCAAATCTCGGAAACTTCGTGAAATGTTTTTTTATTGTTCATATTTTGAGAGAATTAATTGATTTAACTCTCTCAAAATAACACACTTTTACCGATTTCCCTTTGAACGGTTATGGGTTTTACAAAGCATCTCACAATTTTCCATGCTGGTTGCCCCTCCCTTGCTCCATGCAGTCACATGGTCGGCATCCATTTCCGAAAGTTTGTAAATACGGGTCTTGTTGGCATTATTCCCCAACGCACAGAGCGGGCAATTGGAAATTCCCTGTTTCTCAGCCGCTTCGGTCTGACGCTTGTAAGCAGCCCGCTTGGTTGATTCTTCAAAGATACGGATGTCAAGCAGTTTCTTATCCTCTTCTCCACCCAGTACATATTCGTAAATATTTCGGGGACACCGCACACTTTCATCCGCTTGCAAGGCTTTTACCCGTTCCGCGACATGGACGGTGCTATAAGGGGTGGCATGGTACGTTTCATACAGCCGTCCCCATTCCAAGCCGCACATGTCACGCTCTACCATAGTAAAGGTAGCCGATACCCAGTCAATCACAGAACGGAAATAACTTTCCAATTCTCCCGTGGAAGGCTCGTGACGGTGTATGCTCATATAGGCATCAATGCTCATCCCCTTACTGTCGCAAATCCATCGGAGGGCTTCCGACAGATAATCCTGCCGTTTCACATCTCCCTTGATATAATGACTCCATTTCTGTATTTCCGCATTTTGGGAATTACTGAACACCCGCTTGGCTGCATTCACGAACTCGCCCGAATAGATAGCATTGAGCAATTCCTGCTCCTTGAGCGGAATGCCCACAATATTGATGGTCTTGAACCACTCCTTTATTTCCTTTTCTTCACCCTCGCATTCATATACCAGCAGAGAGGATTGCATAATCTTTTGTTGCTGCTCTTCGGGCAATCCCGAGAAATACTGTACGTTATCCGCTTCATCCTTGATGGCGAATTTTCCTGTAACGAACCGACCGATAGAAGTGATGCGTTGCTGCCCGTCAAGTACTTCAAATCGTCCGTCCACAGTCCGGTTGAAATAGATTAGTCCGATGGGATAGCCTTTCAGCAGGGATTCTATCACCGATACATCACGTTTCCCATCGTTGTAGATGTAATGGCGTTGATACTCGGGTTGGATAGTGAGCCGCCCGTCCAATCCAAACAGACCTTTACCTTCCAATTCGTTGTAGGTAAATCCTTTACAGATGTCTTCGACAGTCCATTCTGTATGCAATGTTGTCTCCATGATATTGATTCACTTTATAGGATTATTCTTTTGTGTCTTCTTCTTCCGGAGATGAATTGAGCGCAATGCCTGTCTTGGCGTTCAGCGGACTGATGACCGCCTTGCCCGTCTTGGCTTCCAACTCCATACGGGCATTGCGGGCAATCTCACCACCGGCTTCCGCCACATCCATGTGTTCCCGAAATGTCTCCGGATTTTTACTTTCAGATATTTCTTTGGTGGAAAGTTCCGCCAACATATTTAGCACCAATTCCTTATTGGTCATATTGTCACGTAAGTTCTCTTTTTTCAGACCTTTGAACTGCTTATATTCCTTGGCGGTCATGTCACTCCAAGTCTGATAAATAATATCGGTCAGCGTAGCAAACTGTACCCCCTCTTGCAATCCGTGCCGCTTCCATTCATCCGTGAGGTCTTTACGAATCTCTATGGATTTGAGACGCTGATTAATCCAATTATCCGAATACCCCAACCGCTTATAGTCCACCAGCGCTTGATTGATAGAGAGTTCGGGGTCTTGCATTTGGTTAAGACGTTCAGTCGCCACTTGTGCCATCCATTGCTTGAACGGTTCTGCTTTGGGCGATGGAATAGACTGAATCAAACGGAGAAGCTGCTGAGTATCTGCGACATCGGTTAAATACATCTTCCCATCAGCCGATTTCATTTTCAGTTGACTACAATTTGTAGTCAACTCACTCCCTTCTTTTTTTAAACGTGTTTTCAAGACACTCCAATACTTACGAGGATTAGGGCTATCGGTTAGGACAGCCACCACATCCACTATGGAAAAGTACCATTTTTCTTCTTTGTCATCCCAAATGGTACGGACTTTTTTAGCTTCAAAAAGCTTGATGGTATTATGTTGTGTCATAATATTATATTTTTGTCTTTATTTTTAAGTTGAAATCTTAGGGATGTGCGAGAACGAGGACCTATATTCAATGAAAACACGTGTTTATACCACTTATGAATGCAAGACAGCCTATTTGAAAAAGTTCGGAAAGACTGGTACATACGACTTAAATGCCAGTGGAGTAATCACAAGAAACGGTATTCAAGAAAAGGTCTATCAACGCATTTTAATTATCAATCGTAAGTTTGCGCCTAATAGCTAATCTGCAATACATTCGATTGTAGTCGGTTCCCATCTTAATGTAAAAAGCGGGACCACCTTGTTTCTCTTTCGGAAGATTATCTGGTTTTTTGATACCAAGTTCCAAACTAATCCCTAAGATTTCAAATTGCTCCGGACAATACTTATCCAAAAAGGAAATAGGAACGCCCATCACACCGTCATAATCTGACGGAATAGCATCCGTAAAAGGCACTTCAATGGCATCATAATTGTCATAACGGTCATAGGCGGTTTTGCCTTTCAGTTCCTTGTGTTTGGAAAAACGGAGGTTGTCTGCCATAGTCATGAGGGGAAGAGGTTCATGGCGACGACCATGGTCAATGTTAGTAAACCATCGTACTCCTTTCACTCGAATAAACTTTCGCCCATTATCATCTATTCTCCATCCTGCTGCTGTTAAAGGATATTCGTCCGGAACTTGAAATTCCCTATCGCCACTATGAATAGAATACCCAAGCCACATCTTATTATCTTTTATTAAAGGGAAAGTTTCTTTGTAGGTGATTGCATTCATATTACCTATTATTATGAATTGTTTATGGGCTTCAACTATCCATGCAAGGAACTCCCTAAATAGTGAAAAAGGTGGGTTTGTAATTATTATATCAGCTTCATTTCGAAGTTGAGTGACTTCTTTACTTTTAAAATCACCATCACCTTCCAAATACTCCCACTCTAAGTCATCAATATTGATATGCCCATCACCCGTATGATCTTTTTCAAGAACAAAGATTTTCCCTTTTGTCTGTGCTTTCTGCGGATCAAACTGTGGAGCTTCTTTTTCAAATAAAGAAGGTTCTGCCAATAACTTCATTTTTTTAGCATCCGGCGCATAACTCGTAGAAATCAGTTTTTTCAAGCCTAACTCATCAAACTTGGCAGCAAAGTATCGGGTAAAGTTGCTCCATTCGGGGTCATCACAAGGAAGCAATACAGTCTTTCCCCTAAACACGTCCGGGTCATATTCAAGATAGGCATTCATTTCAATCTCTATGTCATGAAATTGCGTATAGAACTCATCATTCTTAGCCGCCTTAGCTTCTTTTAGATTAGTATTTGCCATATGTCTATTTTTTTATTTCGTTAGGTACAAGAAGTGTACGCACATCCACATTCAGTATTTCCGCTATCCTGTATAGTACGGGTATAGGCGGTTGCACTCTGTTCGTGGCGTATAGATTGACCATATTAAAACCTTTGCCAAGCCGTTTAGCCAATTCAGTTTGACTAATCCCCGCCTCAATCAATGCTTCTTTTATCCGATTCATTGCGACATCTTCTTTAACTTGTCACAAAGTTATATAATTTTATTGGGTAAACCACTGTGCTCTTAAAAGAAAGTATTTCGTTAATGGCTTATCCCAAGCTATTTTGGAAAATTCTATTTGTTTTTTCGCCAGTCGATTTTATAAAACTGCCACCGATAGTTCGTACTTTTGAAAAAAATCCCTATATTTGCAGATGAAAGAGTTATTTGACAGCATAGCAACGCAAAACGCTGAAATTCGCACGGTTG
>OGWQ01001476.1_pt1 | contig 13314 bp, 14 predicted proteins | sample 1576091 | NCBI WGS metagenome assembly OGWQ01 (sample SAMEA3541584, study PRJEB24748) | human gut metagenome | biome: human gut; feature: human-associated habitat; material: faeces | place: China | collected 2012
CAAGGCGCACATTGAAGCGGATGACCCCAAACAGAAGATGATCGAGGCCATTGTGCAGTCCTATGGCCTGGCAATTACCTCGACCAAAGCGAAAAACGGCATCAGTGCAGTATCTACACTGGAGCGTATCTATGACAAATACGGGCAGGCTGTTCTGGATACGACCCTCCGGCTTGCAATCGCTACATGGGAAGGTGAAAATAACTCCCTTTCAGGCAGTATTCTAATGGGAATTGCTCGTATTGTTGTGGCGTATGGGGATTCCTTAAAAGAGGATGTATTCAAAGACCATGTTGGCCGAGTGTCGGTGAAAGCGATTATCCGTGCGGCCAAAGAACGCCGCCCCGGTGCTCTGGGCTATTCTGAGGCGATGATCATTGAATACAACAAGAAAAGTAAGTTCCGCCTTTCACTGAAAACACTCTATGGCGGAAAGCAGCCCTCGGACGAGGATGAATTTGGAGAAGAATAATGTAAAAAAGGCTTCCAGTGCCGCTCGTGCAGGGAAAGGGGCAGAATATAGGATGTCTGGCTATAACGAAATTGGTGCGATGAATTTCGCAGAAGGCTTTTTACTAGCCGGTGGACAAGCAGATATACTGCACAAAAAAATTGTAAAAGAGTATGATCTGGACGAGGCAACCGCTAACTGGCACATTGAGCAGGCACAGCAATGGGCGGTGCGGGTAAGGAAGGCGCTGAATTGCGGAGGCGGTGAGGAAAATGAAAACCGATAAGTTTATGTACCTGCCAACAATGACAGAAGATGAATTTGCAGAGAACATTGGAAAGGAAGATTTCTTCCGCAGATTCGGAAACCCTGCGGTGATCTGCACGCAAGCGGGGGAAGATTACATCGTGCTGAGTGCCGAATTATACGATCGAATGGCAGAACTATGTGGCTTTCCGGAAACTAAGGAGTTGATTGAGCGTGAACCGAGAACTTGATGGCTGCTATTTCCGTATTGTGCGGGACGGCGTGGGGCAGTCGGTGTGTTTTACGGATCTGACAAAAGAAGAACGCACCGCACTGCTGGCAGATAAGGATACGAAATTTTTGAAAAAATTGCGCTGTTATTTAGCAGATAGGATTCAGGAACTGGGCGATATCCTTGAAGAACAATCCCAGCAGCTTCTCATGGATGATCTTGCAATAGGGCGGACGTCTGGCAAGGAAAATGCTTGGATTCCAGCAGAAGATGTGCGGCAGCATTTTGCGGAAAGAATATGATATCGCAAGGAAAGAAGGCTGACGGATGAACGCATTTGATGTAGATTACTGGATCAGTGTCATGTGTAAATACAGCTGGACACCGCGAACATTGGACGAAAAGAGCCAGCACGCCCTGATGTACTTATTCCACCTGACCGACCAGATTGCCCCCGTCGGTAGGGATAACCGCCGTGAGTTTTGGATTACAGCGAAGCGCAGGAGCGTCGAGGATTTTCAACCGTATTACGATGAAGATGCTACCGAAGAAGAACTTGCGGAAGCCATGCAGGAGCAATATCCGAAAGAAGAATACTGGTACAAGTTTGTATCAGTGCATCATACAGGTTGCCGAAAAGGGGAGTTCTTTGGTGTGTTTTTGAACGGTAAACCCGTGCTGAGCATCAATGATCCCAATGAGGATGAAAACCCGTTCAATGCAATCGAACTGATCGATTGGCTGATTCAAATGGCAAGTGGTGTTCTGGACAAGCTGCGCGCAGGTACTTATAATACTGAGATTCAGGACAAGCTGCCGGATGACTATAAATACGGCGTAATCTCCCGGAAGGACTATTGGGATATTTACCCGGAAGACCGTGCAGATTACCGAGGCGCATTTAAAGATTGGCAGATTGAAGAATTTTTGCGATACAAGGATGAGTTTTTGGCGGATCATATACCGGGAAACTGCATGCGGCATATCACAGCTCGTGATTTTTATGAAGCCTGCGCGGTGTGCTATAAAGCGGTCCGGATGGAGCAGCGTGTGCATTTTCCTTTCAAGGACTCCAAGGAGGAACACCTGCGGTATAACGGAACAACGCCAAAAGAACTGTATTATATGTTCGCAGACGGCCGGGATGATGGTCTGTCCTGTGTACCGTTGGATAATGCCGCTGCATTTGCCGAATGGCGCAATCAAAAAGGGCCATACTATGAATTCAACGGGCACCATCCATGGGAAATCCTGCCGTCCGGCTCTGTGGAATACAGCATGCACCTGCAGGTTATGAAATCACCAAACGGATTTTACTACGGACTCTCCGGCAGCACTTTTCACCGCAGTAAGGACACGATCCACAGCTACCTTGCTATGCGCAAAGCGGGATTGCCGGTAAAAATCTACGATGGGGTGAAGATGGCGGCACGGTTTGAAGAAACTGATATGATCGGCATTGTACCGCAGGAAAGGTCAACTTCCTATGTTGATCGTATTATGCAGTACGAAATTACTGATGCCGTACATTTATACGATGATGAATACCCAGAGCGAGTTGCTGCAAAAGCCATCTGGCAGCCAGAAATAGAATACAAACTTCTGTAAGGGAGAAAACAGTAATGAGCGATATGTTGATCAATTTCCAATATGACCCGGAGCAGGATAATTATATTTACAGTTTTCGGATGTCTGCGGAGAAAAAACTGGAGCTTGCAGCAAGGCTGCAGCCGTTTGGATCTACGCTGGAAGAGGCAATTCCGAAATATCTGGAATATGCGATGGAACAGGAAGAAAAGCCCTATATTGCAGCAGTTGAAATTTCCGAGTACATGAAAAATCGCAGGCGGGAGCCGCATCTCACACAGCAGGCAGTTGCAGATAAAGCGGGAATCCAACTGCAACAATATCGGAAATTTGAAGGCGGTAAAAGAAATATTCTGAAGGCATCTTTTACTGTTGCCTGTGCAGTGCTGAATGCATTGGATATCGACATCTCAGATTTTTACCGCACTTACAAAAAATGATTTTCCAACGATAGGAAATAATATTGTCTTTATTATAAATCGGAATATGTGGAATTAAAAGGTGGCGATGGCATGATTTTTATCACAGGGGATACCCACGGGGATTTTGGAAGAGTAGTAAAATCTTGCGAGCAGATGGAGACGGAAAAAGAGGATGTTTTGATCATCCTTGGTGATGCCGGAATCAACTACTATGGCGGCAAGCGCGACCAGAAAACGAAAGCGCTTCTGGAATCTCTGCCCATTACGATTTTTTCTATTCACGGAAACCACGAAATGCGGCCGCAGACGATTCCAATTTATCACGAAATGGAGTGGTGCGAAGGTACGGTCTATGTGGAAGATGAATATCCGCACATCCTTTTTGCGAAAGATGGAGAGCTGTATAACCTTGGCGGCCAACGAACTTTTGTGATCGGCGGCGCATACAGCGTGGACAAAGCATATCGGTTGCAGAACGGATATGGTTGGTGGCCGGATGAACAGCCCTCTGAAGAAATTAAACGAAATGTAGAAGAAAAACTGGAACTGCACCACTGGGATGTGGATGTTGTTCTGACACATACTGCTCCGCTGCAGTATGAGCCTGTTGAAGTGTTTCTGCCCGGCCTCAACCAAAGCATGGTGGATAAATCGACCGAACGCTGGCTTGGCGAAATCGAGGAAAAGCTGAACTATGGAAAGTGGTATTGCGGGCATTACCACACGGTTAAGAAAATCGATAAGATGGAGTTCATGTCCGACAATTTCGATGAATTTCCGCAAAAAGAGGACGATTTCTGGGAGAATGACTGGTGTTACGAGTGCGGCGGGTACGGAGACGACTATTCTCTGGACGAAAATGGAGAGCTGGTATGCAACTGTCCGGACTGCCCAATGAACCCGGATAATAATGATATGTAGCATGGGAAGGGACGGTATGTCGATGGAAACTATGAAGCTGGAACAACTGATACAGGCAACAAGCGGCTTGAGCAACAGGAAAGAGACTCCGACATTTGCAAACGGTGAACCAATCACGGAGATCCGCATTTCGATAAAAGACGGAGCGCGGACGGTTGATTTGGTGACCGGAGACGCAGCGGAGGAGCCTTATGATGTGCGCTGCGCCTTTGATGAAGCGCATAATCAATGGTTTTATGTGATTTCCATGCCAGAAAAAGATAAAAAAGCTCTTGAAGCTTTGTGTGCAGAGTATAAAATAAAAGTAGGAGATCTGCTGCAGCAGTTCTATCAATGGATCGTGCGGGAACCGGAGAAAGCGGCACAATGGCTGCGGAAAGAAGGGTGAATATGGCACGGAAAGATAATATTGAAATATTTGAAGACACGCAGCATCTTTACAAAACCAATCAGCGTTTGGTAGAAGCTGTGAACAAATCATCCAGTGAACAGCAAATGTTTGGAAACAGAAGGTGCATCATTGGATTTGATGGCCGCACCTATGCACACCCTGCAAAAATTAATGTGAGTCCAAAGCGTACCTTGGAAGCAGCGGCGCCATATGCCTATGCCGGAAAGAAGACCTGCATTCTGAACCTTGCTTCGGCAACCAACCCTGGCGGTGGCGTGATCAAGGGCTCGTCTGCACAGGAAGAGGCAATCTGCCGCTGCTCCACACTCTATCCGAACCTGAAAGAACAGCGGATATGGAATCAGTTCTATGCACCCCATCGGCGTGCCCGTGACCCGTTGCATAACGATGACTGCATTTACACGCCGGGTGTCGTAGTGCTTAAGTCAGACGTGGATTATCCGCAGTTTTTGCCGGAAGAAAAGTGGTATTCGGTCAATGTCCTGACCTGCGCTGCACCTAACTTGCGGGAGCGTCCCAGCAACGAAATGAACGCCGGGGACGGCGATGCCGCTGTGCATATCAGTAGGGAAGACCTGCAAGCCTTGCATGAAAAACGGATGCGCAGAGTGCTGGAAATTGCATGGGCAAAAGGAAATGAAGTCGTAATTCTCGGAGCATTTGGCTGCGGGGCATTCCGCAACCCGCCGGCGGTTGTGGCACAGGCGATGAAAACGGTAGTACAAGAATACCGGATGCGTTTTGAAACCATTGAGTTTGCTGTGTACTGTGGGGCGCAGTATGATACGAATTATCGAGTGTTTCAGCAGGTTCTTGGCGGCATGTGAACTGCTGCATATGGTCGGTGTGGAGACTTGAAACCCGCACGAGTGCAGGGAAACGCTGCGTAAAAGCCAGGAGATGCGGCGTGCCGGATGGCGCGCCCTTCTCCGTATAATAGACTTTTAAAGAATTTCGTTTCGAACAAAATGAAAGCGAAATTGTAAAACGGAAATTTCGCCTATGGCGAAACAAGGGCTGTTGCAATAGTTGGAGGCAGGCATGAGATACTACATAGCAGACTGCCACTTTTATCATAAAAATTTGCTGACGGAAATGGATAACCGCGATTTTGAATCTGTCGAGCAGATGAACGAAGTGATGATAGAAAAGTGGAACAAAAAGGTCCATGCGCGGGATGAGGTGGTGATCCTTGGCGACCTGTCTCTTGGCAATGGAAAGGAAACCAACGAAATACTGTGTCGGCTAAAGGGGCGGCTCTACTTGATTCGAGGAAATCACGATGAGAGGTACTTAAGGGACAAAGATTTTGACGTATCCCGGTTTGAATGGGTCAAGGATTATGCGGAGATCCATGACAATAGGCGAAAAATCGTGCTAATGCACTATCCGGTATTCTGCTATAATGGCCAGTTTCGGCGTGGGGCAGATGGAACACCGCTGACCTACATGCTGCATGGGCATATCCACAAGTCGGAAGACCAAGTGCTGGTGGATAAATTTTGCGCAGAAACCAGAGCCACGATGCGGAAAAGTGCCCATCAGGAAACAGCGCAGCCAGTGCCGTGTCAGATGATCAACTGCTTCTGTATGTATTCGGACTACACGCCACTGACATTGGAAGAGTGGGTGGAGTGCGACCAAAGACGGCGTGGCAGAGCGGACAGAGGTGGTACGTTACAGTGCGCGTTAGATATGTTTTCAGAAGATTTTATGAGTGACGGACGCAGTCAGTGATGGTATCTTGAATGAGTAGATTGTAAACTATTTTTTCAGAACTGTCCAGTAAAGTGCGTACTCTGAAGAACGCTCAAGAATTCCCAAGACCTCTCAAGACGACTCAAACATGTTAATTTTTTGTGAATTTTCTGCTTGATGTAAAAGTTGAACTGTGTGGATACAGATTGGTATGATACGCACTATCATGTATTCCAGTAGGCTTTGGTGGCATGTGAGCCATTGAATGTGGTCGGCGCGGAAATCTTAAATCTGCACGGGAAAAATAAAAACGAAAATCCTGTTGATAATTTCTTTCTGACGGAGTATAATAAGACTGATGGAAAATAAAAACGCGAAATCCGTTTTTAGAAAGGAACTGCACATGAAAATACTTCGGATCACAGCACGAGGACTTCCACTATTTAAGAAAGACTTAGATGTCTGCTTTTACACACAACAACGTGTAAGTGAGGATGATAAGTGCAGTCTGTACAATCTGGTTGACAACTATTATATTCATTCTGCCTGCGCATTTATCGGAATCAACGCATCTGGCAAAACGTCCGTGCTAAAGGCTATCAACCTGGCTTTAAGCATTGTAAAGAATGAGCCTATCAATCATGTTGAAGCCAAAAATATCCTTGGTGGAGCAGAGAAAGCTACGATTTGCACGTATTTTTATGATAAGCGCAAATATGTCTGCTGTCTTGAAACTGTAATTGCTGCGAAAAAAGCAAAGACAGGGGAGTATGTATATTCAATTTTGTCTGAGAGACTATGGGAAAAACCTATTTCGAGCGTTAAGTCAAAAAAGTATTTGACAGATTTCGATGGAATAGAGCCTGTGGCCTTACGCAATAAAGATGAAGTATATCTTTCCGATGACGTTAGCTTTATCATTGCCCATAATAAAAAAGAAAATGATACGGCTGAGGTGTTTAGTCTGCTTTCGTATACAAATGTGAATGTTCTTCCTTTTACAGAAGATATCCCACTGGAAGTAATTGCTTTTCTTGACCCAACTATTGAAAAGTTATGCTTTGAGCAATCAGAAGGAAAGACATCCATTCATTTGAAATTCAGAGATGAAGATGAAATCATCTTGAATAATGCTGTGGATCTTGAGCAGTATTTGTCCTCTGGTACGATTAAGGGAATTATCACATTCTCAATGGTGAAAGAGGTTCTTCAATCCGGCGGATACCTTCTGGTAGATGAAATTGAGAACCATTTTAATAAGGAAATTGTAACAACTTTAATCCGGTTTTTTATGGACAGCCGACTTAATAGAAAAGGCGGAACATTGATTTTTACAACACATTATCCGGAATTGCTGGATGAATTTGACCGGAACGATGGAATCTGCATTGTGAGAAATCGCAATGGCATCACAGTAGAAAATCTAAGCTATATTCTGAAGCGTAATGATATTAAAAAAAGTGATGCGTATCAAAGTGGATTTTTGGAGGGAACGACTCCGGCATACGAGGCATATATGCGCTTGAAGAAAAATCTGGCTGCTTCAATTAACTAAGGAAGGCAGCAGAATGAAATTGGCAAGATATAAAGCGTGTATATGCGAAGGCTCAGCAGAAGCTGCGATTATCGACATTCTACTGGATAACGATCTTTTGATTTTCACACGGAGTGAAATACTGGAAGGAGAAGTTATCAGAGGCAGAAGTGCCAGAAGTTTTGAAACGAGATTCTTGCGTAAGGAATTCGAAGATAAGATTTCGGTTATACGTATTTTGGATTCTCGACGCGAAGAGTTCAGGATTGGCAAAGCCTATGAGGACAAAATAGATGTAATCAATGTTGTCACAGCCCCGGAAATCGAAATGCTGATCATTCACAATGAGGGGGCATACAATAAATTCAAACGTTCTGGGAAAAAGCCGAGTGAATTTTGCAAGACAGATCTCCGTATGCATAATGTGAAGGCGTATGACTTTGTGAAAGACTATTTTAGCGACCCTCAAACTTTAGTCAACGCAATAAAAGAGTACCGCAGAACGGCAAATATTCCAAAAGGCGAATATTGTCTATCTGATCTATTGAAGTAAGCTAGTTATGGTGACTGGTAGGTTTATTGAATTTGACTTTCAGACCGAAATCGCATATAATAAGAGCAACATCAAAAAACTGATTACAGTTTTTGTACGGGGCGGCGTTGCGACGGCGTCCTAGTTTTTTATAAGAAGTTGTGTGTTACCCATTTGTGCTTACCTATCTGGAACGAGTTCCATTTGCATGTTGTGAGAATTTAATGAGGATATACCAATGGCTGCTTTTACAGTTCCTTATAATGAAGAAACAAATGCTCCGATTGTACAAGCTCGTATATCTGAGAATGGGAAATCATATGAAACATGGGGATTAATAGACACTGGATCCGCAAAAACATCGATATCACAAACCGTGGTTGATAGACTTCAATTGACAGCATGTGGAACGAATGTTACAAATACGGCAAAAGGTCCTGCTCAAGTACCGTGTTATATGGTTTCCCTTATTATTCAGAACGCTATAAATGTTGTACGTTTTGAGGTGGACCTGTTTGAAAAATATGAAAATGGGCCAGATTTCCTAATTGGTATGGATATTATATCGCAAGGAAACTTGGCGATAAGCAATTACAACGACATAAAGCAGATATCGTTTGAATATCCTGCCAGCGGGACGATTGATTTTGCAAATATGCAAAATGCAGAAGTATAAAAGTTTTTGATGAATAATAAGGATTTGCCAGAATGAAAATAGAAAGAGGCTGATGAAATGGCAGGTGGCCCCAAGTTAAAGATGCAAACAAAAGACTTCAAGGAGAAAACATGAATTTGGGATTAAAAGCTGTACGGTTACTAAACGCTCAAACAGAACAAGAAGTTGACGAAGCAATTAAGTTATTTACAGATAAGCAGAAAGATATGATGCTGAAGGTGTTACTGAAATATTACCATGGAGAGGAAACAACACCAGAGGAACTTTTGGAAAAAATAAATCAGGCATAATGGATAAAAATGCTTGAGAAACCGAAGGGGACATCTTGAAGATACTTGACATGTATGTTATAATGGGCTTATAAAGCCCATTAGGGAACAAGATACAAAGATTACAGCTCTGGTAGAATAATGATTTATGAGCAGTCGTGTAGTGTGTATGCTATGCGGCTGCTTTTCTTTTGCTCAAACATCAGCCATGACTAACTTGTGGAGCAGATCACAACCATCGACAAGTTGGTTCTGTTTAATCGGTTTTGCTGTGTGGTCTCCGTTCAGAAGAAGTACGAGATCGAAGCCGCTGTTACAAAGCAGTTTGCGATGCGGGCTTCAACACATGGCACGAATTCTACGAGAAAGGAGGTCTGACCGCTATGGTGGATATCAAAAACATCCCGGCGGAACTGAAGACCTCCTGCCGGTTTTGTGTCTGGAAATTTGAAAAGCGAAACGGTCAGAAGACCAAGATGCCGTATAACCCGGCGAATGGTGACAGAGCCAGGATCAATGATCTCCGCACCTTTGCAGATTTCAAGACTACGCTTGTCACTTATGCAATGGGCGGCTATGACGGCATCGGCATTGCTGTGGGCAGTGGCATCGGAGCTTTTGACATCGACCACTGTATCCGTGAAGACGGCACACTGAACGATACGGCGGATACCGTACTTTCCGTCTTTCCTACAGCATATGTAGAGAAGTCACCGTCCGGCAAAGGTCTGCGTGGATTTTTCCATGTGCCAGAGGACTACGTTTACGACAAGACGGTCTACTACATCAACAACCGCAGCAAAGGTCTGGAAGTGTATATGCCTGGTGCGACAAACCGCTTCGTCACCGTGACGGGAGATGTTTATCGCACAGGTGAGATCCCAAACGATGAAACGGCAATGACCACCCTGCTGGACACGCTGATGAAGCGAAACAAGCAGGTGCAGCAGACACATTTCCAGCACCATTCGTATCTGGATGATGAGGCTGTCATCGCACACGCCAACGAGGCCAGCAACTCCGAAAAGTTCAAAAAGCTCTTTGCCGGTGAGTGGGAAGACCTCTACAGCAGCCAGTCGGATGCAGATATGGCGTTCCTGTCTATTCTGGCATTCTGGTGCGGCTGTGATGAGGAGCAGATGGACCGCATCTTCCGCACATCTGGTCTGATGCGCCCGAAGTGGGATCGCAAACAGGCTGGTTCAACCTACGGTGCCATCTCTATCCGCAACACAGTCAATACCTGCGCTTCCGTTTACATTCCTGTCAACGCGCAGGACATTGTGGATGAGGAGTTTGCAAATCTTGACTCTGATGATAAAGAGGCGGAGCGGCCACCGGACATCAGCAAGCTCACGCTGTCGCTGGAAGAAATGGCTCCGCACACGAATCCGCGCTACGGCAGGGATGAGATCGGTTTGGGCAACATGTTCGCCGATTTTTTCAAGCCTATCGCACGGTACAACAGTGAACGCGGCATCTGGTTTGTCTATGATGGAGTTGTCTGGCAACCGGACATGGAGAACCTTAAGGTGGCAGAGCTTGCGAAATATCTGGCAGATAAGCTGTATCTGTTTGCATTGAAGATTACAGAAGAAGATGTCAGAAAGCGGTTCATCGACCGCGTCCGGAAACTCCAGCAACGCAAGCACCGTGACACGATGCTGAAAGACGCGAAGTCCGTATTCCCACTGTCCATGAAGCAGTACGATCAGGATATCTATCTGTTCAACTGCAAAAATGGAACACTGGATCTGCGGACGATGGAATTCCGGGAACACCGCCCGGAGGATTTTCTCACAAAAGTGTCCCCTGTGATATATGCCCCGGATGCCGACTGCCCTCGCTGGCGGACGTTCATCACGGAGATCATGCAGGGGGATAAGGCCAGAGCAGACTATCTTCAGAAGGCTATCGGATACTCGTTGACTGGTGACACCCGCATGGAGTGCTTGTTTATTCTGTACGGTCCGACATCCAGAAACGGTAAGGGTACCACAATGGAGAGTATTCTGCGTATTATGGGCGAGTACGGTAAAAATGCAGATCCGACCATGCTGCAGGCGAAGTTTAACAGCCAGAGCGGAGGACCGTCTGAGGAAATCGCCCGGCTTGCAGGCTCTCGTTTTGTAAACATCTCCGAGCCGGAGAAGAAGATCACTCTGGATGCAGCTCTTACCAAACGACTGACCGGTAACGATACGATCACAGCCCGGTATCTGCATGAGAACAGTTTTGAGTTCCGACCGAACTTCAAAATTTTCATCAACACGAACCATCGTCCGAATATCACAGACCTTACGCTGTTTGAGTCTGGCCGAATCAAAATCATTCCGTTTGACCGGCATTTTGAAGAAAATGAACAGGATAAGGATCTAAAGTCCACTTTTGCTAAACCGGAAAATATGTCCGGCATTCTGAACTGGATGCTCGAAGGCTATAAACTGTTCCGCAGTCAGGGACTTGCCATGCCGGATTCTGTCGTTCAGGCAACAACGGACTATCAGATATTCTCAGATAAGATGGGCCAGTTTTTTGATGAATGCATTGAAGAAAAGGAAGGGTGTGAGCTTCGGCGCGGTGCAGTTTACACACGCTACAAAGAGTGGTGTGGAGAGAATGGCTACCGGGCAGAGGCAGCCAAGAATCTAAACCAGGAGATTGAAAAGCGGTACAAGACTGCAAGAAAGCGTCCGAATGACGGTGCCTCCAGCAGTACGACTCCGATGGTCCTGGATGTGGCGTTCACGGCAAGTGAAGAGTCAAAAGAGGACTTTGCACCATTGACATCATGAGCTTGAAATTCAAGGTACGGACGGATTTGTTGCGGCTGTTGCTGGTAAAACATAGTGAAATCTATTGTTTTTGATTTTCACAAGTTTCTATCAAAATACCAGCAACACACGACTTCGGAGTCACGTTACCAGCAACAGCGGCAACGCCCCAGCAACAGAAAAACGTAGGAAAATCAAGGGTTTTCGGTGCTGTTGCGAGTGTTGCGAGTGAAACCCCTATTTTATTTATATTATTTTCTTTTATATACTATTTACTTTTTACTAGCAACAATAGCAACAAAAGAAAAAATATAGGTCTTAGCAACCCTGAAAAGTGCGTAAAATCAATATTTTTTGGGGACTGGACACCTCACTTTGTGAGGAAAGCGCCAGCAACACACCAGCAACAGATTCAGAGGACACATTGGAACTACACAATGGAACATCGCAGGCCGCTTTTGTGGGAGCCTATTTGTGGGCAAGGGCAAAGGCGGCCTGCTTTGTGATACATGAAAGAGAGGACAGAACATGAGTAAGATTATCACCTGTGAACAGGTCAGCAATGGCCATCCTGATAAGATCTGTGACCAGATCGCAGATGCTATTGTGACCGACATTCTTCAGCATGACAGGCACGCCCGTGTGGCGATCGAGTGTCTGCTGAAAAAGAGCCAGCTCTTTATTGCCGGCGAGGTCACCACCGACTACCGGCCAAACTACAACCAGATCGTCCATGATGTGTTCAATCGCATCGGCGCCGAAAAGCTGGGGTGGAACCTGACCGAGCTTCTTCGCATCGGCATTCTGGTGGACAAGCAGTCCCCGGACATTGCACTGGGTGTGGACAAGGGCGGTGCCGGTGACCAGGGCATCATGTATGGCTACGCCACCAACGAGACAGCAGAGCAGATGCCAATTCCGTACATGGTTGCCACCAAGTTCCTGCAGCTGCTGAAGAACCATCCGTCCAAGATGTTCCGAGCAGATGCCAAGGCGCAGGTCAGCTACGATTACGACACCGGCCGAATCACCACCTTCCTCTGCTCCGTGCAGCACAGCCCGGATATGGAGGTCAGCGACTTCCGGCATATCATCGAATCCATGATGGTGCTGGCCGCCTGCGAGTACGGTCTGGATGGTGACTTCACGAAGCTGGTTAATCCGACCGGTCGTTTCGTGCTGGGCGGCAGCTATGCCGACTGTGGTGTGACTGGCCGGAAGCTGGCGTGCGATACCTACGGTGGCATCGGTCGCATGGGCGGTGGTGCATTGAGTGGCAAAGACCCTACCAAGGTGGACCGCTCCGCAGCATACATGGCTCGGAAGATCGCCAAAGACATCGTGCAGGCGGGCTACGCTGACAAGTGCGAAGTCCAGCTGGCTTACGCCATCGGCGTGGTACAGCCAGTCGGTGTGTCGGTGGAGTGCTTCGGTACAGAGCACCAGTCCCTTGACTTCATCGAAGCCTACGTCCATGACAGCTACGACCTGACCCCGCAGGGTATCATCAAGCGGCTGGGACTGCTGGATGTAGATTACAACAAGGTCAGTGCTTACGGT
>OGWQ01001484.1_pt1 | contig 13214 bp, 14 predicted proteins | sample 1576091 | NCBI WGS metagenome assembly OGWQ01 (sample SAMEA3541584, study PRJEB24748) | human gut metagenome | biome: human gut; feature: human-associated habitat; material: faeces | place: China | collected 2012
AAAGCGGATAATATCGGTGCCGCACCAGATCAAATCGGCCAAAGGCAATTTTCAGCAGATACTTGTGCTTTTCACTACGCATGAGCTTATGGGGCTTCACGATATGTTCTTCGATCAAGCTCCAAATGTACTCATCTACACGGATGGATACACGGGGACGGCTGAATAGTGTGATTTTGTTGGTGTCTGTATCCACATTGAGCCAGACACGATTGATCTCAACCATTGTCATTCCTCGCTTTCACCAAGTACCCCGCCATATCCGAGCAGTTTCTGGTTCCATTCTTCTTCTGTGACCAGTTTATTCAGGATAATAGTGTCCATGGCTGACACCGACCTTCTCATGGTCCCAGATCCACGTAACAAACTCATAGCCCTGTCCGGCGGCTCGCTCTCTACCAGCCAGGACTGCACCGCCAAACTCTTCCAGCAGATGGAACTTGTTTTCCAGACCACGAGCACGGAGGAGAGGGGTGTTTTTCATGGCCTCCACATATTCGAATGCGCTATCGGCTGCAATAGCAACCCTGTGATACAGCTCGTTGGCCTCTGGATTCTTGCTGCCAGCTGGAAGCAGGAATACTTCGTTCCCAGGAGAAACAGAAAGGACAGGCTGCCCATGGAGAAAAATCTCCAGCCGCCTGTCATCTTTGTTATAGGATTCAATTTGCTCTTTTCTGAGACACCGGGATAATTCTTCAAAAAATTGTTGCGCCATATAACAACCTCACATTCTTTTGTTTTCTGGTTTTCTACTTGGGGAATCGGTTTCTACAGCAGATTAAAAAAGGCCGAGATCCTGTAGTAACAAGATCCCGGCCTCAAAAGATATGTCTGATAGAGTAAAAATTGTGTGCGTTCGACTCCTGCCAGAGTGGATGGCACAGGGTAAAATATCGGAAAAATAAGGCCCGTAGATCTGCTGATCTACGGGCCTCGGAAGCCTTGAAAATACTGAGGTTTTGTCCTCAATATCTTTTTTAGCCTCCCTTTTTGGTACGGGTAGTGGGGGTCGAACCCACACGAATCGCTTCACAGGAACCTAAAGGTGATGTCACCCCAGTGACAAACAACAATTCTATGAACCGATATGGTTCCGTCAGTCTGCAACAATCGGCAGACGTTGTCCCAGTCGGGAAAGGAGTTCGTTAGTGATCGTACCGCATTGCCCAGCCACATCTTCTGCCCGAATCACTTCTCCTCCATCTGTTCCAATGATTGTTGCCACATCACCGGGCTTCACGCAAGGCACATCGGTCACATCCACCATCAGCTGATCCATGCACATTCGCCCCACCATAGGACAGCGCGTTCCGTGAAGCAGTACCTCTCCCCCTTGCTGGGACAGGCTGCGAGGCAGGCCGTCGGCATAGCCGATGGTAACCACTGCCAACCTCCGCATTTGATCCGCCCGAAAGGCCAAGCCGTATCCTGCTCCCTCGCCGGGCAGGAGGGTGCGCACCGAAGCTACCCGGGCGCGCAGGGAAAGCACTGGGTGCAGATCCAGCTTTCGTTCTGTGTGGGCATCATTGCTGAAGACACCGTAAAGGGCGATTCCTGCCCGTGCCCAGGAACATGGCTGAGGCGGCAGATTCCAGATGCCGTAGCTTGCCTGGATGTGGATTGCTCCCGTGTCCAGGCCGTGGGTCTTGAGCCATCGAACTGTTGCGTAAAATCGTTCTAATTGCGTGCAGGTAAGGACATATCCTCCGCTTCCAGGCTGTCCGACACACACAAATGGGAAAATACCCCCTCGATATTCAGATTTGGCAATTCATATAAATGTTGCAAAGCCTTATGGTCCTCCGCCGGAATCCCCAGGCGATGCATACCGGTATCCAAAGCCAAGTGGACTGAGAGCGGCACACCTTGGGCGGCCAGCGCTCGGCCGTGATCCTCATCTGCTACCGTCTGGACGAGCTTCCACCGGCAAATCTGGAATGCCATACCCGGCGGCGTGTAGCCCAGAATCAGGATTTTTCCCTGGATACCCGACCTCCGCAGAGCGATTCCTTCCTCCAGGCAGGCCACTGCAAAGGCCTTCACTCCCTCTGCTTCCAACCGCCGGGCCACAGGGATTGACCCATGTCCATATGCATCAGCCTTTACCACAGCCATCAGGTAGCAGCTGGAATCCAAGGCTGCCTGGAGGGTTCGGGCGTTATAGGCCAAAGCGTTCAGATCCACTTCCCGCCAGGCCCGACTTATTTCCTCACGCATATCCCGCTCCCCCTTCCAAAATCCGGGGCGGCTGGGCCACTACGGTGCATCCCGCCGGAACATCCTGACACACCACCGCTCCTGCGCCGATCTTTACCCCGTCGCCGATGCGGATATCCCCCACCAGCACTGCACCCGCTCCGATGAGACACCCATTTCCCACAACAGGGGCCCGACGCTTTACCTCCCCGATGGTGACATTCTGATAGATCCGACATCCCGCGCCTATGGTGGCGAAACGGGAAATATAGACTCCGTGGAGTCCGTGTGGCAGCAGCGGTTCTCCCAAGATCACAGCGCCGGGCCCCACATAGCCTCCGTGCCGTCGGGCGCTGCGGTTGAAGAAAAAAGTTAAAATATCCCGGATCATCTTCCGCTTTGCCCGGTTCCGCAGGCGGTAAAGGCACCAGAAGCCCGTCATTCGGTCTCCTTTGGACCAGTCAGTAAAAAATTTCCGCAAAGACACGACCTCTCACCTCCAAGTGGTAACCACAAAGCCGCCGCAGTTGTCCTCCGACACCTGACAGTAGCTTCCGGGTTCTGAGAGCAGATCCTCACGGACTGCCTCGTTACAATACCAGATATGGAACATGTGGGAGGCTGCGCAGACAGTCAGAGGCCGCTGGGAAAAGTCTCGGCGCAGTATCTCCATGTATTCCTCCAGAACGATCCCCTGTTCAGCCATGAACCTCGCATGGGGCACGCCCACATAGCGGAAATGCCATGGCTCGCAGGCAATACCGGTGACCGCCTCTTTCCCGGCGGGATAACGCAGAATGAAGCCATAATCCGCCGCCTGCTTCCGGAAGGCACCGCACACACCGCTATAGGGGAAATTGGGGCGGATAAAGTCGATCTCCTCCGATGCCAAGCCCAGATCAATGGCCAGACCGGTCTGATGTTCGCTGCACCCGGGGAGGGCCACATACTGCCGAGTAAACGCCTCTCCTTCCTTGACCAAAGTATCATCCCAGATGGCCTGCTGCTCCTCTTGGCTGCGCCAGCCGGATACTGGAACGATGACATATTCGCCTCCTACCGCCTGGATGCAGGCGTTGAGGAGTCCCGCTGCCCGCCGCTCCAGCTGGACCCCTGTCCAACGGGGATCCACGCAGACCAAGTCCGGCGAGGCGGAGGTTGCCATGGAGTGGGCAGCGTTTACCAGCAACAGAGCGCCGGTGGTCTGTGCAAGGGTTCTCATACGCCCACCTCCGCCTCGATGATGCGGGTGATGAGGGTGGTGAAATCCAGCCCCGCCGCTTTCATCATGTTGGGATAGCGGCTGTGGGCGGTGAAGCCGGGTATGGTATTCACCTCATTGAAGACGATTTCCTCTTCCGGGGTGAGGAACAGGTCCACCCTGGCAAAATCCTTGCAGTCCAATGCACGGTAGATGGCCTTGGCCACTGCCTGGATCTCCGCCGCCTTTAGGGGGTGAATGCGAGCGGGGCAGTGGATGGCGGAGGTTTTCAGGGTGTACTTTTCTTCAAAGTCGAAGAAGCCCTGGGAGAGTTCGATCTCATCCACCGCGCCCACAGTGAGCTCATCGGTACCCAGTACGGCACAGCCTACCTCGAAACCTGGGATAGCCTCCTCCAGCAGCAGTTCCCGGTCGTTGGCAAAAGCGGCGGCTACCGCCCCGGGCAGCCCCTCCGGGCCGGTGACCCGGGTGATACCAAAAGAGGACCCAGCCCGGACGGGCTTCACGAAAAGGGGATAGCCCAGTTCCGCTGCTGCCGCTTTGATTTCATCCATCCCCGCTCCCCGGCGGAACACTGCGCTGCGGGGCACCTTCACTCCGGCCAGGGCGGCCAGCTTGTGGGCCCGGTCCTTGTCCATACTCAAGGCAGAGGACAGCGCGCCGCAGCCGATAACCGGGATCCCTGCCAACTCCAGCAGCCCCTGGAGGGTGCCATCCTCCCCGTTCTTGCCGTGGAGCACCGGAAAAGCTGCGTCAAAAGATAGTTGGGTGCCACTGCCGTCCAACAGGAGCAGGTGGGACACTCCTCGGCTGAGGACCAGGGTACAAGGGACACATTCAGTTCCCTGCCAGCGATCAGCGGGGATGTTGTCGGGTGCGCCAGCGTAATAGAGCCAGCCGCCGCTCTGAGTGATGCCCACCAGCAGGGGCTCAAATCTACTCCGATCCAGGTGGGTCAGTACCGCATGGGCTGACTGGAGAGACACACCGTATTCGGTGGAGCAACCGCCAAAGAAAATCAAAATACGGTTCATACACAAAAACCTCCTATCAAAAAGCGCCTTGTTTCGCTACCAAAATGGTAACAAAACAAGGCGCCGCGTGTATGAACACTCTCTTTTAAAATTACTGCAATTTTTTGTAGAAATTCTTACAATTTTCTTACCGAAGTAAAGTAACCGTGAAGAGCACCTCTTCTCCCCCACTCCGAGCGGTAATGGTGCCACCGTGAGCCTCCACGATCTCTTTGGCGATAGCCAAACCCAGTCCGGCGTTTCCGGTGCGGGTGCCCCGGGAGGTATCCAGACGGAAAAACTGCTCAAACATCCGGGCAAGCTTTTCCGGGGGAATAGTAGGGCCGGCGTTGCAGAAGGTCATCACGATTTTTGTCTCTTCTGCCCGGGCTGCCACTCGAAGAACTGAATCGGAGTAGGCATAGTGGCAGGCGTTGTTGAGCAGATTATCGAAAACCCGGGCTATTTTGTCCGAATCACAGACCGCCCGCAGCTCCCCGGGCAGGTCCAACTGGCAGGTCATCCCCCTCTGGGCCAGGACCGGTCCAAACTCGCTGCACATCTGCTCCAGCATCCGCTTCAGATCGGTGTCTCCCTTCTCCAGTTCCAAATGGGTAAGGCTGAAGCGGGTAATATCAAAGAATTCATTGATGAGGTCCTCCAACCGCTCAGCCTTCTCCAAGGCCACACCGGTATAGCGCGCCCGCATGGCCGGGGAGAGCTCTGGCTCGTCCCGCAGAAGGGTGAGGTACCCGATAACGCTGGTAAGGGGTGTTTTTAGGTCGTGGGCTAGGTAGACCACCAGGTCGCTTTTCCGCTGCTCGGCATCTATGGCCGCCTGAGCGGCCCGCAGAGCCTGTTCCCGGGCCAGATTCAGCTGGTCCTCGGCATTTTTTAGTCCTTGCGGCAGACGGATCGGAGCATCTGTAGGATGGGCCAGTTCCTCCGCCCCGGAGAGCAGCCACTCCAAATCCCGGGCAGAGCGTGCAATAAAATAATAGCTGATGACCACCCAACCCGCCAATACCACCACGATGCAGACGAACACGATATAATCCCGCACCCAGTCAAGAAATTGATAGAGGGGATTGTTCTCATACCAGGTAAATCGGGAGCACACCAAGAAGCCCAGCAAAGCCAGGGCGATCACCGCCGTCACCCAGGCAGCCAGAGCCAGCAGGTAAAGCGCCCAGGTACGCAGGCCAGCCCGTTTTCCCCGCTCTTCCCGCTCTTTTTGAATCCGCTGTTTACTCAATGGTATATCCCACCCCCCAAACCGTCTTGATAAATTTCGGCTTGCGGCTGTTCTCGTGCATCTTTTCCCGCAAGCGGGCGATGTGGCTCATAACAGTATTGTTGCTGTCCATAAACTTTTCGCCCCAAGCTGCCTCAAAAAGCTCCTCGCTTGACACCACCTGGCCCTGCCGGCTGCACAGGTACCAAAGGATAGAAAATTCCAAAGGTGTAAGGGAAAGCTCTTCCTCAAAAAGAAAGCACTTATGATTGGCTTTGGAAATCTGTAGTCCCCGAATGTCGTACTCCTGGGGGATCTCCTCTCCACAGCCGCTGCTTGGGTTGTAGCGGGTGTAGCGCCGCAGCTGGGTCTTTACCCGCGCTACCAACTCCAAAGGATTGAAGGGCTTTGTAATATAGTCGTCTGCCCCCAGGGTGAGGCCGGTGATTTTGTCCATATCCTCCACCTTCGCGGTGAGCATCAGGATGGGAAAGAGATGCCTCTCCCGGATCTTCTGGCAGAGCGTAAATCCGTCCATATCCGGAAGCATCACATCCAGAATGGCCAGATCCAGCCGCTTCTGCTCTACACATTCCAGCGCCTGTGTGGCAGTATAAAATTTGTGGACTGTGTATCCTTCATTTTTCAAATAGACATCTACCAAGTCGGCAATGGCTGCCTCATCGTCCACAATCATGATCTCTGCGCTCATCTTCATGATCCCGCCCATCCATTGGTCTGACAGTTCGACCTGCAGGCCGTCCTATTGCCTCACTATACCACAAACGCCATGACAGAATCAACTTTGCAAAGGCGTGTTGTAGGTAATTTGCCCTTGTCCTACGGTCACCTTCTATTTTGGATTTCTCTGAAAAGTGTTCATCCTTTTCTTAGCACCATTTCGTTATACTTATGTACAAGGTGGTGAGTCGATGGAATACAGCGACTTTGATTTAATACGCGGCATCAAATCTGGTAACAGAAGTGCACTGGATATTTTGATACGGCGTTGGTATTCCCGTATCTACGGATATACTTTTAAAATGATTGGGCATGAACAAGATGCTTATGATATCACCCAAGATGTGTTTGTTGCTGTGATACAAAACATAGGAAGCTATCATCCTTGGAAAAATTCAATAGCAATATTTTTACGATCGCACACAATAAGTGTATGGGCGACTTTAGATTTCACAACCGAACTCTATCGGTTGATACCATATCAAACGAGCAAAGCAATTTCTCTCCATAGCTTGACGACATAGTTCTTGATGCCGTTTCTATCCGAAAAGCTTTGGAGAAACTTCCTACCATACAGCGCGAAATTATTTTTCTTGATATTATTTGGAAAAATAGGGCCATAAAATAGAGCTTAAAATTGACTTACTACGAATGCAGACATCCGCCTCGGTACGATTAGACTGAAATGGATATCCACGTTGATTGACCAGCCAAAACATTTCTCAGACGTACTGTAAACCAAGTTCTCTCTAAAATCCGGTCTGAAAAGGCGCATTCGTTAACTACATCCTAGCCAAAGTTGCTGAATAAAAATAACAAAAAAAGACAAGCGTTCTTACAGCGCTTCAAATGCTATAAGAACACTCGTCATGGTGCGCCTGAAGGGACTCGAACCCACACGCATCGCTGCACGAGAACCTAAATCTCGCATGTCTACCAATTCCATCACAGGCGCATATTCAATTTTCCTCGATTTCTCCTCGCAGATGGTACCCGAGGTAGGAACTCTTAGTTACCATTTATACAAGCAAAAAATCACCTTGTTTGCCATAGAACAAAATCAATCTTCTTCACATCAGTAATATCTACATTAGGGAAATTAGCATCAAATACCGCAATCTTGGATTGGGCCTCGGGAGTCTGATACCAATCACAGATTTTTTGATAAGTGTCAAGAACTCTCGGAAAACGAGATTTACAAGAATAATACGGGGCTTTCAAACCCAGATTGTAAAGCACATACTTATCCCATACCGGCATCTCCGGTCGGACCGTTGCCAGCAACTTGCTGGAAAAAGAGGCATAAATACAGCCTGTCTCTTGAAACAAATAAGTCAGAACTTGCGCATATGTAAGTGCAGTGTCAAACTTATGCTCCTCCAAATAGCAATAGAAACAACAATAAAATCTTTCGGAGCGTTGGCGCATTCTATAATACCCATTAAACAGGCGCTGGAATTCCCGATCTTTAGATACATCCGTTTGATAGAGGCAAGCCATAATAGAACAATACTTCTGAAGACCTATCCCTATCTTCTCTATAGATGTATCCACAACGGTCCACCTTTCACTGAGGTGACAGCACCTAAATCCTGCGCATCTGCCAATTCCGCCATACCCGCATATCAACTTTTCCTTTGGATGATATTCTACAGCTGCTGAACCCTATACTCAGCACATATAATCATACCCAACTGCAGAAAAAAAGTCAATGAAAACAGATACTTAAAATTCAGTTAGCTATTGACAACCATGGTTAGCGGTGGTAAACTTACTCTGTTAATTGGTTAGACATTGCAAACCATAAAATATCTATACTGAGAAAGGAGTGATTCCTATTATGCCCCTCTCCCTCTCGCAAACTGGCTGCGTGGCAAATATTAAGGCCATTCGCGGCAAGGATGAGACCCGTCGATTTCTGGAGAATCTGGGTTTTACCGTTGGGCAGCCCGTTACAGTAATCGCTCAGCTCAATGGAAATCTGATCGTTAATGTAAAGGATAGCCGGGTGGCTATCAGTCAGAGCATGGCAAACCGCATTATGGTATGACGTGCTTTGGATGTGGTTGGAAAGGAGAACACAGCGATGAGTAAGACACTCAAGCAGGTCAAGTGCGGTGAAACCGTCACCGTACAAAAGCTGCAGGGAGAAGGCCCCGTCAAGCGCCGGATCATGGACATGGGAATCACCAAAGGTACCAGCATTTTTGTGCGCAAGGTGGCTCCTCTGGGCGATCCGGTCGAAGTGACCGTCCGAGGCTACGAGCTTTCTCTGCGCAAGGCGGATGCAGATATGATCCTGGTGGAGTAATTCCACCGGTTCTGTTTGACCGCTTTTATTTTTGTCTATGGATTAGCATAAGCTAATTAAAAGGAGGAAGCAATCATGTCCATTCGCATGGCACTGGTGGGCAACCCAAACTGCGGCAAAACCACCATGTTCAACGCCATGACCGGAGCCAACCAATATGTGGGCAACTGGCCTGGCGTTACAGTAGAAAAGAAGGAAGGCAAACTGAAAGGACATCCCGATGTCACTGTCACTGATCTGCCCGGCATCTACTCCCTCTCCCCTTACACCTTGGAAGAGGTGGTCAGCCGAAACTACCTGCTCAATGAACATCCTGATGTGATCATCAATCTGGTGGACGCTACCAACATTGAGCGCAACCTCTACCTCACCACTCAGGTCCTGGAGTTGGGGATCCCTGTGGTGGTCGCGCTGAACATGATGGATGTCATCAAAAAGCGTGGCGACCAGATCAACAGCATCAAGCTGTCAGAAAAGCTGGGCTGCCCGGTCATTGAGGTCTCTGCGCTGCGGGGCTCCGGACTGAAGGAGCTGTATAACAAGGCGATTGAGGTGGCCTCTCTAAAGGAGCCCTTCCGTCCGGTTCATTCGTTCCAGAAGCGGGTGGAGCAGGCACTGGAAGTGATTGAAAATAATATCTCCGGCCATGTGGATGCCAGCCAGCTGCGCTGGTACACTATCAAACTGTTTGAGAAAGATGAAAAGGTCTTGGCTTCCCTTGAGGGACGCATGAAGCTGCCCGCTGAGATTCAGGAAACTATCGCTGCCTGCGAAGAAGAATTGGACGATGACGGTGAATCCATCATCACCAATGAGCGCTATCAGTACATCACCTCCATCATTGGCAGCGTAGTGAAAAAGGCCCGCACCGGCCTGACTCCCTCCGACCGTATTGACCAGATCGTCACCAACCGTATCCTGGCCCTGCCCATCTTTGTGGTGATCATGGCTCTGGTTTACGCCATCTCCATGGGAAGCTGGACGGTTTCTATTGGTACCAAAGCCACTGACTGGGCCAACGACGGCCTGTTTGGAGACGGCTGGTTTGTCCCCTTCACCGCAGACACGGAGGCCTGGGAAGAGGCCTCTGGCGCTCACGAGGAGGCCAATACTGTGATTGAGGGCTTCCTGGCCGCGGCGGAAAAGGCCGGCGTGGACACCAGTGAGTTTACTGCCGCCCGGGAAGACGGCACCCTGGACGATGCTATGATCCAGGCCTTTGCCGCTCAGGCCGCTGATCTCACCACCGACGTCTACTTCTATGACGATGAGACCGGCGTCACCACCACCGAGACCGTGGACCTCTCCCACTTTGAAGAGGCCCTTACCGTTGAGGAGCCCGATCCCACGGAGTATGGCACCTGGGTACCTGGCATCCCTGTCTTGGTCGAGAACCTTCTCAACAGCATCGGCTGTAACGAGGTCGTCTCCTCTCTGGTACTGAATGGTATCGTGAAGGGCGTTGGCGCGGTGCTTGGCTTTGTGCCTCAGATGCTGGTGCTCTTCTTCCTGCTGGCTCTGCTGGAGGACTGCGGCTATATGGCCCGTATCGCCTTTATCATGGACCGGATCTTCCGCCGCTTTGGCCTGTCCGGCAAGAGCTTCATCCCCATGCTGGTGGCCACCGGCTGCGGTGTCCCCGGTATCATGGCCTCTCGGACCATTGAACAAGACCAGGACCGGAAGATGACCATTATGACCACTGGCTTTATCCCCTGCGGCGCTAAAATGCCTATTGTGGCTCTGTTTGCCGGAGCCCTGTTCGGCGGCTCCTCTTGGGTCGCTACCTCCGCCTACTTTATCGGTGTGGCAGCAGTCATTATCTCCGGCGTCATGCTGAAGAAGTTCAAAGCCTTCGCCGGCGAGCCCGCCCCCTTTGTCATGGAGCTGCCCGCTTATCATGTCCCCACCCGTGGCAATGTCCTTCGCGCCACCTGGGAGCGCGGCTGGTCCTTCATTAAGCGGGCCGGCACCGTCATCCTGCTCAGCTCCATCATTCTCTGGTTCCTTCAGGGATTTGGCTTCACCGCTGACGGCTTTGGCATGGTAGCCGACAACAACGATTCCCTGCTGGCCTCCATCGGCAAGACAGTTGCCTTCATCTTCGCTCCCCTGGGCTTCGGCACCTGGCAGGCTACTGTGGCCACTGTCACCGGCCTCATTGCCAAGGAGGAAGTGGTGTCCACCTTCGGTGTTACGTTCCCGGGCAATCTGTCGTTAGAGATGGCTGAACACTTCACGCCTATCGCCGCCTACGCCTTCATGATCTTCAATCTGCTATGCGCCCCCTGCTTTGCCGCGATGGGCGCCATCAAGCGGGAGATGAACAACCCCAAGTGGACTCTTGCTGCTATCGGCTACATGTGTGGCTTTGCGTATGTGGTCTCTCTGATTGTTTATCAGCTGGTGGGTCTGGCCCTTGGTGAAGTGGCATTTGGCGCTGGCACCATCGCCGCCATCCTGGCTCTGGCCGCTATTATCTATCTGCTGGTGCGCAAAGGCTACCGTCCCAGTGAACAGGAGCAGCTCTCCGCCCGCCGCTCGGTCAGCCGCGCATAAGATCAAGGAGTTTATTATGGGAACTTTCATTGTATTAGCAATCGTAATTTTGGGCGCAGGCCTGGCCGGCCGCGCCATGTGGAAAGATCACAAGGCAGGCAAGCACTGCGCAGGCTGCCCCGGCAACTGCGGAAGCGGCTGTCACTGCCACGACCATCACACCGCCTAAATATTTGCCGCCCTTCCCGCTTTGGGAAGGGCGGCTTCTTTTTTCTTCTGAAAAGGATGATTGGACATGAAAAGAAACCTTACGGTTCTCTTCCCTGTACATCACCTCAATAGAGATCTTTAATAATATCCACGCACTTATCAATTCCAAGCGTCCCGCTGTTCAGAGTAACATCATAATTTTGTGCGTGTCCCCACTTCATATTGGTATCCTTTGAAGACACCGTGCGCAATGCGGTGAGTCTCGGCGGCGGCAGCGATACGTTATGCGCCATTGCGGCAAGTATTGCCGACGCTTATTACGGCATACCGGATGAGATCGCTCAATCAGCAGCCCGTTACTTGGACGACAACCTGCGCAAAGTACTTGCTTCGTTCGAGCGCAGATTCCGGTTATGACTGCCAGCGACAGTGATAGACGCAAGAGGCATTAGCCTTGTTGTATCGGACGGGTTTGATTCCGTTCGTTTCGGTTTCTCCAGTCAGACGCAATCAAAGGACACTATGTACTCTACTGACCGTATCAGCGCCGCCTTTGCTCTCGCCGCTCTCGTACACGAAAAACAAACACGCAAATCCACTAACATTCCGTACATCAGCCATCCCATGGCCGTAGCCGCTCAGGTAGCCGTTTGGGGAGGCTCGGAAGATCAATTCATTGCGGCACTCCTGCACGATGTTGTCGAAGACGGCGGCGCCCAGTACATGCCTGTCATCGAAGAACACTTTGGCAAACACGTTCTTGATCTCGTCATGGCGTGTTCGGACGCGGCACCGCAGCGAGGTCAGCCCAAAGGCGCATGGATCGAACGCAAAGAAAAGTACATCGCCAATCTGCGTTCGGCTGCGGATGAAGTGCTTCTCATCAGCGCCGCCGACAAATGGCACAACCTCGCAAGCATTCTTGCCGACGCCAAACAATTGGGCGAAGTGGTGTTCGACCGTTTCATCCGCAAAGACTTTGAGCGAACCGACAAGAAAAAGATGGTTCTCTGGTACTACAAGGAGCTTCTTGCCGTCTACCGCGAGCGAAACGTGCCGGTCGTTGTCGAACTCAAAAACCTGCTTAGCGAAATTGAGAACGTCACAGGCCAAAAACGCTGACACTCTTTCAACGCCACCTATCTGATTTCAACCTCCTTGAAAACACTTACGGCCGGTCTTTGGATCGGCCTCTTTTTTTGTTTTCGCTGCCGTCTATCCCATATGTTTTTCTGACGAATCGAGAATATTCATATACGTCAGAAATTGACGCATAGGGTTTCACAATGTCACTTACCAACAATCGACACGTAAGCCTGTCATCATGAAATTCTCCGACCTGAAATCTTCCATCCTCGAGCAATTCAAGACCACCAACGAAGTCGTACCGTTCATCGTCGGCAAGCCCGGCGGTGGCAAAAGTTCCTGCGCACGTGAAATCGCTCAGGAACTTGCCGCAAGCCTCAACATTCCTGACGAACGCATCATCGAATTCAATCCTTCCTTGCGAGAGCCCTGTGACGTACTAGGGTTGCCGCAATTCAACGGCGATTGCACGAAGTGGCTTCCGCCCGAAGAGTTCTGGGCCCTGCGTCAGGGCGTGGGTCCCTGCATACTCATTCTCGAAGAACTGAGCGACGCCGACATGAACATGCAAAACCCGCTCTGCCGCGTGGTGCTCGATCGCTGCGCCGGCCAGCTGCGTCTGTCGAACGAACTCTTCATCATCGCCACGGGCAACCGCACAGAAGACCGCTCCGGCGCCAACCGGCTGAGTACGAAACT
>OGWQ01001495.1_pt1 | contig 13152 bp, 12 predicted proteins | sample 1576091 | NCBI WGS metagenome assembly OGWQ01 (sample SAMEA3541584, study PRJEB24748) | human gut metagenome | biome: human gut; feature: human-associated habitat; material: faeces | place: China | collected 2012
GAAGGAATATCTCTGATTTCCGCGTCCGCTTCGCCATAAAGAAGTCTTTTGCTTTCCAAGCGTATCCCCCCAACAAATACAAATTTCACTAATTATTTACCCTATGATGTGCCGCCACGGAATCTTTTGTCAGTCCTTTAAAGCTATATCCTTGTCCTCTATAATATTCTATAATCTGAGGCAATGCTTCAACAGTTGTATCTTTTGCATCCGTATCATGCATCAGAATTGTCACATGATCTGCTGAACATAATGTAGCATTTTGAACCAGTTTGCTGACTGCGACATTATTTCCACTTGCATCTGTAGAATCACAGTTCCAGTCAAAGTATTCATAACCTTTTTCATGAACCGCTTTGGTCAGCGTTGTCATTAATCCCTGCACATAGTCTGCACTGACTGTATTACTTGATCCACCCGGGAAACGGATGAGTGTAGATTTCTCTCCTGTAATCTTTTCTACAAGGTCTGAAACTTTTTGAAGATCATCGAAATATGCCTGCTCCGAAGCATAGACCGTAGCATAATCATGCGTATATGTATGCAGTCCGATGGAATTTCCTTCATCAAATGCTCTCTTGATCAGGTCATCATGCTCCCGATGGTTTCCCGTTACAAAAAATGTTCCTTTTATATTATACTGCTTTAAAATATCAAGAATTTTCCCTGTATTCTCTGATGGGCCGTCATCAAAGGTCAGATATACGATCTTCTCTTTCCACTCAGGATTTGCCTTTACGGTAATCTTTCTCTCCACCTTTGTCTCATTCCCCGAACGGTCTTTTGCGACATAAGTTACCACATATGTTCCTGGTGTATTCAGGTCTGCCTTTGTCGAATCCACGCTTAAAGACGGATCTGGATCTGCATTATCTTTTACAGTTACTCCACTGGAAAAATCCATGGTCTTTCCCTGCAAAATTTCCGTATCTTCCGCCCCTGAAATTTCAGGTGGTGTCTTATCTTCTTCCAGGATCAACTTTGACTTTCCTGTCGTCTTATTACCATAGATGTCTTTTGCCTCCACAGAAATGGAATATTCTCCCGCTTTATCCCATTTTTTAGCATTCAGAATCTTTAATGACACTTCCGATGCATCTTTCACCTTTTTCACAAAATCATCTGCAGTCACTGCTCCGCCAAGATCTACCGTATAGGAATTTTTCATCTCCAATACTGGCGGCTTCGTATCTCTTACTTTTACTGTAACCGTCTTTTTTCTTCCCCTCCAGGAATAAGTCACCCGATAATCTCCCTCTTTCGTATTATCTACCGAACCAGTGATCTTCACCTGAGAAGCTTTTCCCGCAAAGACGTAACGGATATTTTTCTTCAGATTCACTGAATCTTTCAATTCCACATCAATAACGCTGTTTTTCAATATAACCGGATTCACTCCAAAATAAATTCTTGCACCGATAATCGGAAGAAATAGCACTGCCAGAATAGCTAAGACCAGTCTTCTGCGTCTTCTCTTAAGTCCACGCAGTTTCTCTGCCTTTCTCCTTCTCCGTCTTCGTTCCATTTCCGTTTCTGCTTCTCTGTTGTCCCTTACCATGATACTCTCATCTCTTCTGTATTTTATATTCCTGCCCTTACGATAACATTCTCTTTTTCCGTTGACAAGAGGCCTCGGATAATCATAAATAATTATTAAGAAATCCTTCTTTAAAACCCAAGAATTTCTCCCCAAAAAAGGAATCAGAATCCAAGGATTTCATTCACCGAGCTTAATCTTTCAAAAAATTCTCTGTAAAATTCTTCATCTTCTTTCGCCTGAAAAGGCGTCTGATAAAACCGCTGAAGAATCAGCAACGTCAGAACCTTCTGATTCTGTTCATCCAGTTCTTTCATTCCATCTTCACTCTTATTAAGGAACTCGTGCCACCTGCTAATATAAGTTTCATAAGTTTTCAGGTTTTCAATCCCCAGCCATTTCTTTACTTTCATCTTTCCACGTGATTTTTTTCGACATTCATCAATTTGAAGAAAATAATGAAATCCATTTTTCTCATAATATCTGCCCAATGGAAAAAGCCTGCAGATTCCCGGCCTGTATGGATGGATCGAGCAGCGTCCTTCTTCATTCAGAAAGGAACAGACCTCTCTCGTTCCGTTCATACGCAGATTGGGCAAAATAATTCCATCCACAACATTCAGCTCCAGTTCTTTTTTCAGAAGTTTCTCCAACATCCTGCCTGTTCCTCGTTGCATTTTCCATATATCCATCGGATCTAAAACAACCGAAGTTCCCATATTCTGACAGCATGCAGAACACCCCGCACAATCTCCACATTCTACTTTGACCATATCATTGGCAGAATACAGCCGTCCATCAGATATTTCATTCAAATCTACATTTCTCTTCATTCCGTCACCACCTTTTCTTTTTACTGCTGCCACATCCCCTGCAGCAAAAAAGAAAAGGCTGTCACTGTAGAATCCGTCTCATTCATCTGATCCATCATCTCCGGTCAACAACCTTTTCTCTATCTTTTGATCACGCTCTGGCGATCATTTTCAGGAAAGTAATCCTGGAAATTATCCCTCGTATCCATTTGGATTCTGGCTCTGCCATCTCCATGAATCTTCGCACATCTCATCCAGTCCTCTTTCAGCTACCCAGTGCAGCTCTTCTTTTGCCTTGGATGCGTCACAATAGCATGTTGCGATATCTCCGGCACGACGAGGCTTGATCTCATACGGAATCTCTTTTCCGCATGCCTTGCTGAATGCTTTTACCATATCAAGAACAGAATATCCATTTCCTGTTCCAAGGTTGTATACGGATACTCCTGCTTTCTCTTTCAGTTTCTCTACTGCACGCACATGTCCGATCGCAAGGTCAACTACATGGATATAATCACGGACACCTGTACCGTCATGCGTATCATAGTCATCTCCGAATACTCCAAGACGCTCTAATTTACCGATAGCTACCTGAGTGATATATGGAATCAGGTTGTTCGGGATTCCCTTCGGATCTTCACCGATGAGACCGCTCTTATGTGCTCCGATCGGGTTGAAGTAACGAAGAAGTACTACATTCCACTCAGGATCTGCTGTATGAAGATCTGTCAGGATCTGCTCCAGCATCCACTTTGTCCATCCGTATGGATTTGTGCAGGTTCCTTTCGGGCATTTCTCAGTGATCGGAATAAATGCCGGATCACCATATACTGTTGCAGAAGAACTAAAGATAATATTCTTCACACCATGGTTTCTCATAACATCACAAAGCGTAATCGTTCCGCCAATATTGTTCTCATAATACTCAAGCGGCTTTGCTACAGACTCACCAACTGCTTTCAGTCCTGCAAAATGAATCACTGACTCAATTTCTTCTTTCTCAAAGATCTCATTCATAGCTTCTTTATCACGAATGTCTGCTTTGTAGAATTTCAGGTCTTTTCCTGTAATCTTTTTTACTCTTTCCAGTGACTTTTCAGATGCGTTGTATAAGTTATCTGCAACAACAACATCATATCCTGCATTCAGAAGTTCCACACAGGTATGGCTTCCAATAAATCCTGCTCCTCCGGTTACTAAAATTGACATTTTAACTCCTCCTTCAACCAATATGATCAAGTTATCTTTCCTTCAACTTACAGGTACATTATACCATAAATTCTCTGAATATACCTTGTATTTTTGGTTCATCTTATGGTAAAAATGTTGCACGATCAGCGATTATATTTTGCTACGATCTCCTGCATGATATCCCATTTCTTTTCCATATCTGCCACCAGTTTGAACTGGGTACGGCATCTGTCAAGATTGTGCTTTTCTCTGTGGATCTTGAAGTAATGATCTCCATCCAGATAATCTGTCAGGAAACGCATACCGCACTCAAAAGTCATGACTTTTGCTCCCATCGGAAGAAGTTCAACTTCTTTCTTTGTCAGCTTTCCGTCACATCCCTCAAGGAAGCCCTTTACATAGATTTCAAAAAGATCCATACTGCAGGATACTTTGCTTAAGTCTGTCTCATCCTCTGCTGCTGTACTTGCCCCAAAACGGATGGAATCACCAAAATCGTTCATTGCAAGTCCCGGCATAACTGTATCAAGATCAATAACGCAGATTCCCTTTCCGGTCTTGTCGTCGATCATAATATTGTTCAGCTTTGTATCATTGTGCGTGACACGAAGCGGAAGTTTTCCTTTGTCCTGAAGCTCCCCAAATACATTTGCCACGTCTTCATGTGCCAGTACAAAGTTGATCTCATCCTGTACTTCTGCTGCACGTCCGCATACATCCTTTGCAACGGTATCTTTAAATACCTGGAATCTTGCTCTTGTATCATGGAATCCCTTGATCGTCTCATTGAGTGTCTCTGCAGGATAATCAGCCAGCATCCGCTGGAAATGTCCAAATGCGACTGCACTTTCGTAAAAGTCTTCCGGTTTCTCTACCTGGTCATAACTGCTTGCATCCGTAATGTATACATAAGAACGCCAGTACTCACCCTTAGAATCCACATAGTAAGGCTTTCCATCCTTTGCCGGGATTACATTCAGAGTTTCACGCTCCGGATCTCCGCCGTTCTCAATGATCTTCTTACGAAGGAACGTCGTAACCCCTACTACATTCTCCATCAGTTCTACCGGATTCGTAAAAATCTCACGGTTCATACGCTGAAGGATCACTTTCAGGATTCCCATCTCTGAAATCTCATACTTTAAAAGATATGTATCATTAATATGACCGCTTCCAAAAGGCTCTTTACTTAAAAGCTTTCCCTCATAATCAAAATTTGCAATCGCTTCATTGATCTGTGCTTCAGACACTCTTCCCATCTTTAGTCTTCCTCCCATAATTTCTGCGGATACTCTCCTGCATCTTTCAATGCCTGGATTGCCTCTACAACAACCGGCTTGTCCTCTTTATATGTAACTCCATACCATTTATCTTCTGACTCAAGTACCTGCACGGTTGCTCTCTCAGACTCTAATAAGTTGCTCACAACAGATGGCAGGAAATACTCACACTTCATCGGATTCTCTTTCAGTCCTTTTTCAAGAAATGCAGGAAATTCTGCCTTGATCTCATCCAGAATACTTCTTGTAAATCCCCACATATTCATAGAAACCAGTGTCTCCGGATCTACCTCTGTCCATGTAGCTCCGTCATCCTCTGAATATGCAATTCCACCATTACGCTTCTCAATTCTTGTACGCTCATGAACTGCAACTAATTCTTTTGCATCATTCAGGTCACAGATCCCTCTTGCAACATGTCCGTTATCTGTCACCGTATTTTTCAGACGGTATCCCACCATGGTATAACGGTATTTGTCATCATCTTCATGCGTTGTCAGATAATTATAGATTACTTCAAATGCATGACGTCCATAATAATCATCTGCATTGATAACAGCAAATGGTCCATCCACTTCATCAATCGCACTCAGAACTGCATGAGCCGTTCCCCATGGCTTCACACGACCCTCCGGAACTTCAAATCCTTCCGGCAGGTTATGAAGATCCTGATATGCATATGCAACATCCATGATCTTTTCCATTCTGTTGCCGACTGCTTCCTTAAAATCAGCCTCATCCTCTTTTTTAATGATAAATACAACTTTTTCAAATCCCGCACGCTTTGCATCGAAGATTGAAAAGTCCATAATGATATGTCCTTCTTTATCGACTGGATCGATCTGCTTCAGTCCGCCATATCTGCTTCCCATTCCAGCCGCCATAATTACAAGAACCGGTTTTTTCATGATTGATTCCTCCATTTCACTTTCTATGTTACACTTCTTCTATTGTATGATAAAACCCCATAAAAATCTTTATACTATCTTATCTTTCATTTGCACAATCTGCATTTTCTCTTTGCATTTTCGGAAAATAATGCTATGATATCCTTACTAAGAACATTTTTGAAAAAGGAGGAGGCTCAGAATGCATATTGTAGCTGCAAATACAGATCATTTTTCAAATCCAAAGAAATATTATGGAATTCAGCTTCAGGATCTTTTTCATATAGAAGAGCTGTTTTCCCTTCATTATTTTGAATATATGAGTACCTTTTCTTTTCCCGGAGAATCCCATGATTTCTGGGAGTTTGTATGCGTTGATAAAGGAGAAGTGGAGATTGGTGCAGGTCCTCTTACCCATACTCTCAGACGCGGAGAAATCGCTTTTCACTACCCGGGTGAATTTCACTGGGTCAAGGCAAACGGAAAGATCGCACCGAATCTGATCGTGATCTCTTTTTCCTGCACAGATCCTGCGATGGAATTTTTCAGAGGAAAGATCCTTCACCTCGAAGAAACTGAACGTCGGCTGCTTGCCGGAATCATTGCAGAAGCAGGAAGTTTTTTGGAAGGACGGCTGGACGATCCCTATCAGACATCCCTGCAGATCAGAAAAGATACATCCCCTGTCTGTGGTCAGCTTATCCGCCTTCATTTAGAAGAACTTCTCCTCAGCCTTTACCGGCGTAATCAGAATTCTCTTCTGACCGGAGAAGTTTCCCGGACCCCACTGTCTGACCGGACACTCTCCAAAAATACAGATGCAGAATTATTCTCTCATATAAAGAACTATCTGCTCAGCCATCTGGCAGATCATTTAACGATTGAGCAGATCTGCCATGATAACCTGATCAGCCGCTCCCGTCTGCAGAAATTATTCCGGGATTCGGAAGGGACCGGAGTGATTGAATATTATTCTGCCTTAAAAATCAGTGAAGCAAAATCCATGATCCGCAGCGGACAGATGAATTTTACTCAGATTTCTGAATACCTTGGATACTCTTCCATCCACTATTTTTCCCGGCAGTTTAAGCGTTCTACCGGGATGACGCCATCAGAATATGTCTCTTCTATTCGGGCCCTTGCGGACGAAGGACATAAAAAAGCATAACGCAATTTCCCTCAACACCAAAAAATCATCACAAAGCCCCCACTCATTATCAATGAAAGCATGATAATAAGTGGGGGCTTTTGACCCCGACATCTTTTTATTATCCGGCAGTATTCCTTTTACTTACTGCTGTACATTAAATGCCTTGATTCCCGGATATACTGCACTTGCTCCGAGTTCTTCCTCAATTCTTAAAAGCTGATTATATTTCGCTACACGCTCGGAACGGCTCGGTGCACCGGTCTTGATCTGGCAGGTGTTCAGTGCAACTGCAAGATCTGCGATCGTTGTATCTTCTGTCTCACCGGAACGGTGGGATGCGATTGCTGTATATCCTGCCTTATGTGCCATCTTAATTGCCTCCAGTGTCTCAGATACAGAACCGATCTGATTTAATTTGATCAGGATAGAATTACCACATCCAAGCTCAATTCCTTTTGCAAGACGCTCTGTATTTGTAACGAATAAGTCATCACCGACAAGCTGTACTTTGTCTCCCAGCTCTGCTGTCAGTTTCTTCCAGCCTTCCCAGTCTTCCTCATCCAGTGCATCCTCGATGGAAATGATCGGGTATTTCTCTACAAGACTCTTCCAGTGTTCGATCAACTGTTCAGATGTATACACAGTTCCTGCTTTTGGAAGTTTATATTCGCCAACCTTGCCTGTCTTCCATTCAGAAGATGCTGCATCCATGGCAATTTTAAAATCTTTTCCAGGCTCGTATCCTGCCTTTTTCACTGCCTCGAGAATCGTCTCGATCGCTTCTTCATCAGACTTCAGTGCCGGTGCAAATCCACCTTCATCTCCTACTGACGTTGCAAGTCCACGCTCTTTCAGGATACCTGCAAGTGCATGGAACACTTCTGCACACCATCTCAGGCATTCTTTAAATGAAGGAGCTCCAACCGGCATGATCATAAACTCCTGAACATCCAGTCCTGAAGATAATGCATGGCATCCACCATTTACAATGTTCATCATCGGAACCGGAAGTCTGTTACCATTGACTCCGCCAAGGAAACGGTACAGCGGAATATCCAGGGATGTGGCTGCTGCTCTCGCACTTGCAATCGATACAGCAAGGATTGCATTTGCTCCCAGCTTTGATTTATCCTTTGTTCCATCTGCCTGGATCATGGCCTTGTCAACTGCATAGACATCACTTGCATCCATTCCCTGAAGTGCATCATTGATAATTGTATTAATGTTCTCCACTGCCTTAGAAACACCTTTGCCTCCAAAACGGGCTTTATCTCCGTCTCTCAATTCAAGAGCCTCAAATTCTCCCGTTGATGCTCCACTCGGTGCTGCACCAAATCCAACAGTTCCATCTGCAAGATGTACCTCTGCCTCTACTGTCGGGTTTCCTCTTGAATCAATAATCTCTCTTCCAACCACTTTTTCAATTTCTAAATAATCCATTGCCTGTTCTTCCTTTCTTTAGGAATCCTCAAGCCCTGGATTCAGGTATTTCAGGGCAAAAGGAGCTTCCATGATTCATTCACACATAGTTAGTATTAACTAACCATATGTATCTTAGCAGATTCTGCTCCTTAATTCAAGAATTTTATTGAGAATGATTCTCATGTATTTCTTTTTCTATTCTATTTTTCCCGAATTCCACCTTTTTCATTCTTCTGAAATCAAGAATATCAGCCCCTTTTACAGCAGCTCCTGTAATTCATCGATCATTTCTTCCTGTGTCGCCCAGCTCACTGCAAAACGCACAACTGTATGCGTATCATCTGCTTTCTCCCAGAAACTGAACTTTACCTTTTTCTCAAGTTCTTTCATTTTTTCATTTTCCAGAACTACAAAAATCTGATTGGTTGGCGAATCAATATAAAACGGATATTTTTTTTCTTTAAATATCGCCTTCAGCTTTTCCGCACATTTCATCGCATGCCGCCCCAGCTCCAGATAAAGATTTTCTGTAAATAGTGTATCAAACTGGATTCCAAGCAGTCTGCCCTTTGCCAGCAGACCTCCCTGTTGCTTGATCCGGGTCAGGAAATGTGCCGGAACATTCTCTTTTGTGAAAACAACCGCCTCTCCACACAATGCACCGACTTTTGTTCCGCCAATGTAAAATACATCGCAATAATCCGCCACATCCTTTAACGTCACATCCGTATCTGCCGCCAGGGCATATCCCAGTCTTGCACCATCCAGATAAAGTGGAATATGGTATTCCAGGCAGATATCTGCCAGCTCCGCCAGCTCCCCTTTTGTATAAAGCGTTCCATACTCAGTGGGATGTGAAATATAAACCATTCCCGGGAACACCATATGTTCATGATTTCCATCCCCATAAAAGTCATTCAGATAATCTGCCAGCTCTTCCGGCTCGATCTTTCCGTCATGCTGTGGCAGTGTCAGTACTTTATGACCGGAAGATTCGATTGCACCTGCTTCATGACTGCTTACATGGCCTGTCTGTGCTGCGATCACGCCCTCATAAGGCTGAAGCATGGAACTGATCACAATCCGGTTCGTCTGCGTTCCTCCTGACAGGAAGTAGATTTCTGCCTCAGGACACCCACAGGCCTTACGGATTTTTTCTTTTGCCGATTCACAATACCGGTCATTTCCATATCCTGAAAGCTGTTCCATATTGGTCTCTATCAGCCTTTGAAGGATTTTTTCACTTGCCCCTTCAGAATAATCATTTTCAAATGAAATCATTTACTTTTTCCCTCTCTTTCGTCTCCGGTCCGCCTTCTTTTTCACACTGTATCCAAAGGTACCGATCTTCTTTCCAAGCCCTAAATACTCTCCATGAGAATAAGCCAGAAGTCCCGTCTTATTCAATTCAAACTTTCCCTTTTCATTCAGATACGCTTCGTCTGCCTGAACTGCCGTCACTTCCGCCAGGAACATATGGTGACTTCCAAGCTTCTCGATCTTCTTTACTTTGCACTCAATATTGACCGGTGCTTCTTCAATACAGGGAGCATATTCCAGCGTCTGTGCTTTCTTTGCACTCAGATGACACTCTTTCCATTTATCTACATCCCGCCCTGAACGGACACCGCAGAAATCCGTTGCCCTTGCCAGTTTCTCCGTGGTCAGATTGATCACAAATTCACCGCTTTCTTCGATCATATGATAAGAATAACGCTCCGGACGCACTGATATGTATACCATTGCAGGATTCGTACAAACAGTTCCTGTCCACGCTACAGTCAGAATATTCTGATTTCCTTTTTTATCTCCTGTACTGACCATTACCGCCGGTAATGGATAAACCATATTTCCCGGTTTCCATATCTGCTTTGCCATTTTTCCCTCCTGTTCCTTACTGCTGTAACGCACCAACCAGTGTCGGCACGAGCTGCTTCTTACGGGATACAACTCCTTTGAGCATCAGTATCTCAGCATCATCCCGCAGATCATAAGCACTGATGATTTTTTCTCTCGCCTCCGCTCCACAGCAGATCAGTTCTGAAGATTCTGTGATAATATTCGTCAGCATAAAGAAGATCATATTCAGCCCATGATTTTTACGTGCCTTCTCCATATGAGGCAGAACTCTTTCTTTGATTTCTTTCAGTTCCTCTGCACTCATGGAATTGACCTGTCCGACTCCAAACATCGTATCATTCACTGTAAACTGCTTGAAATCCAGGAATAAAATCTCTTCTGCACTCTTTCCTTTCAGATTGCTTCCTGCATTGAACATCTCCTGTGCCAGTTCTTCAATATTGATCGAAGCGATTTCTGCCAGTTTTCTCGCTGTTACCTCATCCAGTGGTGTACAGGTCGGAGAACGGAACATCAGGGTATCAGAAATGATTGCTGAACAGAGGAGTGCAGCATTGACTGCATCCACCGCAATTCCATTTTCTTCATACATCTGATATACGATCGTAGCCGTACATCCCACCGGCTGATTACGGAAATAAACCGGTCCCATCGTCTCAATACTGCTCAGGCGATGATGATCGATAATCTCCAGGACATCTGCTTCTTCCACTCCGTCGACTGCCTGATTTTTTTCATTATGGTCAACTAGGATCACCTGCTTTTTCTTCACATTCAACAGGCGTCTCCGGGATACAAGTCCTACAAACTTTCCCTGGTTGTCCAGAACCGGAAAGTCACGGAATCTTTTTCTTGCCATCACTTCTTTTACGTCATCCACAAAATCCCGTCTATGAAATGTAACCAGATTTTCTCTGGTCATGAAAAAACGGACCGGGATACTCTGGTTGATATGCTGTGCAGCAGTAAATGTATCATGCGGTGTACGGATCACAACGATCTGTTTTTTCTCTGCCTGATGCAGGATGTCTTCCGAGATCGGATAGCCCTGACATATGACCATACAACTTGCATCCATATCAATGGCACACTGTTGTGCATCAATCCGGTCTCCCATGATCACCAGGTCATCCTTTTCAATAAATCGGGTCATAAGATTTTTACCGGATGCTGCGATCGCGACCTTTCCTTTCTGAAAATAGCCATGCTCATTTCCTGTCTCCACTTTTCCTTCTACAGCGGCTGCAATATTCCGATACTGGGTTCTCGCCTTTGCCAGCATCGTATTATCGTAAACATCCATATAGGATTTGGCGATATCACCTTTCGTGATCACACCTTCCAGCATCCCGTCTCTTGTGATAGGAAGTGTATGCGTATTCATCTCGGTCATCTTTTCCCATGCAGTACGAATGGAAAGATTTCCGTTAATCTCTTCGCTTTCCCTTAGATCCACATCTTTGATCTGCTCTCTTAAGTCCGATAAAAGTAACGGCACTTTCACTCCAAAACGTTCCAGTACATACTGGGTTTCTTCATTTAATTGACCGGCACGACGCGGTTCATGCTTGATCTGCGTCAGTTTCGTCTTTAAATTTGCATAAGCGATCGCTGTACAGATGGAATCCGTATCTGGATTCTTATGTCCGACAACGTACACTTTTCTTTTATCATTACTCATCTGTATTACTCCATTTCTCTGTTGATTCTAAAAGATTAACATTTTTTTATTATAAGCCAACCTGATTTTAACATTCTAGAGGCAGTTTTTCCACGATTTACTGTTTTTTTTCAGATACATATGCTATACTGATTTTAGTTTTTAACAAAAAGAGAGGAACAAAGGTGACTGCTATGAGCGAACAATTAAAAGAAGAATTACAGACAAGTGAAGCAACAGAGACCATGGCTGATTATGAAGATCATTTCGATGATGCAAATCCCTGGAACCGTGTAAAAGAGTACCTGGAGAAAAAGACCGTTCTCCCTGTAAAAGTCGAGGGAGTTGTCAACGGTGGTGTTATCGTCATGGTAGAAGGATTAAGAGGATTTGTTCCTGCTTCCAGACTTTCCCTTTCCTATATTGAAGATCTTGAGACTTACCTTCTCAAGGATATTGAAGTTCAGGTGATTGATGTGGATCAGGCAAATAACCGTCTTGTCCTTTCTGCACGTGAACTGCTGAAAGAGAAAGAGAAAAAAGCCCGTGAAGCTCTGATCGCAAGTATTCAGGTTGGTTCTGTACTGAAAGGGACCTGCGGGAGAACCGGGGGGACTTCTTCTTCCTGCGCCGCCGGGATGCCCAGAGCGCGGCGGAGACCATCGTGGACCTGTGCCGCCGCAGGCTGCCCGAGAATATGGGCATCCCCGCAGACCAAATTCAGGTCCTCTCTCCCACCCGCCGCCGGGGTACCGGCACGGGTGTGCTCAACCAGGCTCTCCAGGCTGCCCTGAATCCGCCGGATGAGAACAAGGGGGAGCGCCGCTTCGGAGATTGGATTTTCCGGGCGGGGGACCGGGTCATGCAGGTAAAGAACAACTACGACATTCTCTGGCGGGAGGACGGGGGCACCGACTCCGGCATGGGCATGTTCAATGGCGATATTGGGGTCATCCGGGAGGTGGACCGGGAGTGCATCACCGTGGACTTTGACGGCAAGGTGGTGGAGTACTCCCCCGACATGCTGGGGGAGCTGGAGCCCGCCTTTGCCGTGACGGTACATAAGGCCCAGGGCAGCGAGTACCGGGCGGTGATTTTGGCCGCTCTGGACGGTGCGCCTATGCTGATGACCCGGGGCGTGCTCTATACCGCCATCACACGGGCGAAGGAACTGTTTATCATTGTGGGAGACGACCAGGCGGTGGAGCGCATGGTGGCCAACAACCGCCAGACCCGACGCTATTCTGGGTTACGAGCGCGGTTACTTTTCTTGTAAGAAAAGTAACCAAAAGAACTTGGCGCAAAACTTCGTTTTGCTTCCGGGCAAAAGCAAGAGTCTGCACCATCAAACGA
>OGWQ01001496.1_pt1 | contig 13149 bp, 14 predicted proteins | sample 1576091 | NCBI WGS metagenome assembly OGWQ01 (sample SAMEA3541584, study PRJEB24748) | human gut metagenome | biome: human gut; feature: human-associated habitat; material: faeces | place: China | collected 2012
CAGTCCTTTGGGAAAAAGGTAACGCCTAAAATGGTGGAACTGCTGCTTGAAAATGGCAAGGTTGGATTTAACGGCCTTATAAGTAAAAAAGGTAATCGCTTCAGTGCATATTTCATATATGAAAAGGGTGAAGATGGAAGATACCACTGGAGGATGGAATTTATATAAGTCAATTGTAACTTTAACAGCCGCAGTTTGTGTTTTAAATACATTTCTGCTAAAATTATTTTCATGAAAAACAGTAAAGAATTAATTGTAATAATAGACGGAAACAGTCTGATAAATAGAGCATATTACGCCATGCAGCGTCCCATGATAACAAAGGACGGTATGTATACTCAAGGAATATACGGTTTTTTAAATATGCTTGAAAAAATAAAAAAAAACTAAGACCCTGATTATATGGTCGTGGCTTTTGATGTAAAGGCACCTACATTTAGGCATAAGCAGTATGAGGAATATAAGGCAGGCAGAAGGAAAATGCGGCCGGAATTGGCTATGCAGATTCCAGTACTTAAGGAGGTATTGGATGCCATGAATATAGGAATGATTGAAATGGAAGGCTTTGAAGCCGATGACCTTATTGGTACCATTTCAAAAAGGGCAGAGGAGCAGGATAAAAGGGTCCTTATTATTACAGGTGATAAGGATGCTCTGCAGCTGGCAGGAGACAATACGGGAGTTCTTATAACAAGAAAGGGAATTTCGCAGTTTAATCTTTACGACAGAAAGGCTTTTGTTGAAAAATACGGCTTTGAACCAATTAATTTTATTGATTGCAAAGCTTTAATGGGCGATCAATCAGATAACATTCCGGGAGTTCCGGGTATCGGAGAAAAGGGAGCGACAAAGCTTATTTGCCAGTATGCAACCATTGAAGAAATATACGAAAAAATCGTAACCGGGAATTCTTCCCCTGTCATCTGGTCTCTGTCCGGTACTGACTGATGCAGATGCTGAACCAGCCATTTCCCGTTCACCTTTTTATAGATAATACTAAACCGGGTGTCCATCTCAAAACAGACGGACCCATCTTCAAATAAACCGGTAAAAACTACCGTTCCATACGCAAGGACCTGGGCATCTCCAAGCTCTGTTTCTTCCTGCTGTAAGTCCCTTATTTGAAGTCTGATCTTTTCTCTTCGTTTTACATCGAATTTATATGATTCCTGAAATTCATGCAGATTCCGGAAAAACTCATGCTTTCCTGTTCCGATTATACTGCTGTTATCATCAAAGAAGTTTTCAAAGCCTGTATCATCTATGGATTCCGTGTCGATATAAAATTTTAAAAGCTGCTCTGTAAGTTGTTTAAAATCATCCATAACCAATCCCTCTCATCCCGTATATCTTGAACAACTTTTTGTTTTTCCAGTTTTCTTGTTTACTTCATTTTAACATAATATTGCAGCACTGGGGACGGTGTTTATGGCTTTTTTACTGTCTTTTTATGTAATGCACGAATACAAATATAATACAGGCTAATCACCAGTGGAAGCAATAATGCCGAAAACTAAAATTTATTTTACACACGCTTTTGCCGTATACGAATCTACATTTATTTCAATTACACATACCGCATTTACCATTTTTTCATTAATTTCGTGTTCCTCTCCGGTTTGCGCTCTCATAAGAATGCGAAGTGCCGCGCACTTATCCGCTGCATTCTGGAGGATTTTTGCTTTCCCTCGGCACATGACACTCGCATATTCAGCACTATATTTGCAGGGAACATCTGCTTCTATAAGTTTTTCTCCGTAATCAATTTCCACAAAAACACTGTCATTTTTCCGAATGCACTCCAGTTTATGCCCCTCTTTCGCACTATGAACATAAAATGTTAGTTTCCCGCCGTTTATCTGATAACCGTAATGAAGCGGCACAACATATGGGTATTCATCATCTAATACCCCCAGATGTAAATACTTTGCACTCGACAATATTTTTTCAATCTTGTGTATATCTGTGATTTCTCTATCTTTTCTTCTCATATTATTCCTTCCTTATAATCACATGTCAGTTCTACAATCAGAATTTTCCATTTCACTTATTACTATTTTTTATTTGAAAACTAATTTTATTTTACATCCTTATTTCTTTGCATACAAGAAAAAACACATTGTCTTTTTTGTGGAAACTTATAAAGGAAGAGGCACCGTTTAATACTTGGTTTGAAAACTGATGGAAGAATAACACGATACTGTGATAGAATAAGGAAAATGGTTAAACTAACTATTGCTGAGTGAGCAACAGCAAAAGTAAGCATGACTGGAAAGTGCTTGTGATCTTAGGGATTAAGAGAGGATACAGATTATGGAAGATTCTTACGTATTGCAATTGTTAAAACCAAAGTTTAAAGATTTTCATTTGTGTTTCTGCGGATTTGCAGAATGCAAGCCATTACATAGCTACGGGCCAGCCGCAAGACCCAATTATATTTTGCATTATGTAATGAAGGGCAAAGGTATCTATCAGGTCGGCGAAACGAAGTATCAGCTGAAAGAAGGACAGGCCTTTCTGATCGAGCCGGAAAGCCTTACCTTTTATCAGGCAGATAAAACGGACCCATGGTCTTACCTTTGGGTAGGATTTGGTGGTACGGAAGCACAGAGATTTGTCAGAGATCTTGGACTGAACAGTCGTCAGCTTACATGCGAATGTGAATATGGAGAAGAACTGAAAGAAATTGTATTTGAAATGCTTCATCATACATGTTCAACTGCAGAAAATCTTTACTATCTCCAGGGGAAGCTCTATCAGTTTTTCTCAGTACTGGCTCGCGGGATTGAAATTCAGCAATATGCGGATGATACAAAAGAAAGTATACATGTACAGGAAGCAATTGCCTATATAAAGAATTGCTATTCACAGAAAATCACAGTGGAAGATATAGCTGATTATCTGGCACTTAACCGAAGTTATTTATATACAATATTTAAGAACAGTCTTGGAATCTCGCCGAAGGATTTTTTGACGGAATTTCGAATTTCCAGAGGAAAGGAGCAGCTCACACTTACAGATCTCTCTGTGGAGGAAATCGCAGTTTCTTGTGGTTATCGTAATTCACTTGCTTTCGGCAAAGTATTTAAACAGAAAATGGGAATGACGCCGACCCAATATCGTAATGATAACAGAAAGGCTGCCCGAGAACGATTGATCAGTGCACAAAACGAACTGAAAGAATACAAGAAACATAAAAAAATTTATGTAGGAGAAGTCGAAAAAGAATAGACGAAATGTTGAAAAAGACATCCGATACCTAACATTTAAGATATAACACTTAACAAAAAGGTATAACGGATGTCTTTTTTTGTACGCTATACTTGTATCAACAAACATAAGGAACACGTGCACAGGTTTCTTCACTCAAATAACAAATAAACAAAGGAGTATTAGAGGAGGAGAATCATGGGAAATCAAAAAGAAACTCAGAAAAATCCGCAATATAAATATGCGTCTACAAGAGAAAAATTATGTTTTGGAATTGGGGCAATCGGTAAAGACGCGATTTGCAATTTAGTAGGAGCATTTTTAATGCTTTATTTTACAGATACATTGTATCTGGCACCGGCATTTGTCGGCGTACTGTTTTTTGTAGCAAGAATATGGGATGCGATTAATGACCCGATGATGGGAATGATCGTTGACAATACACATACACGTTTTGGTAAATTCAGAATCTGGCTTGTAATCGGAACATTGGTAAATTCAGTTGTATTTGTTTTGTTATTCCACAGTTTTAACCTGTCAGGAACAGCATTGTACGTATATGTATCCGTTATGTATATCTTATATGGAATGACTTATACGATCATGGATGTCCCTTACTGGTCATGGCTTCCGAACTTGACAAATGATCCGCACGAACGCGAGAAAGTATCCGTGATTCCAAGATTTTTCGCAAGTCTTGCAGGATTTTCAGTAGCAACATTTGGGCTTTATATTATCAATTACCTGAATAAAGCTGCAGGCGAGAGCAATCTCTACGCAGAAAAAGGATATACACTTTTCGCAATCATTATCGCAGTTATTTTCATCGTTACAATCGGCATTACTGTATTTAATGTAAAAGAGGAATCAACATTAGGTATATCAGCAGAAAAGACAAGTCTGAAACAGGCATTTCAGGTAATTGTAAAAAATGATCAGCTGCTTGCATTTATCGGATTACTTTTGACATTTAACCTTTGTACACAGATTGCAAAAAGCTTTGCTGTATATTATTTCAAATGTGTATGCCACGATGAATATCTGTATTCTATTTTTGGATTTGCGATTATTGCTGAGATGGCAGGACTTTTATTCTTCCCGAAAATTGCAGAAAAAATTAGCCGTGAAAAAGTATACGCAGTTGCATGTGGACTTCCAATTGCTGGATTTGTACTGCTCGGTGCAGCAGGATATGTAGCACCACAGAGTAAGGTGTTAGTTGTTGTATGTTGTGCACTGCTTTTCTTCGGATCAGGTCTTTCACTTGGAGTAACAACATGCTGTATGGCAGACGTTATCGACTATGGAGAAGTAAAATTTGGTGTACGAAATGAAAGCGTAACATGCTCTGCACAGACATTTCTTATGAAGGCAGCTACGGCAGCAGCAGGTGGATTAACAGGAATTGGTCTTCAGATTGTAGGATACAACGCAAAAGCGGTAACGCAGAGCGCAGCGACCGTAATGGGTATTCGTGTGTTAATGCTTGTGATTCCAATCATTCTTGCATGTGCAAGCTTTGGTATTTACAAAAAATACTACACTTTAAAAGGTGAGAAGATGGAAGAAATCACAAGAAAAGTAAATGAAATGCATGTGAAAAAGCAGACAGCTTAAGAGTCAACAATTCAATTATAAAAGGGGTATTATATGAGACAGATTATTTTTCACGAGGAAACGAAAACTTTCCATTTATACAATGAAAAAATCAGTTATATCTTATGTGTATTAGAAAATGGACATCTGGGACAATTATATTTTGGAAAACGACTTCATGATAAAGCAGATTTTTCTTATCTGGTTGAAAAATGTGAACGCCCAATGACATCATATATATATGAATGGGATCGTACTTTTTCATTGGAACATATCCGACAGGAATATCCTGTTTACGGTACGACAGACTACAGACATCCGGCAATTGAATTGTTGCAGGAAAATGGCAGTAGGATCAGTGAGTTCCAATATGACAGTTATGAGATTATTGCCGGAAAACCGAAACTCTCCGGATTGCCGGCAACTTACACAGAGTCCGAGGAGGAAGCGCAGACATTGCGCATCTTTCTGAAAGACGCTTTGACTGGTGCAAAACTGGCGCTTTTATATACGATTTTTGATGAATATAGTGCAATTGCAAGAAGTGCTTATATTGAAAATGCCGGTGAGAAAAATCTGCATGTATTAAATATGATGAGCTTAAGCCTAGATCTTCCGGATAAGGATTATGAATGGATGCAGTTGTCCGGTGCGTGGTCCAGAGAGCGCTATATAAAGAATCGAACATTGGAGCAAGGCATAACAGCTATCGACAGCATGCGCGGAAATTCTTCTCACGAACATAATCCGTTCCTTGCTTTAAAACGTCACAACACAGATGAAAATGCAGGAGAAGCAATCGGACTAAGCCTTGTATATAGTGGAAATTTCCGTATGCAGGCAGAGGTAGATACACATGATGTGACACGAATTACAGCCGGGATCAATCCGGAAGGATTCGATTGGAAATTAGAACCGGGAGAAAGCTTTCAGACACCGGAAGCAGTTCTGGTTTACAGTGAAAATGGATTAAATGGCATGAGTCAGACGTTCCAGAAGCTGTATGCTAAGAGACTCGCAAGAGGGTACTGGCGTGATAAGGCAAGACCGATTTTAAATAACAACTGGGAAGCAACTTATTTTGACTTTACAGAAGATCGCCTTGTAGAGATTGCAAGGAAAGCAAAAGAATGTGGAGTAGAACTGTTTGTCTTAGATGACGGATGGTTTGGCGCAAGAAGAAATGACAGAGCTGGTCTTGGTGATTGGGTGGCAAATGAAGAGCTTCTGCCAAATGGCATCAAAGGCCTGTCAGAAAGAATTGAAGCACTAGGATTAAAATTCGGTCTTTGGTTTGAGCCGGAGATGGTAAATAAAGACTCTGATCTTTATCGAGCACATCCGGACTGGATCTTACAGACACCGGGAAGAAATACATCACACGGCAGATACCAGTATGTACTCGATTTTGCAAGAAAAGAAGTAGTAGATCATATTTACGGAATGATGGCAAAGTTATTATCGGAGTCGAAAATCTCATATATTAAATGGGATATGAACCGAAGCATTACAGAATGCTACAGCAGCAAATTTTCTTCAGACAGACAGGGAGAAGTGTTCCATCGTTATATTTTAGGTGTATATGATCTGTATGAACGTTTGACAAATGAGTTTCCAGAAGTATTATTCGAATCCTGCGCCAGCGGTGGCGGAAGATTTGACCCGGGAATGCTGTATTATGCACCACAGGGATGGACAAGCGATGATTCGGATGCAATTGAGCGTCTGAAGATTCAGTACGGAACTTCTATGTGTTATCCGCTCAGCAGTATGGGAAGCCATGTGTCTGTTGTCCCGAATCACCAGGTATTTCGCAATACCCCATTACATACAAGAGCGAATGTAGCATACTTTGGAACTTTTGGATACGAACTGGATCTCAACAAATTAACAGAAGAAGAGATCAAAGAAGTAAAAGAACAGATCACATTTATGAAAGAATACCGAGAAGTGTTACAGTTTGGAACATTTTATCGTCTGAAAAGTCCATTCGAAGGAAATGAGACGGTATGGATGGTGACAAATGAAGACCACACGCTTGCGATCGTAGGCTACTATCGTGTTTTAAATGGAGTGAATCAGCCGTATAGCCGTGTCAGATTACAGGGATTGAACCCGGATATGATTTATGAAAATGTATGGAATCATACAGAAAATTACGGAGACGAATTGATGAATTATGGATTGATCACATCCGATGTGACAGCTGGTGAAGTGCCAGGGAATGTGACTCCTTGTACCGATTTTGAATCTAGAATATATATGCTGAAAGGCAAAAAAGTTCAGGAGGGAAGATAGATCATGACGAAGACAAAAAGAACCGGCGGAATGGTACTGGGAATATTGTTTATTGGATTATGTGTATCTTTCTTACGACTTTCACAATTTGGCGTGGATCCTTTCAGTGCAATGAATCTTGGAATCAGCGGATTTATCGGATGGAGCTTTGGAACGTGGCAGTTGCTTGTCAATGCGATCATCCTTGTAGTTGTATTTTTTCAGGCAAGATCCTGCATTGGTGCGGGGACCATTATCAATATGGTATTTGTCGGATACATTGCAGACTTTATTTGTTATGTAGCGAATGATGTAGTGCAGATTCAGATGAATCTGCCACTGCGTATCCTTGCACTGCTGCTTGCTCAGCTGATGGCATCTATGGGAGTGGCATTATATATGGTCGCAGATATGGGAATCGCTCCATATGACAGTGTCGCAATTATAATCGAGAAACTGACACATCAGAAGATTCCATTCCATAAAGCAAGGATTCTTTCAGATGTTGTTGTCGTGATTATCGGAATCATATTTGCCACTGCATCTGGGGCGGGTATCTGGTCGGTAGTAGGGATTGGGACAATTATAAATGCCTGCTTCAACGGCCCATTAATTCAATTTTTTAAAACAAAACTGGAGAGATTTTACTTGTAAAATCTACGGATTACAATTCTCCAATTCTTGCAAGGCTCATATCCTGAACGGATACGGGCCTTTCTTTTTCACCAGTAGCTTCATCCAAACCTTCACATTGAATAATGAACCCTTCTCTTTGGTAAAAAAAATTGGATATACAGCGATAGCTCCTTATATTTTCGGAAATCGGAAAATAAAACTCGTTCCGATACCTTCGATACTTTCGACGTGAATGGTTCCATTGTGGAGGTTTACAATCCAACGAACCATAGAAAGGCCGAGTCCGGTACCGCCATTTTCTCTGGAACGGCTTTTGTCTATGCGATAGAAACGCTCCCAGATTCTGTCCAGGTGTTCCTCATTTATTCCAATACCATCATCTTTCACTTCACCGACAATCTGGTCATTTTCGACCTTCAGGATAACATGGATATGTCCATTTATTTTTCCGTAATTGATGGCATTGGTTATTAAATTCATCATCATACGCAAAATCAATGTCTGGTCGCCGTTCATAAATAAGTCGTCCTGCTTTTGCAGGGTGATCTCGATATTTTTTTCCTGTGCTTTTGTCTGCAGTTCTTCTATCACAAGTTCGCTTAATAATCCAAAATCCAGTTTTTCCATCAGATGCTGCTCGCCCTGTTCGTTTCTGGCGATCATTAGCATTTCGCTTGTCAGCTTTGACATTCGTTTTGCCTGCTTTAAGATGACTGCAATCTCTTCCTTATCTTCCGCAGATAAGTTTTCATTTTCCAATAAGTACTCACACTGGGAAATGATAACAGCAACGGGAGTCCGCAGTTCATGGGATACGTCTGATGTGAATTGACGTTCCTTCTCAAACGAAAATTCCAAGCGCTCGAACATTTCGTTAAATTTCTCCGACAATTCGTATAATTCATCTTTTGCTTTTGGAAGAGACAATCGTTTGGAAAGATCTTTTCCATTGCTGATGTTTTCAACTTCATCGCAGATAAGATCCACCTGTCTCAATGCCCGCTTGATCATAAAATATCCGATGGCTCCGATCAGAACAATGAGTAATGGGAATACAATCAACAGCATTTTCTCGGATGTCTGCATGAAAAGTTCTATAGAATGTACGGAGGTAATTCCTCGTACCCACATTTCCTCATCATTACCGTAAGTGTAAACGCTGTCATATATCATCCATTTTCGATTTGATCCGGTTATCATTCGCGGTGTATTCGACTTGAGGATAGTTTCTTCTGGAAATTGGGTTGGAATCGTTCCATAAAGTAAGCGTCCGTTTTTGTCATAAATACAAAACATAATACCGTCATCGTAAAATTCGGTATCGCCGTCAAGATAAAAGGAATCATCCTGAAAATTAATATTTGAAGAGAAACCAGTCACTGCGGCAATGATTTCTTCTTCTGTCGCAGAAATTCCAACCTTATCCACAAAAAGAAGGACGAGAACTAAAATAGTCCCAAGAACTACGGCAATGATTCCGGTGTACCATAGCGTAATTTTTTTCTTGATCGTCAGCTGTTTCATTCGTTTTCCCTCATTACATATCCGACACCACGAACAGTGTGGATGAGTTTTTGTTCATATTGTGCATCGATTTTTTTTCGCAAATAACGAATGTATACGTCGATCACATTGGAACCACCTTCAAAATCAAAGTCCCACGCATTCTGTTCAATCTGCTGTCTTGTCATTACGATATTTTTGTTGCGCATAAGACATTCCAAAACCATAAATTCTTTTGCAGAAAGATCAATTTCATTTCCGGCTCTTGTAACCTTTCTTGTGTCACGATCCAGAATAAGATCTGCTATTTTTAGTTGATTGGATGTAAATTGTGGCTTTCTACGCATCATGACACGGATTCTTGCAAGCAGTTCTTCAAATGCAAATGGTTTGATCAGGTAATCATCGGCACCAAGATCCAGTCCTTTGACGCGGTCTTCAATGCTGTCTTTTGCTGTCAGTAACAGAACCGGTGTATCATCTTCTCGTTGCCTTAATTCTCTTAAGATTTCATATCCATCCTTTCCCGGCAACATGATATCAAGAATAATACCATCGTAGGAAGTCATATCGATATAATCCATCGCTTCCAGACCATCCCCACAGGCATCTACACTGTAATGTTCCTTGACAAGCCTTTTTTTGACAATGTTTCTTAAATCATTTTCGTCTTCTACAATCAGTAATCTCATAATGTAATTATTATAATACCAATCATTTTCGTGTGCTAGAGTCCTTTTTTTCATTTTTTGAAATTACTATTTGTTTTAATCTTTTTTTAATCTTCCCCCTATATGATACATATAACAGCAAAAACAAAACACCCAAGAGCCGGAAGGAGAACATGTTATGAAAAAATTATTAGTAGTTTTATTATCCCTCACATTAATATTTGCTTTTACAGGATGCACCTCATCCAATAATGAAGCGGCAGAAGATATAGCAATTAAGACACAGGAAGTTGTAACATCAAATACAGATGACGATGATGATAACATCAGTAACACAGAAAACGCAGTAGAAAATGTGAACGAAAAGGATTATGATTTCTCTTCTTACGAAAACGATATCCGTAATATAACAAAAAGTGTAAACAATGCAAAAAGATCTACAAATGCATCTGAGAATCACGAACAATTCTACGCTTTGAAAAAACAGGTAGACGCAGTTGATGACGAACTGGATAAACTTGACGATGAATTTGAGTATGCTTACCAGATGAAAGAGATTAGCTTCGAGATATACAAAGCGAGAGAACGCGCGATTGAAAAACTGGAAGATGAACTGGAATTAGCAGAAGAAGCGCTGGAAAACAAATACGGCATTGATGATTAATTCATCTACCTGCATACCTCTGCAATCTGACTACGGCATGAATTATGAACACAGATAAATGCAACTTTTTTCTTATTCATGAAACGGACACCTCTCCTTAATACATTGGTTGTTCTTATCAGAATGAATACACTTTATAACAGGCTTTTCCATTTGTATATTGAAATTCTCTGCCACATAGTCAATTGCTGAGATTATGGCTATATAGGAATCTCTTTTACAACATCTTGGTCCACCAATGCTCCCGATTGCGTCAAGTGCCTTAGAAGTCATTTTATTAGCCAGACCCCAAGGTTCATTTTTAAGTGGAGTCGCTCCTGAGATTATTGATATAAATATTCCTGTACTAATTCCGGCGCCACAAGCACCCCAGAATCCACATACACCGCCTGGAACAGCTTTTCCTCTATTCATCATTTCAAGCAGAGCTTCCGGCAAATCAATCTCACCACCTGCATTTTTATATGCGGTAAGAAGTGCTGAACCAACCATAACATGATGCTCTGGTCCATGCATATGACAGAACGGCTGTGCCATCATTCTTCTTATAATTTCTATCGGATTCTTAGATGTTTCACTAAGACATATGTCTATAATTACATCCATTCCTTTTGTATGGCATTCATTACATACATAATGACCCTGCTCACATCTAGTTTTGCTTAATTCCTTTTTATGGCATAACACGCACTCCATCATTTCATCTTTACACATCAAATTATTTACTTTATCATATCACAGCTTCTATTGATTCTCCATCAACCTTTCAAACCAATCGCTACCGCCTGAATTATTTCTTGATTTGACCAGTCTTCTGCAAGATCCATCGAGTAAGGTTTTATACCCTTATCATAAAATTGCTGCAAACCTATACGTATTCTTCATAATTTTCCGGAACTTTGATTCCATACTGATCAAACAGTGTCTTGTTGGCAATAATCGTCTGCGGAATTGCACAGATTGGCAACCACTGAATTTCATCATCTGTATCCTTATAATATTCCACTGCATAGGAATAGTACTTAGAAACCACATCATAAGAAGCAAAATCCATAAGATATGGCTGTAAATCCTGCGCATCCGTTCCAGAGAATCGACGTACTGTCATGATGTCCGGCAACTCACCATGCTCTTTAAAATAGCTATATAAATCAGTGTCATTATTTCCAATAATAAATTCAATATCCTGATCTGGAAACTGCTCATGGATATAAGGAGCAATATTTTTCATTAAACGATTTTCCCACAGATACACGGTAAGGTGATCGTCTTTTTTAGATTGTCCACATCCAGCCAAAATACCAGTTACTAAAAGTACACCAGACACCAATGCGGCCAGATTTGGTGGCTACACCCCCAAGCCCCTGTAGAATAAATAACGCCAGTACTGGATATCAAAAATCCCGCACCGGCGTTATTTATTAAAATATTTTGTTTTTTAATCTTCAACACTCTCTACTGAAACTTCTTTTTTCTTCCTACTTTTACCAGAAATCATCTTGTGTCCTGTATAAATAGCCATAATCATGCAAAGCAAAGAACTTGCTGCAAAGTACTTATGGCCTTCTTTTGATCCCTTATAACCTGTATAAAAAGTTCCAAGCATTGTAATCAGTGCACCGATAGACCAATATTTATGTGATTTCATTCAGATACCTCCTGCCGTTTTTCTTAATCATATACCTTTTAAAAGATATATACAAACTGAAAGTTTTGCTTTATAGAAATTACTTATGCTATAAAAAATTATAAACTCTTTGATTGAAATCCTTAGCTTCTTCGTAAGCAGCATGTCCTAAATCATCATACATAAAGATTTCACAACCGAGTTTTTTTGCAATTTCCAAAGAAGCCTCTCCACTTACCACTTTATCCTGCATGCCTCCAATTACAAACACCGGGCATTGAATTTTATCTAATTCGTCATAAGCTTTACAACTAAGGCAAGCTTTTGCCAACGCGATAAATCTTGGTACATTCTTTGGTTTCTGCAAAACCGCTAATAATGACATAAACGGTTTGTATCGTTTCACATAAATGTCAGAATACATCTTTTCAGCCATATCTGTAATCAACCTTTTCATATTATTCTGTTCCGTAATATGAATCCAATCATTGACTGTCCTTTCGACTGTTTCATTATTTTTCGAAAGTGTTACTGCGAGGACTAACTGATTTACTAAATCTGGTCTGTCTATTGCAAGATATTGAGCAATCATACCACCTTGTGATACACCAAAGATATCAGCATTTGTAATCTTTAATGTATCCATCGCCATTGCTATATCTGTCGCTAAGTTTCTTACTGTTATGCTATCGCTAATATTTTCTCTGCGATCAAACAGATAAACTTTATAATCTCTTGCAAACATTCGATACATATAAGCCACTGAAAATGCTGCCCCTTTTATGCTACGGGTACTAAGACCTTGAATCAAAATCAAAGGCTTCTCACCTTTTCCAAAAGTAATATAATTCATCTGTATGTCCTGTATTTCTAACAGTTTTTCTTTTGCATTATAAAACATAGAATATTCACCGCCAAATTTGAAGTTGTCAGATACTTTTATAAAACTCTCGCAATAAGGAGGC